>ENA-ORXT01003659-ORXT01003659.1-marine-metagenome-genome-assembly--contig:-NODE-3659-length-16693-cov-13.590094_pt1 | contig 16693 bp, 14 predicted proteins | sample MGYA00237868_ERZ511482 | MGnify/ENA metagenome assembly ERZ511482 | reverse complement strand
CTGTTCAACTTTGTTGGCGACCCTGTCAACAACATGGTGGGCCAGGAGGCGACACGTGAAGACCGTGTTCTCATCCGGCAACAGCTGGGGTTGGACGACCCCATCTTCACGCAGTACACACGCTTCATGGGTAATGCCATACGAGGCGACTTCGGTCTTAGCTACCGTATCAAGCGACCGGTTGGCGAACTCATCAAGGAGCGACTGCCCGCTACACTGGAGCTGGTGTTCGTCTCCGCAATCATTGCACTGGTCGTGGGCATAGCCGCCGGTGTCTATACCGGCATAAGGCGTACTGGCTGGCTTTCTAAAACCATTCTCTCGACCTCACTGGTGGGCGTATCTCTACCCACCTTCATCATCGGCATTGCCCTGATCTACCTGTTTGCAGTGACGCTACGCTGGCTGCCCTCCTCCGGTCGCGCCGGTGTCGTGGAACTGGGATGGTGGAAAACCAGCTTCCTCACTATTGATGGCTGGCGATCCATCATCTTGCCGGCTATTACGTTGAGCCTGTTTCAGCTCACCATGATCCTGCGTCTGGTTCGTGCAGAGATGCTTGAAGTGATGCAAGCCGACTACATCAAGTTCGCCCGTGCACGTGGATTGTCCGAACGCGCCATCAATTTTGTTCATGCGTTGAAGAACACACTAGTACCGGTCATCACGATTATCGGTTTGAACATAGGTGGCCTTATTGCATTTTCAGTGATCACCGAAACCGTCTTTCAATGGCCGGGCACGGGCTTGATGTTTATCCAGGCGGTGGACTTTGCCGACGTACCCATCATGGCTGCCTATCTGTGTTTCGTTGCGCTGGTGTTTGTTGTCGTCAATCTGGTTGTTGATCTTCTCTACGTCGTGATAGATCCGCGTATAAGGTTGGGAGGTCGGTAGCATGCACACCGATGCCCCCAAAGGCTTTTTCAAACGTCTGGTTGATAACGACATAGCCTGGTCTTTCATCCATTCACCCGCTGCCATCATTGCCGCCACCATCACACTTGTGTGCGTGCTGGCAACCATGCTGGCTCCGTGGCTGGCACCGTTCGATCCCTTCGACGCAACGCAAATTTCCTTGTGGGATGGCAAGTTACCGCCATCATGGATTGAAGGTGGGCAGAGTCAGTACCTGCTGGGCACTGATAATCAAGGCCGCGACATGTTGTCCACCATTCTCTACGGTGGACGCCTCTCTATCATCGTAGGCCTGGCCGCAGTCTGCCTGGGTATGGTGCTGGGTGTCATGCTGGGTGTAATCTCCGGCTACTTTGGCGGCGCTGTGGATGCACTCATCATGCGTATCGCCGATGTTCAGCTGACCATACCGGGCATCCTGCTGGCTATTCTCATCAACGGTATTGGTCGTACACTGCTGCCTTTGGAGATGCGTGAAGACTTCGCTATCTACGTGGTGATATTTGCCATAGGCTTAACGGATTGGCCGCAGTTCGCAAGAGTCACACGCGGCGCAACCTTGGTTGAATCGCAAAAAGAATATGTACAGGCCGCGCGAGTTATCGGCTTGCCACGTTGGCTGATCATAGTTCGTCATATCCTGCCCAACGTGATGCGACCCGTACTGGTCATCGCCACCATCGGTCTGGCTCTGGCCATCATCTCTGAAGCCACGCTCTCTTTTCTGGGTCAGGGAATTCCTGCTACCACGCCCAGCCTCGGTACGCTTATTCGAGTGGGTAACGAGTATCTGTTTTCAGGGCTTTGGTGGATTACATTTTTTCCGGCAGCGGCACTGGTTGTCCTGGTGTTTGCCGTAAACCTGCTGGGTGACTGGATGCGCGACGCACTGAACCCGAAGCTGCGCTGATGGACACCAATCAAAGTTTGCTGGACATCAACAACCTGTGCATACAGTTTCCCACGCGCCGTGGAGTCATTGATGCAGCCAGAGGCATCACCCTGACTTTGCAGCCCGGTGAAGTGCTTGGGCTCGTTGGTGAATCCGGTGCGGGTAAATCAACCATCGGTAACGCTATCGTCAACTTGCTGGAGCCTCCTGGTCGTATTAGCGATGGCTCCATCGTGTTTCAGGGTGAGGAACTGCGCGGGCTCGATGAAGACGCCATGCGAAAGGTACGTGGTGATCGTATAGGCATGATCTTCCAGGACCCCCAGACATCACTGAACCCGTTACTCAAGATCGGCGAGCAACTAACGGAGACCATTCAGAAGTCCTTTCGCGTCTCAGACAAAGAAGCCCGTCAACGTGCTCTGGACTTACTCGAATCTGTGGGTATCGATCAACCTGAGACCAGACTCAGTGCCTACCCTCATCAGTTCTCGGGGGGCATGCGTCAGCGAGTAGTCATTGCACTGGCACTGGCCGGCGAGCCAGACCTGATCATTGCCGATGAACCCACAACCGCACTGGATGTATCCATTCAGGCGCAAATACTGGATCTGATTCGAGATCTGTGTAAAACACGCAATCTTGGCGTCATCATCATCACACACGACATTGGTGTGATTGCGAATATTGCCGATCGCGTGGCTGTGATGTATCGCGGTGAAATCGTAGAGACCGGCCCGGTAAAACAGATACTCAAAGCGCCACAGCACGACTACACGATAAGCCTGATATCGGCAGTGCCGCCCTCGGATCGCAAGCTGGAACGCTTCAATTCAGTGGATTATATCGACGGTAGTAACCGTGGCATTGAGCTGAAAAAAATAGATGTCAGCCAACACTGGCTGGGGGAACAGAGCGATTTATCCAGCCCGGACGGCGTGGCTGTTTCTGTAGAAAACCTCAAGCTGTCTTTCGTTCTCAAGAATGCCCTGTTCAAGCGTAATCAGACATTGCTGCAAGCCGTGGACGACGTCTCGTTCAGCATTGCAGATGGAGAGACGTTCGGTCTGGTAGGAGAGTCCGGATCGGGCAAGTCCACCGTTGCCAGGCTCATTGCCGGTTTGTACAAGCCGCAAAGTGGGCGTATTCGAGTGATGGGTGAAGAGGTGGAGCTGCACCGACAGGATGAGAAGAGTCTGCAGGCACGACGCGCACTGCAAATGATTTTCCAAGACCCTTACAGCAGCCTGAATGGCCGACTCAAGGTGCTGGATATCGTTGCAGAGCCTATCCGGTTTTTCAAGATGACAACATCAGAGAAACAGACTCGAGCCATCGTGCAGGACTTACTGGATCACGTAGGGCTAGGTGCAGCCGCTGCCATGCGCTATCCGCATGAATTCTCTGGTGGGCAGCGACAACGTATCTCCATTGCTCGCGCATTGGCATCACGCCCGCGCATACTGATCTGCGACGAGCCTACCTCGGCGCTGGATGTCTCTATTCAGGCGCAAATACTCAATCTGTTGAAAGACTTACAGGCGGAGCTCGGCCTGACCATGTTGTTCATATCTCACGATTTACCGGTGATCCGGCAGATGTGTGATCGCGTGGCGGTGATGCGCAAAGGCGCTATTTGTGAAATTGCAGACACTCGGGACATGTTCGAGTCGCCTTCGCATGAGTACACACAGCATTTGCTGGAATTGATGCCAAGAATGTGACGCAAGGGTGCCCACGCACTGGTAGTTGTGCGCCTCAGGGTTAGTTGAGCATTCAGAAACGGGACATCGGCGACGCTACACGGCCGGGAAATGTGTGACCTGGCTTTGATTTTGAAAAATGTGAGTTAGCTCACATCAAGTCTGGCATGTCCATTGGATGTTATCTGGCAAGCGTCTCGCGAAGACAATCAATTCCAGCCGGAGCCCAAGAACGACAACATGCAAACTCAAACAAAAGTAGAGCTGGATACAGACACTCGAAAAGCACCGGAAGCTGAAGCCCAAACTGTGTCAAACCTTAAGCGCAAACCGGTCAGGCTCGGCGTTGTAAAGCCGATTGCACCCACACGTGCTGAAGCTCTGGAGAAACAGCTGATAAAAAGCGGCGCGTTACCAGCCGCCTACCAAAGCTCGCCAATTCGCCGTTTCCGCAGAAGCGATGCCTGGTTGTGGACTGAATTGGCCGTAGGCGCTCTGGCCGTGGCTGTTATCGTTCCGACAGCAGTCATGCTCTGGGGTGATATGGACAATCGTCAACAACAGCGTATTGCTCAGGCCTGGACCACCGTTGTGACCCCTGCTCCCGGTAACAGCGGAAAAGGTCCTGCGCTGGAGTATCTGGTCAGCAAGGACGTGTCCTTGACCGGTATCGACCTGTCAACCGAGGCAACGGAGTCCGCTACCTATCTAATTGGTGTTGATCTGTCCGGCGCAAATCTGGTTCAGGCTGATCTGTCCAAGGCAGATCTTGAGGATGCAGACCTATCAAAGACCGACTTGAGTTATGCCTTTCTGGAAAACGCCTTTCTGGTCGGTGCCAATTTCTCGCAAGCTAATCTGGAGAGAGCTCTGCTGACACAAACCAACCTGCTTTACGCCAACCTGTCTGGCGCAAATCTGGTGGAATCCGATTTTTCCGAGGCCACGCTTGCCAAGGCGGATCTGTCAGGGGCTACGGTGACGAACGCTAATTTTTCTGGAGCTGATCTTAGCGATGCAAACCTGGAGGGTGTTGACCTGTCCAGTGCCTGCGGTAATGAATGGACGATCCTGCCGGACGGTTTAAGCATGCCCTCTTGCTGATTTTCAGACCACGGCAGGCCTGAGTTTCCATATTACGTGGTAAACACCGCAGGTTCTTCGAATAACACTGAATTGGTCGTATTAGTGCTTCCCTGATTGAGTCATATATTCACGCCGACAGGCAACAGACCCGAATACGCCACCCGCGATGAACTTCATGCATGTCTATCGCAGCTACTCGATAGTGCAGGCAATGCGAATCTGATGACACCTGAGCTTGTGTAAACGCTTTGCGATCACTCGGCTGAACCGTCGCGTGTTGTGCACTCTAGCCGCTGAGCTATTGGATGCTGCGGCGCGAGATGAGCTGATGCAACTGGAGATTTTTGCATGCTCGTCACGGAGCGCGTCTAAACCACTGGACATGGAGATAATCTTACGAAGGGGATTACGCCATTGTACTGCCTTATGGTCTGACAGGCACAAAGCACTCTTTGTGTTACTCCAGATAGTCTGAGCATGAGCTACGGCACTGTAAGTGCAGCCCATCTAAGGCAAATGGCAGAACGTAACATATGACCGCTAACACACAACCCTTCGCCGAGAGCACAGAGTCTTTTGCAGAGACCGTCAAGCGAACCAAACAGCTGAACGGCGAACTGGCACCTTACGCCGAACCACCCACTCGTGCACTGGTAGAGCTAACCAATGGGTGTAACCATGCTTGTATCTTCTGCAAAAACAGCCATCAGAGCAGACGGGCAAATTTCCTGTCGCTGGATACCTATGCATCCTTTATCGATCAGGCTCTCGCGCTAGGACTACAGGAAGTCGGGCTCTATGCCACTGGCGAGCCATTCATGAACAAGCAATTGCCCCGCTATATTGAAATCGCGAAAAAAGCGGGTGTTAACCGCGTGTACCTGACCAGCAACGGTGCCCTAGCCACACTCGACAAAGTCAAAGCTTGCCATGAAGCCGGATTGGACAGTATTAAATATTCCATCAATGCCTCTAATGCTACTGACTACAAGCTCGTTCACGGATTTGATGATTTCGATGTTGTTGAGAAAAACGTCAGAGCGACTGCGACCTGGCGACAGGAAAACGCCATTGATCTGCAAATGCTCTGCTCGTGCGTAATCATTCCCTCGATCAGTAACGTCGAAGAAGAACACCGCGCTTTGTTTGCACCTCTATTCGACGACTTGATGTATGTAAATGCCGGTAGTCAAGGTGGTCAGGCGTTTGAGCTTATTGAAGAGCTCGGTGTTTCACCACACGGTGTTTTCAATAACATGGACAATCCGAAGAGCTCAGAGTCGATCAAGCCCTGCTATATGGTTTGGAATCGCTACCACCTCACTGCCGAAGGCTACTTGACAGCGTGTTGTATCGATTATGAACTGGACCTCGTGTTTGCCGATCTCAACAAGCAAAAGTTATCGGAAAGCTGGAACAATGAAAGCGCCTTGCAATTGCGCACGGCCCATCTGGACAAGAAGCTGGACGGTCTACTTTGCAATCAGTGTCTACGGAACCAAAGGCTGCCCTACAAACCACTCACATCAGTTTCCAGAACGCTCAAGCCTGATCAATTGCGAGACAAGGCAGTGAGCAATCTCAAAGAGCGAATTGTGTACACCCTCAAGCAGGTATAAACGGCGCAGCGGGCATACGCACTCGCAACGCTATTGCGATTCTCCCAGATGCCAATACAGTCCAGCTATCACAGGCAATGCAGATTGCGTTAACGACAGGAGAATATGCTCATCAGGTGCCTGTGGTGAGCAAGCTGCATAGGCGTGTGGTACCCAAATTGCGGGCAGTCCGAACAGGCAGGATGGCAGCCTGATCTGTACATACAAAGAAACGCAATTGACAATGCGCAATAGCTGAGGGCGCTATCGCATTCACCGGATTGTCAGGATCACCAGACTTCATGGCACGCACGGTAAAACAGTTCCAGCTATACAATCTGGCCGCTGGCGTCATATCCGACTCCCTCCAGCCTGGATCGATGTCAGGTGCCCCTTTGGCCCACCGTCATCGCTAGAGAATTCACTACACGCTTTACAGAGCCGATGAAAACATCAGCGTTAAAGGCATCTTTACGTTGCTCAATAATTTCAAACAAACCCGGCGAGCCAACCTCTTCCCCCATTTCCACCAAAAACTAGGCGTTGAACCCTAATGAGCCACGTTCATCCATCACTGCACGAAGCGCCACCATGTTAATCGTGTGCTGCGCCTTGTTCTCCGCAGTACCCCGACCATACAGCTTGTCACCGTCTTTCTGCAGCATCCACAGGCTATTACAGTGCTGCCATTGAATGTATTGGAGTTTAACTTGATACACATTGACTGCAACGGCTAGGCGGCGCGTGCGGTCAAGGCGATGTTATTGCCAATGGACTCATTAACAACATTAGCACAGTATTCATAGTACTTCGGTTTGCCCAGAAAGCCTTCGGGTGCGATGAATTCGCTGACTTTATAGGCATCTTTGAACAGATTGTTCAATGCCGCATCACAAGGATTAAGGTATTCGATGCCAAGCTGATGGGCTATTTTTCGCATGTGGTCGCAATAGACATGGAAATTTTTGTCTCGCACCATCTGCGAGATATTCTTGTTTCCCAAAAATGCATGGAAATCGGGATCTTCAATCATCCAGACTTTTCCATAGTGTGTGAGCTCACGAAGAATGTACACATGGCTTTTGCAGAATTCTTCAAAGAAGTCAGCGACGTTGTCTTCATTCAGAACATAGCACTCCAAGTGATTGCAGATTCTATTGATGGTTCTGTGCGTGTGAAAACCAATGTTGGTAAGAATGTGACAATCACCGTTCAATGCAACGAGTTTGTCGTGAATGTCGAACCATAATGCCTTTGATTCTTCACTATCCTGAGGTATGAATATTTTTTCGGGGCAGAGCTTGAATTTATAGTCCGTAAAGGCGCTACCGTGCATAACGATACCGCCAGCAACGTCTACACCCACAGCTTTGAATCCACTCGCTAGTTTCTCCAGGTGGCAATCTCCCGCCAATACGATGTTGGAGATATTGGCTGTCGATTCCTGAAGTCGTGCATAGCTGTCAAGCAGCTCCTCCTCACAGATTGCATCTTGCCTGTGTTCGCTGGTCTGAGCCTTCTCAACGCAGGTTTGCGACTCCTCAAGTTTGGTGCTTTCGCCAAAGGCGTGTCCCATGACATAACGAACTCCCGAATCACTGATAGAGCGCAGGTTTTTTTCAAATCTCCAGTCTGTCTTAGTAGGGTGACTGATCAATTCGTATGAAGGAAAGTAGGACGCCTGCTGTGAGCTGTCACAGTATTGTCCCACGGCTGCACGAATAACAGACTTTGAGTATGTGGTTGCCAACAGCACATGGTTGTCGGATGCTGTAGCCGTCAGCGGTACCGGGGATACGGTAAACACCAGTTTAATGTTGGCATTGATCTGTAAAAGCAGGCGTTCAACGTCATGCAGATCGGCGTGAACTTCAGCAAATGTGCAGTTATGAAAAACATGTTCTGCTGGGTTAAACTTACCCACCAAAGTGCCGGGGCAGGTGGGATAGATATCACCTTGTTGATTTTTCCAGGTCTCCGTCAGCCCAACCGTGAAAATAAAGACGGATGATTGGCGCAGATGACTCAGGATTTCATCCTTGATAGCAAGACGATGCTGGCTAACTTCAGCCTCTGAATGCAGGGAAAGCCGATGAGGTAACAGTAAGTCAAACCACTGATCATCGCTTCCATAAATGCAATCCCCCCCCCACACGCGATGACCGAGGGAGAATTCAAGCCATTGTTTCAACTGTGCAATTGTATAAATATTACCCAGTCCAAAACTCTCAGTGCGCTCACCAGAGAGCTCGGAACGTAGGTAATTAAAGTGTCTGGCGCTCAATTCTTCGCCAATATACTGTGCAAAGCAAGATCCACCGGAAACGATGGAATCACTGTCGCTCAGAGATTCCAGCAAGGATGTGATCGCGAGGGATTCTCTGGCACTCACTGGCGCTTGAACCCCTTTGGACCAAAACTGAGTGTCTGGTAAGTTCTTGTAGGGATGATGAGTCATACGCGCGAATTAAGGTAAGCATCTGCCTATGGATACGGTGCAACCAATATGCCCAGCTTACCTGTGGTCTTTAAACAACACGTTATTCGTCATAAGATGGTCACTATTACTAGCCTGACACAGTTATGATAAACAATGGGATTCAACCTTCTGCGGTTTACGCGTTTGATCTCAGCTGGTCGCGATTACAGCACGGTAGACGCTACTGTCAGGATATTCTGGGGGAGAGTGCCTCTATCATCCGTCCTTTTGTCGCTGACATTGACGAAATCCCCTTGGCAACCAACAGTATTGATATCGTAACGTCCAACCATGCTTTAGAGCCCAATGGTGGAAATCTGTCGCCGTTGCTTAGTGAACTATTTCGGGTATGTCGAGAACGTCTGGTACTTTTCGAACCCTCATACGAACTCAATTCTGCCGAGGGCAAAGCTCGAATGGACAAACTGGGCTACATAAAAAATATCGAAGGTATAGTAAAGGAACTGGGAGGCGTGCTACACACTGTGTCGCTGATTGAGAACCTGTGGAATCCGCTGAACCCTACAGCCTGCTACATCATAGAGCCTCCACAGACCGAAGCCTCGGCTTCTGTAGATCAGAACAGATCAGCCGAATTCACGGCACCGGGAACAGATTTTCTACTACAGAAACTCGATGGGTTCTGGGCGTCGAAAGAGGCTGGCCTGGCCTTCCCCGTATTAAAGGACATACCCATATTGAGAACCGGCAACGGTATTCTTGCAACCAGCCTGTTCTGATTGACTGACGTTTCTACACCATTGCAATATCTTCAATGGCACCGTGAAAGCAACGCACTGCAGTTTAGACTTCGCACCAGACACAAATAGTCTGTAACTGGAGTAGTAAATTGGAACTCGGTATTGGTGGTGGCTTACTCGGCCTTATTATTCTCATACTTGATATTTACGCAATCGTCAAGATTTTCGGAAGTTCAGCAAGTACTTTGATGAAAGTAGTCTGGATAGCAGTCGTTCTGTTGCTGCCGGTCATTGGATTAATAGCCTGGTTCTTACTGGGTCCAAAGGGCTGACACACAGCCAAGGTTGTTAATGGCGACATCGCGTTTGTGCGATGTCGCTTTAGATATCCCTCCTCACGCACCGCTACTCGCCTAAAGCGTTTCTATTTCCAGGTCATAGACCAAAATGCCCTCTACGCCGTTTACCGCTGCTTCAACCAGTTGCGCACCAACCGCCTGGTGCCGGCCATCCTGCAGGTAGACATCTCTGGATTCAGCGTTATCAAAGTCCACGATGAATCCGTTCGAGTAGTTCTTGTCCATGCCTTTTTCCGGGCTCACGTTTTTACCTACGTGGACCGCTAGAACGCCTGTCAGATGATGCTTTAGCGCATCGATCGCCTTAAACAGTCCGGCAATTCTTTCTTGACTGATTTCTGGTTTGAAGTGGATGAACACACAGTGACGGATCATTTTCTTCTCACGTTTATTGTGGACGAGGAGAACTTTTTTGCAAAAGTTCTACTGACGGGCGCTTTTTAGTCGGTACAAACCAGTTTGACTGAGGTGCCCATTCCACAAGCCGTCCGATTTTCACCAGGACACCGGCATGGCTTCATCCAACATGATTGTATTTCGCGTTTGCTCGCCAGCAGTAGGAAAATCACATCCGTATCGAAATGCCGATGCAAAATCCGGATAAACTTCGAGTCAGTTTGCCCTGAGTGTAGAATATGGCGTGATACCTATTCTTCACGAATGCATTCCTCTCGGAATCCTGAAGTGCCCGCTTCAAGCGATGAGATAGTATCGTTACAGATAATAGTCGTCAAAGCCTATTAGTTTGAACAATATTGACATCTTCGAATGAATCACTGTGCCGTGTGATTGTACCAGAGAGTGCTTTAGACGCTAACCACTACCTATTGCGGCATTCACTCACTATTGGCAGGTAAACACTATGACCGAAATTCCCCCTGATCCAGGCAAGTACATCGCCAGTGCTAAACAAGCGTTGCAAAAGCACACGTCGGTAGAACGTGCTTTCGACACTGTGCGCAGTTCAATCTGTTCGGCTGTGGACGAGGTAGCCAACCTTCATGCGAAGGGCGTAGACGTGGTGCCGGAATTGTCCTATGCATCGATTGTGAACGGAGCTGTCACTCAGACTGATATCCGGAAGATCAAGCAGCGCGGCTGCGTCATTGTTCGCAATGTGTTCAGTCGTTCTCAGGCCGAAGAATGGAACAACGAACTGGGCGAATATCTGGATACCAACCGTTATCTGGAGCACGCCAAAGACAAAGCTGGCCTAGATGATTACTTTGGTGATCTGAAGGATGCCAAGCCTCAGATCTACGGCGTATACTGGTCGAGACCACAGGTTATGGCCAGGCAAGCAGAATCCATGGCAACAACGAAACGTTTCCTGAACCGTCTATGGAATACAGATGCACCCGCTGGCCCTGAATTCAACCCTGATCTTGATTATGCCTACGCAGACAGGACACGCCGTCGCGCACCTGGAGATACGACACTAGGCTTGTCCCCTCATATGGATGCCGGCTCCTACGAGCGCTGGGTCGATCCTGCTTTCCAGAAGATATACGCAAAGATATTCTCAGGCGAGCTTGATCAATATGACCCCTGGATGGCCGCTCACAGAACACAGACACGTGAATACGAATCTCCTGCTGTCAGCTCCATGTTTCGCACATTTCAGGGCTGGACCGCACTCACAGAGCAAGGACCGGGAGATGGCACACTGGAATTGCTGCCCGTTGCAAACTCCATAGCGTACGTTCTACTACGCGCACTACAAAACGATGTTCCAGAGCATGAATTGTGTTTGGCAAAGCCTGGTAGAGCTCTCGGTGTCAATGAACAATGGCACCCGGACCTGATGCCCGGACTCGCCCCTATTCAGACAGTAGCGCCTGGTGATACCGTCTGGTGGCACCCGGATGTTATTCATGCGGTAGGCAATGAACATCGCGGTAAAGACTATGCCAGTGTCATTTACATAGGAGCAAGTCCAGCCTGCACTAAAAACAAAGCCTATGCACTGAAGCAAGCAAAATGCTTCAAAGCAGGACTGAGCGCACCGGATTTTGCCGCAGAAAACTACGAGATCGATTTCAAGCACCGCGCCACTGTCAGTGACTTAACGGAGTTGGGGAAACTGCAGATGGCTTTGTAGCGGCGCCTGATAAAGCAACGTGGATACTGACCTGAACAGCTATATCGCTGTTGACGAAATACCACTGCGGTGAGGTTGTGAATCCCATTTCCCCGGCTACCGGTATGCATACTCGTTGTCGGTGCCGTACCGATAAACTGACGAATGGCCTCATCAACACGCTGTGGTGTTTTTTCGGTGCTCTTAAACATGAAACTATTGCTGACGATGTTCCTGCTGACCTTCTCGCTGAGTGCACTGGCAGAGTGGACTGAATTTTCGACCAGGTCGAATGGTGATATTTTTTATTTCGACAACGCACGTGTTGAAAAAAGTGGCAGCGAAATTAGCGTTTGGACCAGAGTTAGATACAACACGTCGGTTATGGCCGCGTCGAGCTATCAGAGTCTTCTAAGGCTAGACTGTTCTGTGAATTCTGAAACTATATTACAAAGTACTTTTTTCACTGATAAGAACTGGTCTAAACCTGCAATGGTAACCAACACTCATGTGAAACCGACGACATCCGTAAAGGAAGGTTCAGCCACAGAGCGCCTTTTAAACATTTTGTGTACAGACTGGACAAAGTCACACTGATGGAACGAGCAAGCCCACGCTATGTTGTCATAGCGCGAGCTGCTATCTATGCGCCGATTACTTATTCTATAACTCGTGCAACCTTAATATTGTGCTGTCGCAGATATTTTATAAATTATCCCGTCATCTACGGTAGCGTACAAGGCATTGTCAGGCCCCATAACCAAACCGCGATATCGAGTCGTGATTGCAGTTGGCATTATGATTGCGCCCTTTATGGATTGCCCATCATCAGCAAGATCGTAAACGTCAATACGCGATCCCGGTGGGGTGTTCCCGAAACCGATTCCCATGATGCCGACACTTAAACGCCCTTCGTAAATGCCCCAATTGTCACCTGTCAGAAACGCGGCAGAGCCGGTACCTTGAGAGAAACCGTGATTGTTCCATGATGGCGGCATAAGATCTTCAAACCGAGTATCACTCATAGGGGTATAAGCAGCTCGAATCGCAGGGTCCATAGCGTCCAGTTGATTGGGTTCATAGCCACAGTACTCGTCTGGGCATTCGCCTCTTCCACCTGTCATTTGCGCAGGATCCCAACCGGCATTACCACCATTGACCAATGCGGTAATTTCATCGCTATGCCAAGGGCCGTGCTCAGCAGTAAACGCTCTTCCATCACTGGGACGGAAATCTATGCCTTGTACGTTTCTATGCCCATACGTATAGATTCGCTTGTCAAAACCTTCAGGGGGGTTGTTATCTGGATGTGCATTGCCATCCCCATCTATCCTGAGAATTTTTCCGCAAAGTAGCTGGCCATCCTGAGGACAAATTCCTCTATGGCGATCACCACCCGTAACCCAGAGGTACCCATCCGGTCCGATGCGCAATCTACCTCCATTGTGAGCACCTGGCCCACCGAATGGCTGATCCGACTCGAACGGCTTATATTGAATATCCGTGACAATATCGGTACGATCTGAAACACTCATAAGGTCATCACTGACCTTGAATTTCATGACAATATTCCCATCACACCTTTCGAAGTTGGTTTTACAACCATCGCCGTAATATTTCGTGGATGAAGAATAAAGATAGAGCGTGCGATTTTCTGCAAAGTTCGAGTCAGCAACTACGCCCAACACGCCCGCTTGACCGTCACAGAAAAGATCATCTCCTGAATCTGCATAGCCGCTGGAATCCTTGGCTCCATACAGTGCATGCAGATCACCAGAACTTTTCCGTACTGAAAGTCCTTTGCACTTCTCAGTGTAGAACATGGTCCCATCGGGTAAGAAAGCCATATCCCATGGACTTTCAAGACCGGTCATGAATTCTGTCGTTTCGATGAATGGGACATTCATTCCCTTCCCATGCCCATCAGCAAGTGCGTTTGGGACTACTCCGATCAATATGAGAGCAGACGCAAAGATCGTAGTCTTCCTACAAAAATTCTTCATTTCTCTATCCTCCAAGGGTGATCAATTCGAAACTTCACTGTGTTGCTTCTTTTAAATATGCCGCCAAATTTGCGATTTCTTCGTCCGTCAAAGGCTTTGCCATCATGATCATCAAAGACGAATTTGGTCCGATCTTGATTCCTTCTCTGTAAGTTTCCAGCTTTGATGTCGTATACGAAATTGCCTGACCAGATACTTTTGGATAACTGGCTACCCCTTTACCCGCAGCCCCATGACAGTTTTTGCAGGTTTTGTTGTATCTCTCCTCTCCTGCCTCGATATTCCCGATTAACGCATCGCCGCCTGTCGACACATCATCTTCAGTCTGCGCTTCGCTGCTAATTGCATGACTGAAATAGCCAAAAAGAAGTATGGAAATAAATACTCTAGATGATCTGACTGTCATATTTGGTTGCCCTGGCAAGCGCTTCCGTTGTGTTAACGAATGTACAGCTTATATCAGCCAGAAGCAATTTCAAAGAATTTCCTTGTGTCAGAGTAAGCCGATGTAACGTTGATTTGACAGGAGAAAGACACTCTTGATTTTTTTCATTTTACGGGATGCTGCATCATATTTAACTAAAAAACATGCGATAGCCTTCCGTAAACACACGCTAGCGAAGCATATTTTATTGACACTACCCACCCATGGCCTTGTCTAACGTTGGAGTACTTTCTGTTTGCTTTTTTAAACGTCAAACAGGGCCTGCGAAATAGTCTGATTCCAACAGGTTGTCTTAGTCTCGTTTTCATCGTTTGGTAGTAAGTCTAATACCGCTTCGCACGTGCCCATCATTTGCGCGTGAATATTGAGGTAGGCCAATGACGTTCATGTTCAATGCGCTCGATCATTTTCTGCACTTGACATCGGTACATACCGCGCTAGTGATCTATACCGCTGATCTAGAACTTCTTACTACTCAACGCGCCCTATTGGGTTTCAGAACATGAAAAACTGCCTTGGCGTTGTTCAACACTGATGAATTGCCAATACATAAATACAGGTATTTTCCAACGACAAGTGAATACACAGTAGTGTAAGTCGTTTTAGTCCAGCAGTATTTCAGTTATCTCTGGACGCCGGTTCTCGCCTCTCATTTATGGAGAAAGAGACGAAGGTGCTGTCCAGGTCCCTCTTGTCTTTTAAAGTAACTCGCGCCTCAGCGCCAGGAAGTTCAAACAAGTAAGACGCGTAGGAATCCGGGTGATTGACTGCCTGATCCTTTCTGATTTCTATCTCATTGCCGAGACATCCAGCAAACTTCGTGGCAAGCTTCTCGAATTCCGCGCCTGCTAGTTCATCCCTATAGGGATACTTCCACGTACATCTGTAGGAGTCTTTCACTGCGTCTCCGACAATCACGCAGTACTGAGCCCCGGGGAGTTCTAAAGTGCTCTTGAGCCCTCCAAAGTCACTTTTCAAATCACCCCGAATTCTTGAAAATTGCGTAGTAGATTCCTCGATCAAATAGAGTACATCAGCGCATGAGATCATTTCTGCCGAAGCAGGCTTGCAGAGAGCCAGCGCAACTATGGCTGTCGTCAGCGCCACTCGGGAAGATCCGATCGTTGTCAATGAGTGCAGATTCGGCACGCACATCCGTAACCCACGTCCATAAATAGGCAATTGATACGAGCTTTTCCAACATAGGAACACTCAATTAGTGTTCTCAACATCGCTGACTGTGATCACCAAACTGATTGATCCGACTTTTCTAGTAGACAAATTGAGTAGTGATTCAGATATTTCCTGCTTAAACCAACCACGGCGAGATGAGAAGTTACCTGCCTGTAACCTAGCGGACCAATTCTCTATAGGTATATTTTTGTATGTTTCTGAAAAGTCATATGCTCCATATCGCTCACTTAACCTGGAAGAATATTCCTCGAATAAGTCAACAAAATATTCTGATTTAGTTGTATCGGCATCATAAAATTCAGAGACTTCTACTAATTCTTCATTTTCAAATTTAAATAGTACTACATGATCTACCGCTGTAGATGTATCTCGATAGACGACACTGTTGATTATTCCGGTATTTTTCTCTTTGTCTATAGAGAATGGTTCACTTTCTGACTGCCGCATGACTTCCAACGGATCCGCTCCCCATTCAATATTTTGAAGGTTATCGGCGTTAGCAAAAGAGGCCGTAAGTAATGAAAATACCACTAATTGTATGAGCGCCCTCATAGTCCAGTATCCGATTTCTATAACTATTGGAATAGGTAATCTACTTTTTCCGCGGACATCTCGTTGTGCCCGAAGCTACCGTCGTTAACAACACTAACAACAATCGTATTCAATCGCTTTGGAGATCAAATTTTTAATCGCTGGTCGATCAATTTCTCCAGACAGGTCGAATTTTACGTGACGCATGTCTTTACCTGTCCCAACTAGAAGCTTGTTAGCATCTTCTAAATGCGCACCTTGCTGAAATCCGATAGTCACGTGCTTCTTTGCATTTTGTAGATAGCAAACCAAACCATTAATAGAGTAGCAGGGCTGCGCCCATTTTATCTCTTCGACAAATCGCGTGTCCATTCCAAGAATAAGCGCCTGAAGCTCCGTTAACCTTAGATGCTGAGGTTCAGCTAAATGCTTGAACCAGTCATTGATTTTCTCGTTCATAGTCCTTCTACCTCCGACTATACGACAGAATAAAACAACGCATTAGTGATGGCGCGCGAACCCGGTGTATCGCGTCATTATCTACCGTATTCTGGATCAGGGAGACCGTAGGATCTTCTCCATTTTTCGCCCCTTAGCAAGTTCGTCAACCAATTTGTCCATGTACCGGACCTTTCGTGTCAAGAGCGTTTGAATTTCCTCGATTCGGTAGCCACAAATTCTTCCGGTAATCAGGCTCGCGTTAG
>ENA-ORXT01003658-ORXT01003658.1-marine-metagenome-genome-assembly--contig:-NODE-3658-length-16700-cov-7.024544_pt1 | contig 16700 bp, 16 predicted proteins | sample MGYA00237868_ERZ511482 | MGnify/ENA metagenome assembly ERZ511482 | reverse complement strand
TTGTCGCCCTTCTGGCTGTCGGCCAGCGCTTTCAGCGCCGCGACGGCGATGAAGCGACGGTCGATCTCGAAGAACTCGCGCAGGCTCTTGCGATAGTCCGAGCGCCCGTAGCCGTCGGTTCCGAGCACGCGATAGGTGCCGGGGACGAAGGCGCGGATCTGGTCGGCATAGCTCTTCATGTAGTCGGTCGATGCGATGATCGGGTCGTCGCCCCGGCTCTGGAAGCATTGCGTGACATAGGGAACGCGCTGTTCCTCCATCGGGTGCAGCATGTTCCAGCGGTCGCAGTCCATCGCCTCGCGGCGCAGCTCGGTAAAGCTGGTCGCGCTCCACACGTCGACGCCGATGCCGAAATCCTGCTCCAGCATGTCGGCGGCGGCGATGCTCTCGCGCAGGATCGCGCCGGAGCCGACGAGCTGCACCTTCTTGCCCGTCATCTCGGAGGCGCGCAGCAGGTACATGCCCTTGCGGATGCCCTCCTCGGCCCCTTCGGGCATGGCGGGATGCTCGTAATTCTCGTTGAGCGTGGTGATGTAGTAGAACACATCCTCCTGCTCCGCATACATCCGGCGCAGGCCGTCCTGCACGATCACCGCGACCTCGAACTGGAAAGTCGGATCGTAGCTGATGCAGTTCGGCACGGTGGCCGAGATCAAGTGGCTGTGCCCGTCCTCGTGCTGCAATCCCTCGCCGTTCAGCGTCGTGCGCCCCGAGGTGCCGCCGATCAGGAAGCCCCGCGCGCGCATGTCGCCCGCCGCCCAGGCCAGATCGCCGACGCGCTGGAACCCGAACATCGAATAGTAGATGTAGAACGGGATCATCGGCGTGTTGGACGTGGAATAGGACGTGGACGCCGCGATCCACGACGCCATGGCTCCGGCCTCGTTGATGCCTTCCTGAAGCATCTGGCCGTCGCTGCTTTCCTTGTAGTACATGAGTTGGTCGGCATCCTGCGGGCGATAGAGCTGGCCGACCTGGGAGTAGATGCCGAACTGCCGGAACATGCCCTCCATCCCGAAGGTGCGGCTTTCGTCCGGCACGATCGGCACCACGCGGTCGCCGATCTTCTTGTCCCGCAACAACGTGTTGAGCGCGCGGACAAAGGCCATGGTGGTCGAGATCGTGCGATCCCCGGAGGAGGCGAGCAATGCGCCGAATTTCTCCAGCCCCGGCACCTCCAGCGCATCGGACTTGGCGCGGCGGGAGGGGAGGTAGCCGCCCAGCTTCTTGCGGTGATCGTGCAGGTATTTCGCCTCGACGCTGTCGTCGTCGAACTTCACCAGTTCCAGATTCTCGACCTGCTCGTCGGTCAGCGTCAGGGTGAAGCGGTCGCGGAACAGCTTGAGGTCGTCGATCCCCATCTTCTTCTGCTGGTGGGTGATGTTCTGCGCCTCGCCCGCCGCGCCCATGCCGTAGCCCTTGACGGTCTTGGCGAGGATCAGCGTCGGCTTGCCCTTGGTATTCACCGCCTCGTCATAGGCGGCGTAGACCTTGCGCGGATCGTGCCCGCCGCGCGTCAGCTTCCAGATCTGGTCGTCGGACCAGTCGGCGACCATGGCCGCCGTCTCGGGGTAGCGGCCGAAGAAGTTCTCGCGGATGTAGGCGCCATCCTTCGACTTGAAGTCCTGATACTCGCCGTCCACGCATTCTTCCATGAGCTGGCGCAGCTTGCCCGAATGATCCTTGGCGAGCAGCGCGTCCCAGCCCGTTCCCCACAGGCATTTGACCACGTTCCAGCCGGAACCGCGAAAATCGCCCTCCAGCTCCTGCACGATCTTGCCGTTGCCGCGCACCGGGCCGTCGAGCCGCTGAAGGTTGCAGTTGATGACGAAGACGAGGTTGTCGAGCTTCTCGCGCCCCGCGAGGCTGATCGCGCCCAGGGATTCCGGCTCGTCCATCTCGCCGTCGCCCATGAAGGCCCAGACCTTGCGGTTCGACGTCTTGGCCAGCCCGCGCCCTTCGAGATAGCGCAGGAAGCGCGCCTGATAGATCGCCATCAGCGGGCCGAGGCCCATGGAAACGGTCGGGAATTGCCAGAAATCGGGCATCAGCCACGGATGAGGATAGGAGGAAATGCCGTTCCCGTCCGCTTCCTGCCGGAAGTTGAGGATCTGCTCTTCGGTCAGGCGCCCTTCGAGATAGGCGCGGGCATAGATGCCGGGGGAGGAATGGCCCTGAATGAAGACGAGATCGCCGCCGTGACCCTCGTGTTCCGCGTTCCAGAAATGCATGAAGCCGGTGTCGTAGAGCGTTGCCGCCGACTGGAAACTCGCGATATGGCCGCCGAGTTCGGAGCTTTCCTTGTTCGCCTTGAGCACCACCATCGCCGCATTCCAGCGGATGGCCGAGCGGATGCGCTTCTCTATCTCACGGTCGCCGGGGTGGTCGGGCTGCTCGTCCACCGACACGGTGTTGACGTAGGCGGAGTTGCGCGCGAACGGCACCAGCGCGCCGTTGCGCCGGGCGACGTCGACCGCCTCTTCCAGCAGCATGTCGGCCCGGTCCGTCCCCTCGAAGGCGATGACGGATTCGACGGCGTCACGCCATTCCTCGGTCTCTCTGGGATCGGGATCGTTGCGGTCGGTCATGGTGATATTCCCCCTGGGGACGGCTCGAACGGGTTGATCAGGATCAGGTCCGATCCCTCGAAATCTTTCGTGTTGCGCGTGGCGAGGGCGCAGTCGTTGGCCAGGGCGATCCCGGCTATGGCAGCGTCGGCGAAAAAGACGGGGCGTCCTGCTTTCTTTCGCATTGCGCGAAACTGCGCCGCAGCATCCACCGCCTCCGTATCGAATTCCAGCATGACAATTTCACCCCGCATCCGCCCCCACCCTTGTCTCAGACGCTTGCGCTGACCGCTATCCGGATGAGCGTAATGTCCGTATCGCAGTTCCGCATCCGATATCCGGCAAAGACGTACATCGTCGCCTTCCAAGTCGTTCAACCAGTTCAGCACCTCCGGTGTGGCGCGGTGCACAGGTCTCAGAACCTCGGAAACGATATTGGTGTCCAGGAGGATCGCCATCAGTCGAAGTCCGGCGGTTCACGATCGGGGCCACGCGGTGGTAACTCGAAATCGACACCTTCCCAGTCCGGCCCGAGAGCATCCTGTATAACTTCGAGCGCCGACCTGGGGCGAACGCCTTCCCTCAGAATACGCCGCGCTTCCGCTTCCATCGAAATGCCCTTTCCGGCGGCTTGTTGCTTCAGCCGCTCCTTGAGGTCCTCATCGATCTGCCGAATGGTCATCGAAGCCATGCTGCCCTCCCGTCACTGACGCGAGGGCAGCATGACACAGAATGATTGCACATCAAGCGCAAAGTGCAGTCACGCCCGCTCGACGCACATGGCCACGCCCATGCCGCCGCCGATGCACAGGGTCGCGAGGCCCTTCTTGGCATCGCGGCGCTTCATCTCGAACAGCAGGGTGTTGAGGATGCGCGCGCCGGAGGCCCCGATGGGGTGGCCGATGGCGATGGCGCCGCCGTTGACGTTGACCTTGTCGGTATCCCAGCCCAGTTCCTTGTTCACGGCGCAGGCCTGGGCGGCAAACGCTTCGTTCGCCTCGACCAGATCGAGGTCGGCGGCGGTCCAGCCCGCCTTCTCCAGCGCCTTCTTCGACGCATTGATCGGGCCTGCGCCCATGATCGCGGGGTCGAGGCCGACGGTGGCCCATGATTTGATGGTCGCCATCGGCGTGATGCCGCGCTTTTCGGCCTCTTCCTTCGTCATCATCACCACGACCGCCGCGCCGTCGTTGATGCCCGACGCATTGCCCGCCGTGACCGTGCCGCCCTCCTTCTTGAAGACGGTGCGCAGGCCGCCGAGACCCTCTGCCGTGACGCCGTCCTTGATGTATTCATCCTCGGAGACGACGGTATCGCCCTTGCGGCCCTTGATCGTGACGGGGGCGATCTCGTCCTCGAAGCGGCCTTCCTTGCGGGCGGCGGAGGCCTTGTTCTGGCTGGCGGCGGCGAAGCTGTCCTGATCGTCCCGGGTGATCTGCCACTTCTCCGCGACGTTCTCGGCGGTATTGCCCATGTGATAGCCGTGGAAGGCGTCCATCAGGCCGTCCGAAAGCATCGTGTCCAGCAGCTTGATATCGCCCATCTTCTGGCCGTTGCGCATGGTCTGGCAATGGGGGGCCTGGCTCATGCTTTCCTGCCCGCCGCACACCATGATCGTGTTATCGCCCATGGCGATGTGCTGATAGCCCAGCGCCACAGCCCGCAGGCCAGACCCGCAGAGCTGGTTGATGCCCCAGGCGGAGGTCTCGTCGGACAGACCGGCATTGCGCGCGGCCTGGCGGGCGGGGTTCTGGCCCTGACCGGCGGTGAGGATCTGGCCCATGATGACCTCGTCCACGTCCTTGGCGTCGACCCCGGCGCGCTCCAGCGCGGCCCTGATGGCGACTTCGCCGAGATAGTGGGCGGTCACGCCCGAGAGGGCGCCGTTGAACGAGCCGACGGGCGTGCGGGCGGCGGAGGCGATGACGACTTCCTGCATGGGAGGTCTCCTTGAAGATTCTGGGGGTCGAGAGGGCGAGAACCCGGACGGTTCCCCGCCCGGGCATCGCGGATCAGGTCATGGTCTGGCCGCCGTTGGCGCTGAGCGTCGAGCCGGTGATGAAACCCGAATCGTCCGAGGCGAGGAACACCACGCAGCGCGCGATCTCTTCGGGTTCGCCCAGGCGACCGACGGGGATATGCGGCAGGATATGCTTGTCGAGGACGTCCTGCGCGATGGCGCGGACCATCTCGGTGCCGATATAGCCGGGGCAGATGGCGTTGACGGTGATGCCCTTGCGCGCGCCCTCCTGCGCCAGCGCCTTGGTGAAACCCAGATCGCCGGCCTTGGCGGCGGAATAGTTCGCCTGCCCGGCCTGACCCTTCTGGCCGTTGATCGAGGAGATGTTGATGACCCGGCCCCAGCCCCGGTCGCGCATGCCGTTCCAGACAGGATGCGTCATGTTGAACAGGCCGCTGAGGTTGGTGTCGATGACGTCCTTCCACTTCTCCACGCTCATCTTGTGGAAGGCGGTGTCGCGCGTGATCCCGGCATTGTTGACGAGAATCTCGACCGGGCCGTGCGCCTCCTCGACCTCCTTGATGCCCGCGACGCAGGCGTCGTAATCGGCGACGGACCACTTGTAGACGGGGATGCCGGTTTCGTCCTTGAACGCATTGGCGGCATCGTCGTTGCCCGCGTAATTCGCGGCGACGGTATAGCCCGCATCCTTGAGCGCGCGGCAGATGGCGGCGCCGATGCCCCGCGTTCCGCCGGTGACGAGTGCGACTTTCGACATGGATGGTCTCCCTGACTTATGTTTTTTATCCCCCGGCGCCTCTCGATCGGGGCGGAGGACCGAATGAGGTGTCCGAAGGGGAAAACCGTCTAGCGTCCGGCCTTTCCCCGCCTATGGTTTTAAGCCTAATCGGGGCGAGGTCAAAGAAACGATTCACCAAAGGTCCTCCTGCTGCCCGATAACGGGACAGCGTCCGTCATGCGCCGACCGTGCGCCGCTGCGGAGCCTCCCGTATCGGCAGGTGCGCGACCGCCGAGAACGCGCCGACCCCGATGCCGATCCACCACACCACGTCGTAGCTGCCATAGACGTCGTAGAGCTTCCCGCCGAGATAGACGCCGAGGAACCCGCCGAGCTGATGGCTGAGGAACACGAAGCCGTAGAGCGTGCCCATGTACTTCATGCCGTAGAGATAGCCGATGAGACCCGACGTCAGCGGCACGGTCGCCAGCCACAGCGACCCCATCGACAGGCTGAACACGATCACGGTGAAGGGCGTGGGCGGGAGCATGATGAAGGCGATGGCGACGACCGTGCGCAGGGCGTAGATGAGCGAGAGCAGGTACTTGCGCCGGTATATCCCGCCCAGCTTTCCGGCCAGCAGCGTCCCCCCGATATTCGCGATGCCGATCAGCGTCAGCGACGCCGCCCCCAGCGCCGCCGAGCCGCAGACTTCGGTGACATAGGCCGGGAAATGGGCGGTGATGAAGGCGAGCTGGTAGCCGCAGGAGAAGAAGCCCAGAAAGAGAAGGATATAGTCGGGGTCCTTCGAGACGCGCCCGAGGATCTGCCACAGCGTCTCCTCCGCCGCGCCCTTCTGCACCTCCGGCGGGGGCGGTGCCTTGAGGAACGGCAGGGCGAGGAGGACGAGCAGCATCGCCCCCGCGAAGATCAGCATCGTCGAGGACCAGCCCACGCCGCGCTCCAGATACTCGGCGAGAGGGGGCAATACGACCTGCCCCGCCGAACCGAACGCGGTCGCGATGCCCAGCGCCATCGAGCGATTCTTAGGCGATGCCGCGCGCCCGACGACCGCGAGCAGCACGCCGAAACCGGTGCCCGCCACCCCGAGGCCGACCATGACGCCCGAGGTCATCACCTGCCCCAGCGGCGTGGTCGCGCTGGCCGCCAGCGCGAGGCCGATTGCGTAGATCAAGGCCCCCGCGACGATGGCCTTGCGGTCGCCGAACCTGTCCGCGACGATGCCGAACAGGGGCTGGCCGATGCCCCAGGCGAGGTTCTGCACCGCGATGGCGAGGCTGAACTCGGCCCGCGCCCAGCCGAATTCCTCTGCCAGCGGCACCTGAAAGACGCCGTAGGAGGCGCGGATGCCGAACGAGACCATCAGGATGACGGCGGTGGCCGCGAGGATGGGAAAGAGGGGGACGGTCGCGGTGCGGTCGTCGGACGGAAGGGCGGTCATGCGTGAAACTCCGGGCGCCGGACTGCGCCTCTTGGCAATTAGCGCCCGATGCCGACGGCGCGCAATACGCGATCGGGACGGCCCGCCTTTACCTGCATGCGAAAAGACCGCTACAAGCGATGCCTGCACCAGCCGCCAGAAACGGGAACATCCGATGGCCATCAGCCAGACCGACCGCGCCGCCGCCTTCGCCGCCCTGCATGTGAAGGGCGACCCGGTCGTGCTCTTCAACGTGTGGGACCCCGGCAGCGCGCGCACGGTCGAGAAGGCGGGGGCCAAGGCACTCGCGACGGGTAGCTGGCCGGTCGCCGCTGCCTTCGGCTATGCGGATGGCGAGAATATCCCGCTCGATCTGGCGCTGGAGAACATCCGCCGCATCGTCGCGGGCACCGACCTGCCGGTGACGATGGACCTCGAAGGCGGCTACGGATTGTCGCCGCGCGAGGTGGAGGCGACGGTTGCCAAGGCGCTGGAGGCCGGGGCCATCGGCATCAATTTCGAGGATCAGGTGGTGGGCGGCGAGGGGCTGCACCCCGTTGCGGTCCAGGCCGAGCGGATCGCGGCGGCGCGCAAGGCGTGCGGCGATGCGGGGATCGCGGGCTTCGTGAACGCGCGGACGGATATCTTCCTGAAGACCGCGCCGGAGAACCACACTCCGTCGATGCTGGACGAGGCCATCGAGCGCGCGGCGGCCTATGCCGACGAGGGCGCCGACGGCTTCTTCGCCCCCGGTCTGGCGGACGAGGGGATGATCGGCGTGCTATGCGACCGCGTGTCCCTGCCGGTCAACGTCATCGCCCTGCCCGGCGTCCCGGACAAGGCCGCCCTGGCCGCCTGCGGCGTCGCCCGCATCAGCTACGGCCCCGTCCCCTATCGGCAGATGATGGCGTCACTCGACGCGGCGGCGAAAGCGGCCTTCGCCTGATCAACCCGACGACTATCAGTGCCCCTGTCAGAAACGAGTCGATGCATGGCGATCCCAGACTTCCAGACCCTCATGCTGCCTGTTCTGCGGATCGTGCATGACGGAGAGATTGCCACCAAGGACATCATCGACAAGATTGAGGACACGTACAACCTGTCCGACGACGAGCGCAGCGAAATGCTGCCAAGCGGACGCCAGCGCACCATCGCAAACCGAACGCATTGGAGCGTGGCCTATCTCTTCAAGGCCGGTCTTCTCGACAGAGTAAGCCGTGGCGTCTACCGAATCACCGACGAGGGTCAGGCCGTCATCGACCGCAAGCCGGAGAGGATCGACCTCGCCTACCTGACTGACCGCTACGAAAGCGTCCGGAACTTTCGGGAAAAGGGAAAGGAAACGAAGACTGTTCCGAAGCAGGTCGACACGCCCGACGATACCCCCGAGCAGGTGATCGAGACAGCAATTCGGGAAATCGACGATCTGCTGGCCGTCGAAATCCTGACGCAGGTGCAATCGCTGCACTTCAAAAGATTCGAACTGCTCATAATCGACCTGATGACGGCGATGGGTTACGGAGCGCAGGGGTCGACCCGTCATGTCGGGGAAGCGGGCGACGGCGGTATCGACGGCATCATTTCGGAAGACAAGCTGGGGCTGGACGTTGTCTACCTCCAGGCGAAACGCTACGCCCCCGAAAACAGGATCGGCCCCGAGCAGGTGCGCGGCTTCATCGGTGCGCTGTCCATCCGGCGCGCGACGAAGGGAGTATTCGTCACCACGAGCGCCTTCACCGATGCCGCGAGGGAAGAGGCGAGGATGTCGGGTCAGCGCGTGATCCTCATCGACGGCGAGATGCTGGCAGGGCTGATGACGCGCTACGGCGTCGGCGTGCGCACGACTCGTACCGTCGAGATCAAGGAGATCGACCTCAACTACTTCGAGGAGGCATGACGCAGGATAGGGTCTTTGCCAGAACCCTGCCCGGTCATGCCGCGATGCTGCTCTTCGCGGCATTGATCGCGGGGGCGTTCAGCTTCGGCAAGGAGGCGGCGCCGTTCATCGACCCCGCGGCCCTGACCGCCGTGCGCTTTCTCGTGGCGCTGGGGGTCATGGGCGGGGTTCTCCTCATCCTGCGCGTGCCGGTCGAGCGGGCGCATCTGCGGGCGCCGTGGCGTTATCTCGTGCTCGGCTCCCTGATCGCCACCTATTTCGTGCTGATGTTCGAGGCGCTGAAGACCGCCGCGCCCGTCTCGACCAGCGCGGTCTTCACCCTCATCCCGGCCATGAGCGCGGGATTCGGATGGCTGCTGCTGCGACAGCGTTTCACGCCGCTGGCGATGGCCGCTCTGGTAATCGGGGCGGTCGGGTCGGTCTGGGTGATCTTCGGGGCCGATATCGACGCGCTCATGGGCTTCGATGTCGGGTATGGCGAGACGATCTTCTTCTTCGGATGCGCCGCCCACGCGCTGTACACTCCCATGGTGCCGCGCCTGAACCGGGGCGAGCCGGTGCTGGTCTTCTCGCTCGGCACCATCTTCGGGGCGCTGCTCCTCGTCGGGGTCTACGCCTTCCCTGCCATCCTCGCGACGGACTGGACGGCCTTGCCTGTCATCGTCTGGATAACCGTGGCCTACGTCGCCACGTTCACGACCGCCGGCACCTTCGCCCTCCTCCAGTTCGCGGCCCTGCGCCTGCCATCGGGCAAGGTGATGGCCTACGGCTACCTGACCCCCGCCTTCGTCGCGCTCTACGAGGGATTGCTCGGCAACGGGTGGCCCGCGCCGATGGTCTGGGCGGGGGTCGGCCTGATCCTCTGCGCGCTGCTGATCCTGCTGGCGGGGCGCGACGCCTGAGCGGTTTCGATCTCCCGCTGGCGCAAGGCCGTGATACCCTGTAGTCTGCGCTCCCTCACGACTGCCGGGCAGGTCTGCGACCTCGCCTCCGCCGCCCCCCGATTGCCGATGGAGACGACCATGTTTCGCTGGTTCGCGACCCGCGTAGATCCCTTCCAGCCCTATGACGACCGCGCGGAAATGCCGCCGACGCTGACGCGGTTCTTCACCGCGATGCTCTGGCCCGTGCGCTGGGTCGTGGTGCTGACGCTGGTCTTCGGCGGGGCGGTCGCGCTGCTGGAAATGCTGATGTTCCGCTACGTGCAGCGGCTGGTCGACATGCTCGGCGAGACGACGCCCGCGGATCTCTGGGCCACGCACGGGACCGAGATCGTCGCGATGGCCCTCGTCGCCCTGCTGCTGCGCCCGGCCATCGACGTGGTGTCGATCTGCCTGAACAACCTCACCTATCTCACCCCCGTCGCCGCGCTGGTCCGCTGGCGCACGCATCGGCACGTGCTGCGCCAGTCGGTCGGGTTCTTCCAGAACGATTTCGCGGGCCGCATCGCGCAGAAGATCATCCAGACCGGTCCGGCGGTGGGCGATTCGGTCTATACCGTGATCGACGCGCTCTGGTACTCGTCCATCTTCATGATCGGCGCGCTCTTGCTCTTGGCGGAGAACGACTGGCGGCTGGTGGTGCCGTTCCTCCTATGGCTGGCCGCCTATATCGTCATCGCCATCTACATCGTCCCGCGCTCGGGACGGGCCGCGCATGCGATGTCGGAGGCGCGCTCGACCATGACGGGGCGGATCGTCGACAGCTACACCAATATCCAGACCGTGAAACTCTTCGCCCATTCGGACCGGGAGGACGTGTACGCGCGCGAGGCGATCGACGACACCTACACGACCTTTCGCGCGCAGATGCGCCTCATCACGCTGATGGAGGTAAGCCTGCTGGTTATCAATACCGCCCTCATCGCGGGCGTGTGCGGCGTGGGGCTGTGGCTGTGGTCCATCGGCGAAGTCGGCGTCGGCGCGGTCGCGGCCAGCACCGCCGTCATGCTGCGCATCTCCGCGATGACGAACTGGGTGATGTGGGCGCTGACGCAGCTGTTCCAGAATATCGGCGTCGCGATGGAGGGCTACGAGACCATCGCCCGCCCGCGCGATGTGGTCGACGCGGATGGCGCGGCGGCCCTGACGGTGCCCGAGGGCCGGATCTCGTTCGACGACGCACGCTTTCTCTACGGGCGCGAGGTCGGCGGTATCCGCCATGTCGACCTGACCGTCGAGCCGGGCCAGCGGGTCGGCCTCATCGGGCGGTCGGGCGCGGGCAAGTCGTCGCTCGTCAACCTCATGCTGCGCTTCTACGATCTGGAGGAAGGGCGCATCGTCATCGACGGGCAGGATATCGCGCGGGTGATGCAGGACAGCCTGCGCAAGAATATCTCCGTCGTCACGCAGGATACCGCCCTGCTCCACCGGTCGGTGATGGACAACATCCTCTACGGTCGCCCCGACGCCACCCCCGAACAGGCGCGCGAGGCGGCGAAGCGAGCGCGGGCGCATGACTTCATCCTCGACCTGTCGGATCCGGCGGGGCGCACGGGCTACGACGCCCATGTGGGCGAGCGCGGGGTCAAGCTGTCGGGCGGTCAGCGCCAGCGGATCGCCATCGCCCGCGCCATCCTCAAGGACGCGCCCATCCTCGTGCTGGACGAGGCGACCAGCGCGCTCGATTCGGAAGTGGAGGCGGAGATTCAGGAGGAACTGGCGGACCTCATGGAGGGCAAGACCGTCATCGCCATCGCGCACCGCCTGTCGACCATCGCCCATCTGGACCGGATCGTCGTGCTGGATGCGGGTCGGGTGGTCGAGGACGGCACCCATGCGTCGCTGCTGGAAGCCGGGGGGCAGTATGCCGGGTTCTGGAAGCGCCAGTCGGGCGGCTTCCTCGGCATGGCGGCGGAGTGAGGCGCGGGCGTTCGTCTGCGTGCGGCATTATCCGGGCCAATGCCTTTTTCCCGGCCAATTCATGGGGTCAGGTACCCGGCATACAACGAACGCCCCATCGTCATCGCGAACAGTTTATCGCGTGACGGCTGGCCCCGTCCTTGCAACACCGAACCCCGAAGTGTATGGAATTCAGCATGGTTAACAGCATCCGTTCAGCCGCGATCGCGGCACTCCTGCTGACGGTCGGTGGCGGTTCCGCGCTGGCTGAAGGCGATCTCTTCGTTCGCCAGCAAATGCTCACGCCCGAGCAGATCGCGAACTACGCCCCGCGCCCCGCCGACCCCATGGCGCTGGAGCAACGCCTCGCCGCCGCCGTCATGCGCGAGAGCAACGCGCGCCGGGCGCAGGCGGGTCTCGGCCCGCTCGACTCCGACCCCGAACTTTCGGTCGCCGCCCGCCGCTACAGCCAGAAGATGCGCGACATGGCGTTCTTCGCCCATGATGCGCCCGATGGCGAAGGGCTGGACCTGCGCTTGCCCGAGGAGGCGCGCTACCGGTATTCGCGGCTGGGCGAGAACCTGTGGTCGGGCAAGGGCGCGCTCGACTGGCGAGCCGCGACCCTGTCGGCTCAGGCGACGGATGACTGGATTCTCAGCCCCAGTCACCGCGACAACCTGCTGGAGCCTGTCTACGACGTCGCCGGGGTGGGCGTGGCGGTCGCCAGCGATCAGGTCTTCGTGACCATGCTCTACGCCAAGCCCCGGATCGACGCGGCCTCGGCCCGGCTCAGCTACATCTATCGCAATCCGCCCGCCGATCTCTTCACCCTGACGCGCGGTCTGGAAGGCGCCGCGCTGCGGTCGCTCAACGGCGCGCGGGGCGAGATGGGACTGCCCGCGATCGCCAACGACGCGGCCCTGTCGCGCGAAGCCCGGCTGCACGCCGAGGCCAGCCTCGCCGGCGGAGGGTTCTCCGCCGCCTCGCGCGAGGGAGAGATCGTGCTGCGCCGGGTGCTGGACGACCGGTCGAACCGCACGAACAGCCTGTCGATGCTGATGTGGGAGGCCCGGGGCGGCGTAACGTGGCAGGACGAGGTGCTGGCTCGCACGGCGCTCGCCTCGTGGCGCAAGAACCCGTCTAACATGGCCGACATCCTCTCGCAGGACCACGACCGCGCCGGGATCGGGGTGGCGAGCGACGGGACGCGGGTCTTCATGTCCGTCCTGCTCAGCGAGACGAACGACCCGACCGTTCAGGTGATTTCGAGCGGTCTGCCGCTCTCGACCCTGAACGGCGGCGCGCTCGATACGCTCTCGGGCGGCACCTATATCTCGATAGACTGACGCACCGGCTGGCGCGGGCAGGCCCCGCGTCAGAACTCCTTGCGCGACCTCAGCGCGGCCATGATCGTGCCGTCGTCGAGGTAGTCCAGCTCCCCGCCGATGGGCACGCCCTGGGCCAGCGTGCTGAGGGTAACGCCGGTTTCCTCCAGCGCATCGGCGATGTAATGGGCGGTCGTCGTGCCGTCGATGGTCGCGTTCAGCGCGAGGATCACTTCGGTCACGTCCTCGGCCTTGACCCGCGCGGCAAGATCGGGAATGCGCAGGTCCTCGGGCGATACCCCGTCGAGCGCCGACAGAACGCCGCCGAGCACGTGATAGCGCCCCTTGAACGCCCCGCCCCGCTCCATGGCCCAGAGATCCCCCGCCTGCTCCACCACGCAGATCAGCGCCTTGTTGCGCGACGGATCGCAGCAGATACCGCAGGGATCGCGCGTATCGACTGCGCCGCAGACCGAGCATTCTGTGACCGTGTCGACCACCGCCGCCATCGCCTTTGCCAGCGGCGCAAGCAGCGTCTCGCGCTTGCGGATTAGCGCCAGCGCCACCCGCCGACCGGAGCGCGGCCCGAGACCCGGCAGCTTGGCGAGCAGGTCGATGAGGCGCTGTATCTCGTCGCCGCTATGATTCGAATTCGCCAAGAAAACCGCCTCTCGTCCACAAGGATATCGCTCCTTCTACCTAATGCCCCGCATCCCTTTTTGACAGGGCGCGCAGGATGATTGACGGTAGCGCGCAACCCGAGGAGCCGCCGATGATCCCCCGCCTCAACCCCGCCGTCGATGCCCTGAGCGCGCCGCCCATCCCTGCCGTGCAGGCCTGGGCGCGCGAATACGATGGATCGCACGGCCCGCTCATCGACCTGTCGCAGGCCGTGCCCGGCTATCCGCCGCCGCCCGAAATGCTCGGCTGGCTGGGCGAGGCCGCCGCGTCCCCCGGTGCGACCGGCTACGGCGATATCGAGGGCGAACCCGCCCTGCGCGCGGCCTATGCCGCCCATGTCGCGTCCTTCTACGGCGCGGCGGTCGCGCCCGGCGAAACGCATGTCACGTCCGGCTGCAACCAGGCTTTCGTCGCGGCGGCGATGGCGGTCGCGGGGGCCGGGGATTCGGTGCTGATGACCACGCCGTGCTACTTCAACCACGAAAGCACGCTGTCGATGCTCGGGATCGGCACGCGTTTCGTGGAGTGCCGCCCGGAAGACGGCTTCCTTCCCGATATCGACGCCGTGCGCGCGGCCCTGACGCCGGACGTGCGCGCCTTCGCCATCGTCTCGCCGAACAACCCCACCGGCTGCATCTATCCGCCCGCCCTCCTCGACGCGATCTTCGAGGCGTGCCGGGAAACGGGCGTCTGGCTGATCCTTGACGAGACCTATCGCGATTTCGCCCCCGCCGAAGGACGACACGCCCTCCTGTCGCGGCCCGACTGGCGCGATGGGCTGATCCTGCTCTACAGCTTCTCCAAGAGCTTCTGCATTCCCGGCCATCGCCTCGGTGCGATCCTCGCGGGGGAACGCATGATCGGTGCCGTCACCAAGGTGATGGACAACCTCCAGATCTGCGCCCCCCGCGCCGCGCAGATCGCCCTCGCCAAGGCCATCGATCCGCTGGCCGGGTGGCGCGCGGCCAACCGGGCCGAGATCGAAGAGCGGGCCGATGCCCTGCGTGCCACGCTGGCCGATGCACCGGACTGGCGGATCGGGGCGATGGGAGCCTATTTCGCCTATCTGCGCCATCCCTTCGTGGGGGAGACCTCGACAGACGTGGCGCGGCGGCTGGCGCGGGAGGTCGGCATCTCGTGCCTCCCCGGCGCGTTCTTCGGCGCGGGACAGGAGGACTATCTCCGCCTCGCCTTCGCCAACGTCGCCGCCGATACCATCGCGGGCCTCGGCGCGCGCCTGTCCCTGCTGCACCCCCGACCCATGGAGAATCGCGCATGACCGGCCCGGTATCCCTCGAAGAACACCTCGCCCATAACAGCGCCGCCATCGACGACATGTCGGCCCAGATGGCGCAGCAATGGGCGGCGATCCGGCGGCTGGAAGCGCAGATGGAGCGGCTCGCCGGGCTGATCCAGGCCATGGGCGACGAGGGACCGGCCGCGCCCGACGACGCGCCGCCACCGCATTACTGACGTTACGCGATGGGATCGCTCAGCACGGTCTCGCCCGCCTCGCTCACGGACGTGTAGAAGCACGAGCGGCGATTCGTGTGGCAGGCGGGACCGGTCTGGTCGACCAGCAGCAACAGACAGTCGCGGTCGCAATCGACCCGCATCCCGACGAGGCGCTGGACGTGGCCTGATGTCTCCCCCTTGCGCCAGAATGCGGCCCGCGAGCGCGACCAGTAGGTGACGCGCCCTGTCTCCAGCGTCTCGGCCACGCTGCGCGCGTTCATCCATGCGAGCATCAGGACCTCGCCGGTATCGTGCTGCTGCGCGATGGCGGGGAGCAGGCCGTCGGCATTGAAGGTCAGGGTTTCGGGGTCGAAGGGCATGGCGGCTCCGGGGTTCGGGTCGGTGCGACTTATAGACAGGGTATTTGGAAAGACCAGCGTGGCGGTCTATCTTGGATGCCACAGGATCGCGAAACGCGCCGGGGGGCGCCGACCGAAAGAGGGTACCACATGGCGGACGCGGCTGATCTCATCTCTCTCTACTCCAAGCGCATCCTCGCGCTCGCGGCCGATATCCCTCATGCGGACCGGCTGACCGACCCCGAGGGCAGCGCCACGAAGCGCTCGCCACTCTGCGGGTCGACCGTCACGGTCGACGTGCGCATGGAGGGAGGCCGGGTCGCCGGGTACGGGCAGGATGTGAAGGCCTGCGCGCTCGGTCAGGCGTCCGCCTCGATCCTCGGCCAGAATGCGGTCGGCTCGACCCGCGCGGAGATCGCCACCGGTCGCGATGCCCTGCACGCGATGCTCAAGCGGGGCGCGGATGCCCCCGGCGGAACGTGGTCGGGGCTGGAAGTGCTGACCCCCGCGAAGGACTACAAGAACCGCCATGCCTCGATCCTGCTGGCATGGGATGCCGCGATCGAGGCGATCGACGGTATCGCCGCGAAGGCCCGCGCCGAAGGGTGAGGCTCAGTCTTCGGGGTCGGCGTCGCGGATATCCTGCTGCACCTTGGGGTCGGAGAACATGCGCGCCGTCGTCTCGATCCGGTCGAACGTGCGGTCGATCTCGTATTTCAGGACCGGAGTGGCGCGCAGGCCCAGATCGGACAGCGCCTGACGCCTGATCTGCTTGTCGTTGCGGCGCAGGCCCGCCAGCACCTTCTCCTCGTTCTTCCCGCCGAGCACGGACACGTAGAGCGTCACGTATCGGAGATCCGTCGAGGGGACGGCCTCGCTGACGATGACCGAATTGCCTTCGAGATCGGGATCGAACAGGTCGCCCCGCATCAGCAGGTCGGTCACGGCACGGCGCACGACCTCGCCGACGCGAAGCTGGCGCTGGGTCGGGCCACGGGAGGCGGATTTATTCATGGGCATCACCTGAGAACTCGGGGATGAAGACGACGAGGCCCCCGTCGGATGACGGGGGCCTCGCGGGTTTGCGGGAGCGGGACGCCGCTATTCCAGCGTGCGCTCGACTTCCTTGGTCTCGAAGATCTCGATCACGTCGCCCTCGCGCATGTCCTCGTAGCGCTCGAACGCCATGCCGCATTCCTGACCGACCTGCACTTCCTTGACCTCGTCCTTGAAGCGCTTGAGCGTTTTCAGCTTGCCCTCGTGGATGACGACATCGTCGCGCAGCAGGCGCACGCCGGCCTCGCGGCGGGCGACGCCTTCGGTGACCTGACAACCCGCGACGTTGCCGGTGCCGGAGATGCGGAAGACCTGGAGGATCTTGGCGTAACCGATGAAGGTCTCGCGGATTTCGGGCGAGAGAAGCCCGGTCGCCGCGG
>ENA-ORXT01003657-ORXT01003657.1-marine-metagenome-genome-assembly--contig:-NODE-3657-length-16703-cov-10.498075_pt1 | contig 16703 bp, 17 predicted proteins | sample MGYA00237868_ERZ511482 | MGnify/ENA metagenome assembly ERZ511482 | reverse complement strand
ATTCTTCTGAGAGCCGCATATCTTTTTTTTTTATTGGACCTGCCTACCTCCCCCCCGCCTCGCACCTCCACGTACCCACCGCCACCCTGGCCAGTGCCGATCACCGCACCACCCACGCTCCGCGGAGCTTGTCCACCGCTGCCCGCACGTCCCCGCTCCCCTGTTGCTTTCAGTCGACCCGAACGTCACTCCCCGGGTGCAGAGCGCGTCGGGCACCCCGCCCACCAGCCCGGTCACTGCCAGCGTGTCGAAAGGGATGGGAATTCAAGACGCCACAGTACACACTCAAGCTGCAACGGAATTCTGCTTTCGTTTTACACTGCCCAATAATAAACCATCGGCCTGTTTCGCGGGCACCCCTCTCAGCGGGCGCAGGGGCACCATGTCGGGCCCCCCTCCAGCGCACTGTGCAGGCAGTCTACTGTACGCCGAGACAAGATGCACGAGGGTGCCCCAGGCCAAATCGCAGGCGGCAGCACGGCACCGCTGCGAGGGGGGGGCGATGCGATGATATGATTGGGTCTCGATCGCATGCGACATTTGGACGGCCAGCAGCCGCCGGGGGGCTGGCCCGAAACCGGCCAAAGAGGTCTGCATAGGGCCGCCTGCGAGTTCACCGTCGCCCGTGTGCAGTTCACGCGCTGTGAGTTGGAAGGAGCATTTCCTGCCTCGCCCACTTGCGTTTGGCAGCTGCCGTCTCCTTTCCCCATGGCGGCTGCGCGGGCGCCCGCCCGCATCGTCCGCCTTTGTGTTTTCTGCATCTAAAGCCAATCGTTCTCGCCGGATGCGCATCGACCGATCCTTATCCGATTTCGATGCAGTCTCCGATGCGCATCGGAAGTCCAATCGCAGCCATCGTCACGATGCGGGTTGACAGCCGACCGGCGATGCAGGAAAGAGGGGCCTCGCCTGAACTTGGGGGACGTGGCGAGACTTGAGGGCTAAAAGAGGCCTTCTTTTGTAAGTTTATTGCAGAAACCAGGAGTTAAGGAAACCGAGAGCTGACGGTGACTTGATTCTACGCCCTCCGCAGGCCACGTTGCCTCCCCAGCGGGCCCCCGTTGGCGGATTCACCCGCCAAGGTCCCTTCGGCGTGCGCGGCCCGCGTTTGACTTGACCGTGCGCTCGCTCCTCACCGTGTGGGGTCTGTGTCTTTGCGCACCACCTCGTTCTGCACGATCATTTTCGTGCACCTTCTCGTGCATATGTGCTCGGTACGTTGATGTGCCTGCCTTGTCAGTTCTTTGCATGTTCCAGTGCTTGAGTGTCACGTGGACGTGATGGATCCGCCGGGGCATTTCTGATTCTGACGTCGGCGTTTCCAACCGCTACTTCTCTGGACCTACGATGTGCTTGGGCTTGGACAGGCACCCTGGCAATCGCTGTATCATACTGCCTTTGCTCTTGCTCCTGGTTCCTCTTCTTTCTTATTGCTTGCCTTATCCTTGTAACTTGTGAATTGATTCCGTCGAATTGCGGCGAGCGAGCGGCCGACACGACAGTGTCGTGTCGGGGGGGAGTGCTGCGACTGACACGGGCGCCTGCCGAGGCGGGGAGCGGACATGGCGGTCGGGCGTGTGCGCCGCGAGCCGCATATAACGACCCGCCGCTTCGTCTCGCTCCTTCCCCGCCTGGCTGGTACGTCCGTCGTCTTTCGCACACCTTGCTCGCGCTTGCTGTGCTCGGACGACGTCTGGGGGCCTCGTGTCCCTGGGCTGACGGTACCTGGGTTGCGGCCCGATGCTGGCGCTTGCGCCAACGCGGCGCTCTTCGGGGCGCAGTGGTACGGGGGTTCTTACCCCGTCCCTCTCCGGCCCCAGTGGGGTATCGGTGAACTGTGTCCTGTGGTGGAGGATGTGTTTTGTCCTCTGGTGGAGCCCGCCCCTTGTCGCGGCCCGTGTTACGCGGCCTTTGGCGATTGCTGGTGGCAGGCTGCCCGACGCCAGACGGTGTGGGTACGGAGAAGGTGGTGAAGGGAGTGCGGCGGCCGCGACGGCCGCGGCCGAGGCGGCAGCCGCAGGCGGCGGTGGCGCCAACGGCGCCAACGGCGCTGGCGCCGACCCTCCTCCCCCCCCTTCCCCTTCCGGTCTGCCCCCAGGTGGTGGCGGCGGCGGACAGCCGCCCCGACGAAACCAGCCCCGGGACGCCCGCCGTGCGGTCTTTTCCGTCGACGACGAGGACGAGAACGACGCGGACAACGACGACGACGAGTGGCAGCCCGACGCCGAATACGGGTCGGGCAACATTTCCACTTGCGGCTACGACGCCTCCGCCGGCCGCTCTCATCTCCAGGGTGGGCACCCACCCTCACATTTCAACCGCACAGGGGAGCGCCACCCGCTGCATCGGCTCGTCCCTATCTGGGGCTTCTCTCTCCCGTCCTCCCGTCCCGACGAGTTCGGTCACCGCTTCCCCCGTCCGTTTCGCGTTCACAACGACTCGCGGTGGTCAGACGCGTTTGCGTCCTCGCCTGCCCCGGTGGTCGAGGACGCGCGCACGATCTACAACGCGTGCGCATGGACGCAGGCCCTCCACAACCGGCTCCTGGCTGCAAAGACGGACCGCCTGGACGGGCAGCTGTTGGCGCGGCAACTGCTGAACGAAGTCATCTACGCTCGCACCGCCCTCCACCAGCTTTTCCTCATCCTCGTCACCTGATACACGGTGCTGCAGTCGTAAGCCTCGAACCCCACCTTTGCGGCCAACCTGCAAGATTTGCTCCTCACTCCCGACGACCGTGACGCAGTCTACTGCCCGACGACGAACTTCTTCGCGTCATCAGTCTACTCGCAGAGTGCGTTTGCTGTCTCCCGCGAGCAGGCCGAGCCTACCCTCAAGCGCCAGCGGACCTCAAGACCGGCCACGCCCGAGACAAAGCCTGGGTCGCAAGCGGCTTCGTGACGGAGCTCTCGCCGCGGGAGGCGGCGGCGGCGGTGGACGTCGCGCGGACGTTCTTGATCAAACACCCCAGGGATCGCCTGGTGGCGGACCTGTCGCAAAAAAAACGCAGATATGGAGGACCACAAGATCAAGTACGACTCTCTGCGGCGGTATGCGGCACAACCCCAGACGGGCGACCACCTGGTGAGCTGGGCAATCTCGGACGCGTTCTTCCACGTGCCGCTGTCCCCTGCGGACCAGCTGCGGCTGGCATTTCGAGTCGGCAAACGGGTTTTCTTGCCGCATGTCCTCCTCTTCTGGATGAAGTTGTCGCCCTACGTGTTCACGAAGGAGATGCGCCCTGTGGTGGCGGCGCTCCGCCTTCGCGGGATGCGCATGCTCGCGTACCTCTACGACTTCTCGTCCACGGCGGCCGGCGCAGCCCCGTCGACCAAGCCCGCCGCGACCGCGGCGCGTTCCTGCGCGCTGGCTCTCCTGGGCCGGCTCGGCTTCGCCGTGCATCCCCTCAAGGGGGCTGCGACGGGCACCACGTCGCTACCCCTGTTGGGGTTCGTACTGGACACCGAGTGCCGCTTGATTTTGTTGCCGCCGTCCAGGCAGGCCGCCGTCATGACGGCGGTGCGGGTCTCTCTCGTCGGTGGCCGCGGCGGCGTCCCGCCGCGTCCCCTTCAAGGCGCTGCAGCACTTCACCGGAAAGGTCGTCTCGTGCTCGCTGGCCCTTCCGGCGGCGCGCCCTTACCTGCGCCGCCTGTACGCGGCCCTGCGCGGTCAATCGGCGAGACGGTCGGTGAAACTGTGCCACGGCGCCCTACGCGACTTGCGCTGGTGACGGAGGTTGTCGACGTCGCCCGACGTCGGCCGCGCGCTGTGGCCGCCGGCGCTCGGGATGCAGACAGCGGACGCGTCCCTGTGGGGTTGGGGGGGCCATTGGAACTTGGTTCCCGCTCTCGGCTTCTTCTCCGCGGCCACCCGCCCGTCCCACATTAACGTCAAGGAGGTGGCGGCGGTCCGCCTCTCCGTATTGTCGCTGCACGCGCACCACCCCATCCGGGGCGGCGAGTTGCTGCTGCAGATCGACAACAAGGTCGCTATGAGCGTCATCAACTCGTTCTCCACGCGGTCGCCTGCGCTGGCGGTCGAGTTTCGGCTCCTCTAAGACCTCTGCCGCTTGCTGGGCTTGACCATCAAGGCCTCGTGGATTGCCTCGGTGGCCAGCGTGTGGCCCGACAAGCTCAGTCGGGACCCCAATCAAACCGACTGGCGGTTGGCGCCGTCGCTCTTCCGGCGCCTCGACACGCGCTACGGCCCCCACGAGGTGTACCTCTTTGCATCCCCCCACAATGCACACTGCCCCCGTTTCTTCTCCCTCCCCGCGTCCCCGGGTTGCGACGCGGTCGACGCGCTCGCCCAGTCGTGGGTCTCGGGCAACCTCTGGGCGAACCCTCCTTTCACCGCCATCCCCCGCGTGCTCGCCAAGATCCAGGCCGACGCGGCGACGGTGACTCTCATCCTCCCCGTCTGGCTGGCCCAGGCGTGGTGGTCCGAGGCGTTGGCGGTATCCAACGAGGCGTACCTCCTCCCCCGCGGGGCCGGTCTGTTCTCACCCGGCCGCGACCAGCAACCGACGCCCTCCCCGCATTGGCGGGTGTCCATGTTTCGCTTCGAGCGGGGCGGCCGGCGCCTGCCGCCGCCCAGTGGGGCGACGCCCAGCGCGCGGTCATGGGCCGTTCCGCCCCCGACCGCGGCCTTGCCGCCGCTGCCCTTCATCGCCTCCGCGACCTGGGCCTGCGAGACGTCACCGCGGCCAGCTATGGCTGGGCGTGGCTGGGGTTCGTCTCCTTCTACGCGGCCGGCCGGTACCGCCCCCTTCCGGCTTCCGCTGAGACTGTCGGGCGCTACGTCGCCTACCTGTGGTTGCGCGGCAGCGTGCAGCCCGCCAGTGCGCGCACCTACCTCGCCCCCATCCGCAAGCGGCACCTGGCGGCGGGTCACCCCAACCCCTGCGCTTCCGACCTGGTGACCGAGGCCCTGTCAGGTTTACTAACGCCTGGTTCGAAACGCACGGCACCAAGCCGAAGCGCATCGCTTTGCCGCCGCCGGTGGCGTGGCGGCTCGAGCTTTTGGCGGCCTCCTCGGTCGACCCCGTCGTCCGCCTGCGGCTCACGGCAGTGGTGTGCCACTTTTTCATGTGTCGGCGCGGCAAGGACGTGCTCCGGCTCATGGCGGCGGACATCTCCTTCCCGGCCGATGGCGGCGTCGCGTTCCAGATTACGCGCACTAAGACGGACGCCCGCAAGCCCGGCGGCGAGCGGCTGGCGCACGTCTACCCGGCCTCCACCTTCACCACGGTCGCGTACTTGCCGGTGCTGCTCCTCCAGCACGCCGTTACTTCCCTCCTAACCCACTCCCCCCCCACCGGGCGCCTCTTCCCCGCGCCCGCCGCGGATCCCGGCGGCGTTCTCACCGCGTGGCTCCGCGCCGGCCTTCGCCTGCTCGATGTCACCGCGCCTGTCGGCACGGTGTACGCCAGCCACTCATGCCGGGGCGGCGGCTGCACGGCCATGCGGACGGTGGGGCTGGGCCTCGATGCCATTGCCCAGTGGGCGGGTATGGCCATCGAGACCCTCACCTCGAGCTACAACGACGCTTTGGCCCAGGTATCACCCAAGGCCCACTTTTTCTTTGGTCGCTTACTTCCGCGCGCGTTGGACCTTCCCGCGTGACGCGACCACTCCCTCTTTTGGCATACTGCGGCGCTTGAGGGTGTTTGTTATGCCGTAGTATTGCTTGCCTTATCCGAGTAACTTATGAATTGATTCCGTCGAATTGCGGCGAGCGAGCGTGTTTCCATGAAACCTCAATACGTGGCGTGCAATCGGGCATCGCCATTCAACTTCTGGGATGCTGTGAGAAGAAGTTATGTAATCACACACTAGGACAACTCCATCCTCTGTTTCGTTGGCATTCGTTGTTTGAACGACGCTTCACCGGGTCTGACGCGTGGGCATGTCAGTCTCGAGGTTATCGCTGTGCTCGCCACTTCGCCCGCTGAACTGGACGATGGTGCGTCGTGCCCATGCAGACACTGCCGCGACAGCAGCCGGTGCCGCCGACGGCCATCGGCCGGCCCGTGGACCATGTGTCCCGCTGACGGCCGGCAGGAGGGCGCGCTCGCCGCCGCTATTGCTCGCACTCACCAGCGGCGACGAGGATCGTGGTAGCTGCCAGGATCCAATCGAAGGCCGCGTCATTGACCCGAGCCTTCGATCTGAGCAACACAGGGGCCACGCCTCACCGACGCGTGGCCTAAGGTGGTGGCGACCGCGACAGGCCGCCGTGTGTGCCCCGCCACAGACCGCCGCCCACGAGCCCTCCTTCTGCTTTTTCTCTGCCGAGCCAGGCTGGGTGGACACGGTTGGTCCACTCAGCTCCCGCGTGCCGCTCTCTCTGAGATGAAGTTTTCAGAGGTGTCTTCTCTGCTTGGCCCAAACATGCTCACCGGTGCGCCACTTGTTTGTTGCCTGTGGCTATCAATTATGCTGCAGGATTACGAGCATCCTCGTGTCAACGAGGGCCAATGAAACGAGAGAGCACGTGCTACTGTGACTATCTCTTGTGCAGTTAAGCGCCAGCTTGCCTGGTTCATGGGCTTCAGAGGGGACTTTCCGTACTTCGAGGCTCTTGTTTGCCAAGACACCCTCTGTAATCCAGAGAGGGGAGGGTCTCGACCGGGTCTACAGAGGCCGGAATCCTGAAAAGGACAGAGAAACTCATCAATAGACATCTTCTTGGTTGCATCGGAGTTTTATGTCTATGACACATGGCAATAGCATAATCGCCGCCTGATAGAGATGCTCTGAGCGTCTCTCGAGCTGCGGGAGCAGCGATTGGCCACTGAATGACAGAAAGACGCGCTTCGTCGACCCCAGCGAGGCGCAGCGCAAGTACTGCTCGGCCCGGCCAGTCGGCGAGTGCCCCAGCCCGGCGTGCGGCCCGCGTCAGACGAGGCGTGGACGTCAAGGGGCACAGCGGGTGGGCGCGAAGCGGGGCACGGCGCTTCCAGCCCGCACCCGCCTGCCCCACTCTCGAGGCGACGGCGGTGCCACCCAACTGGACGCGCGGATCGCCACTGTCGACGATACGTGCGGGGGTGACGACCTTGCCCGCGGGTGGTGTCGCGCCAGCTTCGTGACTGCACACCTCGCACGTACACTTTGAAAGTGGGGGGGCATCCGTTCCGTTGGTCGCGGCAGGGCCTCCTGCCTGGGTCCAGTGGCGGACCGATTGGGCAGTATGCTCGGTGTCGACTTTGGCCGACACCTCGCCCAGACACAGATTTGGCGGACCTGTCGTACATTGGACTGCGGCAGTCTCGAGGGGTACGGCGACCACGCAACGGCGGCGTTGCCAGGCCCTGTTTCTGACGCGCTTTCCACCGTGGGGGGCGGGCAGAGGGGACCGCTCACTCCTCCCTGCGCTCTGCTCCAAAAAGTGGGGGTACGTGTGGCCACGGGGCGTGTTCGGCACGGAGGTTGGACCCTCCACCCCCCCTCGTACACCGCGACCACCCATCCCCGGGTGACATCATCTTGCTCTTTTCCTTCCGCGACAGTGGCGACCACGCGGGGTTTGTCGGTCGCCGCCTCGGCCCGCCTGCTGCGGTCCGCCGTTGCGTGCTGCCAGTCGTGCGATTCCAAACCGGAGTCGTGTACTGGTCACGTCGGCGTTCGCGCCACCAGCTGTGCGTAGCGGAGCTCTGCTGTTGGTCGCTCGGTCGGCGGGCGTCGCACACAAGCCGTGGGGTGCCCGTGGCAGCGCCCGGACTGTGGTTGTCGGGGTCGCGGTGTCCTGCGCACCGAGTTCCCACCTACGCCGACGACACGCTTTCCGTCTCCCTCGCTTTCTCCGTATCGGTCCCACACGCACGGAGACGACCGCCTCCTCTTGAGCGCCAATCCCTCTTGCCCGCGCCATTATCCTCCCGCGCTCTGTCTCTTCTTCCATTCTCGGTCACTCGTTCCCCGATCCGCTTCTCCCGGACCCCCCCCCTCATCCGCTCCCTCCCTTGATCTCCACTGCCATGGCGAACAAGGTCGGCCCGCCGCCGACGCGCCCCTCTCCCATTGCACTCCCCCACACGTATTGGACGCCGAACCCTACCCCCGCCGCCGGACCGAGCCGCCCCCTCCCGTGGGGAACGCCGTCCCCCGGGTGTCTCCCCCACCCTCTCTCCGACGTCTTCCGCTTCACGTCGGACGTGGCGCCGGCGGCGTCGGCGCCCCCGTTCGAGCCGATCGAACCGCGCTTCCGGTCGAGTGGCAACACGCTGGCGGCGGCGGCAGCGATTGCTGCCGCCACCCGCGACGGCGGGGGGCTGCTCGGCATGGAGGAGGCCCGTGCCATGGCCGCCAAGTATGGGGTGGCGTGGGCCGTCGGGGGCGCCGATGCGGATGTCGATGCTGACGCCGAGCCTGACGTGCCCGAAGTAAACGTTGGCGGCGGGTGGGGGCGAGCCCCGGGAGGTACCCCGCTACCGGGCATGTCGGCAGCCGCCACGCCAGTGGTGGCGGGTGGCAATTGGCTGCGGAGCGGGCGAGTGAGCCTTGGCTAGCCACGTCGCGGCCGGCTAGCCAGAATCCGACGTCGGAAGGAGTGAACCATCGCAGGAAGTGGCACGACGCCTGCCGGTGTTGGTGTCTTTCTGTTCTTGTGGCAACTCGCGTCTCTCTCTTCCTGTTGCGCACGGTGTCTCTTCTCACTTGGGTGTTGTGTGTCCATGTTCATCCTTCCTGTTGCCCCGGTCGCGCCAAGGCTGCATTCCGCTGCGTGGCCTTTGACTTGGCTTCAGTGTCACTCTGCCTCGGTGGGAGTCGATGTTTTTGTCGTGAGAGGGTGCCGATAAACAGCTTCGGAGGTTGACGAGCTGTTCCTGGCAGAGCCCGTGTTAGTCAAGGCGAGCAAGGCGGCATGGGCCCAGAGTTGTTCATGGGCGGGGCTGTCACGGAAACGCTCAGCATACTGCCCTATCCAGCCGATCAATTGTGTCAGTTTTCTCCTCCTCGTCAGTTGTTTCTCAAGCCACCCCTTGTATTCTGCTTGGAGGCTCAGCGTGGTGCGGACGGGCCAGGCAAATGCGTGTGCCTGTGCGATCTACTGTATGCTCTCAATAATCCTCCGTATGATCCACCCATTCGCCGATCCTGTCCACTACCGACAGTGAAGTGTCCGTTCCTCTGCGGGTCGAGCGCTTGTTCTTATGCTTGTCGCCCTCTGCGAGATAGACTACTCCACCTGTTTAGTACAGAGGGCTGTGACGATGGTACCTGACCCGCTATCTGATTCGGCGCTTCTGAGTAGAGGCAGAATGATTGCGCACCACACGGACGCCGCATCGAGGGAAGACTTGTACATTTGCGCATACAGTGAGCTGGTCAACAACGCTCGCGCACACAGTCGAGCAATGAGCACCAGGTCAAGGCACGGGTGTCGGACGCGAGAGTGACGAGTGCGTCGAAAAAATTCCGAACAAGGCGCCAGTGCTGCGCAGCAAAAATACAACATATGTACACCACTTGGGCCCGTCACACCCCCCCGGCCAGATTTTACCTTCGGCGGAGCAGCGCGCCGAGGCGGTTCCCCCCCCCCGCACCTCCCCCCAGTAGCGGGCGCTCCACCTCCAGCTCTGGGTGAAAGGCCGTCACCTCTGCCCACAGCAGGCGCGCGAGCTCCTGCCGCCCCGCCCCCGACGGCGGCTCGAGGCGGGCGGCTTTGGCAAAGCCGAGCGACGCACCGGCACCGCCATCGACGGCGCCACCACCCGCCGCCACCAGCGGCGGCACAGCCCCCGCCACGTATGGGTGGGCGGCCGCCTCGGCGGCCGTCGCGCGCTTTGCCGGATCCGCCTCCAGCAGCCGCCCGAGCAGGTGCACCGCGTCGGCCGGGGGCGGCGCCACGCCCGCGGCGGCCGCCTCCTTGGCCACCCACGCGGGTGCGTCAAAGGGGGCCTTGCCGGCCAACGGGGCGCCCTTGGTCGCCCGTCCCGGCAGGCGCGCGCCCGGCAGGAGCGCCTCGGCGAGCACCACCCCCGCCGACCACAAGTCAATGCCCGCATTGTAACGGGAGCGGGAGCGGGGGGAGACGAGTTCGGGCGCGCGGTAGCCGCGGGTGGCCACCCCCTGCGTCAACCCCGCATCGTCGGCGCTGGTGATGGGCGACGCCTTGGGGGCGGGGCGGAACCAGCTGCGCTTGCCGCCGCGGGTGCCGCCGCGGCCACCGCCGACGCTCGCGCCGCTGCAGTGGGGCCCCCGCGAACGCCGCGGCGCAATGTGGCGCGACAGCCCAAAGTCGCCCAACCACACGTCCCCGACGCCGTCGGCGCCGCCCGACAGAAAGATATTGTCGGGCTTGACGTCCCGATGTACAATGCCCGCCGCGTGCATCGACGCCAGGGCGGCCAGCAGCTGGCCCATCACCCGCCGGGTGGTGGCGTCGCTCAAGCGGGGCCGACGGCCGGCCGTCACGTCGTGTAGAACGCCACCAAGGTCTCCCCCGGCCGCGAGGGGCGTCACAAGATACATGTCGACGCCGGAGCCGGCGCCGCCATGTGACGGCGACGCGGCCACATCTGACACGGGCAGCAGGTGAGGGTGGGAGAGGGCTCGGAGGATGCGGACCTCCCGCAGCAGCCGGCGAGTGGCGCCCGTCGACGCCCCTGCATCGGGAATCTTCTTGATGGCCACTGGTCTCGGGGGGGTGTCAGCGCCACACGGGCCCGCGTCGAGGGCCGAAGCAACCACCGTGCAGGAGCCACGGCCGAGCAGCCGCAGCCGCGAGTAGCGGGACGACACGAGGAAGGGAGTCAAGTCGATCGTCGCCCGTCGCAGCGGCAGCGACTCGGGCAGATCGTCACAGTCGGTCGACGATGACCGGGAGGAGGCGGCAGGAATCTCCTCGGGGGGAGGGGGAGGGGAGGGGCTGGCCACAGCAACCGACATTGTGATCGCGGAGTGGGGGTGGAAGGGAGCGTGTTCCTTGACCTGTGCGGGATGGTCGACGCGCGCGTCCATGCGGTGAGCTGGTTGGCGAGTGAGCGATCAACTGAGAAAGCAAGTCGAGGGCACTTCTTGTACCATCCACGGACCGGGGGGTGGCCCATGTCACGTGGGCACCGTGTGCAGCACAGAGCAGCGGGGATGTCAGTTGGCAGCGGCCATCTTCATAGCGCCATCACGCCGCCCAGCGAAGCCCCGAGCGGCGTGGTTTGGGGCACACGTGCCCGGCACGCGCGCCCTGAGGACCATTGTTGAGGCTGCACCTGCTCCCGCCGGGGAGACCGGAGAGGGAGTCAATCTGGGCCAGGTGGTCGCGCGGCAAAGTGATTGGGCCAGCGTGATCTCCGGTTCTTGCCATATCAGCCGCACAGGACCATAAAACCGTTCTGGTTGGACGAGCCAGCAGTCTTTTCGTCGCTCCGGTGCTCCCTCGCCGAGTGACCTCGGTCAACAACACACGAAGTGGCGAATCGGCCAGTTACAGGTGTCGGCCTTTGTGCGTGGAAAGTATTAATAATAAACGCTGAAGTACAGACTGATGATGACAAGTGACCTAAAACGAGCTGGGCTGCCCTGTTTTGTTTAACCCTTTTGTCCACAGCTCCTTTCAGATGTCAGGCCCGCCATTGTGGTTTACCCGGTGAACGAGTCCAAGACCACGTGTGAACAGCTGGTAGGCCGACTGTCCTCCTCCACAACCGGGACTGGCTGTTCGTTGCTGCTCGCACTTGCTCCCTTGGCACCATCATGCGCACCATCCGACGACCATGATGGTCGTCGGGTGGTGCGCCGAGGAGTGTAGCGTGTGTGGACTCGCCAGATGGCCACTAAACAGCGATTCCAATGCGGAAGACTCAACCACCGTGTGGCCAAGTTTCGCATCTCTCTGAAGCATCGAGTCTGGGGCACCAGGGCAGCCTGCATGGTCTCTGCATGTCAAGCACGCTCTCTCTCCTTGGCCAGTGCTCCGAGGTTCTTCTTCCCTTTCCTTTGACATCCGGAGGTCCCCGCCCTTTCCGATGACCCTGGTCCCCACGATGGAGGCGTCAAACCCCCCTTGCCACACCCAGCCCGACCTGCTGGTCCTCCGCCAAGCCGTCGAGGACCTCCTGGGGGCCTTGCAGCTCCAACACGCGGTTGCTGGCACTCCCCCCGCCGTCGCCCTGTGCCTACCGCCCGGCCCCCTCGTTGCAGACGCTTGGTCGCGCGTCGCCGCCGAGGAAGCGGTGCGGTGGACCAACGCGGTCGCCCGGTCCGCGGCTGCAGAGCGCCGCGCGGCGGTGCCCGCCGCGGCCCCGGCGCCGTCGGCGGTGGCGTTGCCCACCGGGGACGTGCCCGCCGCCCTGCGGCTAGCGGCCAAGGCGTGCTTTACCCGCCTCGTGTCGGGGGGGCTGCTACACCGCGACGCGTGGGGCACGTTTGACATGCGGGAGATGCTGCTGCCGGCCGGCTCGTCGGACCACCAAGCGTGGGTGGCGGCAGGTTACGCTGCGCGCGCCGTGTCGGCGGCCATGTCTACGTTGACGGTCGACAGCGGCGGGGGGGGAGCACAGGCATGCACTGCAGCAGGCAACGTTGGGGCCGCCGGACGGCCTGGTGCTGGCAACAGCGGTGTCGCAGGCAGCACAGAGGACGCTGTTGACTGGGCAGACGGCATCCATGTGAGAGGGGCGATCCGAGAGGTCGACTTTATCGACCTCACCGTGGACAGCGAGCACCCCGCACCGCCGGCTGGCACGGGTGCCGGCAAGCAACCCCCTCAGCTCCCTTCTGCTCCCTTGGGCGAGCGTGGGAGGGGCCACCTGAACCTCCGGCCCCTGCCTGGGCGCCCTCGCGGGCTCGCACGGGGCGACACGCGTCCCCGCACCCAAAAGCGGGGTGCCGACAAGTCGGCGGCCACCGACTCCCTCCGCGGCTGCGCGGGGGGTGGCTCCCCGGCGGCCGCCGCCGTCGGCAGAGGCGGTAGGCGCACGGACGCAGGCCCAACGGCGGGCACCTCATCCGCGACAGGCCCCGCCAACGCCGCCAAGGAAGTCCCCGGAGGCGCCGCGGCGCCGTCCTCGCGGGGCGCCCCCGCCACGTCCACGGCGGTCACCGGTGTGCCATCCCAGACGACCACGGCAGCAGCGACGGCGGCCGCTGTGGCGGCGCCAACGTCTCGGACACCGACGCGGCGGACGCTTCCCAGCCGAAGCGCGGCGGCCGCCGGGCAGTGGACCCAGCGGGACCGCCAGCTCCTCCGTGGGTTTGTGCTTGCAGGCTGCTGGGGGCTCTGGTCCTTTGTGAGGACTGCCTTCTCCGCCCCCCGCACCGATCGCGAGATACGGGCGCAGGCGGTGGTCATGTGTGTGGCCGACCGCCTCATGGCCTTGGCACGGTCGCGGGCGCGTGTCGTGAAGCCGAACCGCCAGCGTGGCGTTCCCAACTGGTGGCACCCGTCCGAGGTCGGTGTGCTCCTCCGCATGTTGCTGCATGAGGATGGATGGGGCAACTGGGCCCCGCTCGCCACACGCTTTGGCGACAGCCGCTCGGAGCTGGCCCTGTGGTCAAAGTCGATTCATCTGGCTCGACTCATGCCCGACGTCAATGCGTTGCGGGTAGAGCGTATAGGCGCTCGTCGGGCGCGGTAGTGACGGCGAGCGAGTTGTTGGTCGCGTTTGGTTAGGAACACTTTTGCACTCGCATGGTCGTGGAGGGCGTAAGAAAGGCCACAAAGAAGGGGAGAGACGCGTAGTCCAGATGAACAGCTGCACATGTTGCGGATGCTCGTTGCTAGCCAACCCCGTTGCGCCCGGGTGCCACAGTGCCACATTGGACCGGCTTTTCTTTAGCCCCGTGGTCCAGTGCTTCGTTGTTTGTTTTTTCCATCGCCACCACATCCCGAAGTCGTGCCCGACGATGCAGTTGCCGCATGCCTGTCCCAGGCGACTCATCCAGTGGTGCTTCCCGACGTATGGGAGGGGCCCTTCCGGCAGAGGCACACGTGGGATCCGCCTGGAGGCCAGGCGCCGCATCCGCCGCGCCTCAATGCAGAACAAGTGTGGGCGCCGCACTCCGAGTCGGGGCCCCTGACGCGTCGTTGCGGGCCAGCAGCAAGACAAGGCTGGGCGAGGTCGATGGGCTCGCACCGCTCGCGTCCCCGCCCCTCGTCCCCACCGCTCTCCGTGAGCTTCCACTGAGATCAGCCTGCCTAGATTTTGGTCACAGCTCGGGATGGATGCTGTCAAGCACCGACCTTAAAGTGAATGCCATCAATCAATTGAACCCTCCGAGCCACCGCTGAAACATGTGCAGCAACGTGCAGGAACTTGAGTGGTCACTCGTGCTTTGGTCGTGATCCAAAGGCAACCCCCCCGTCGCAGCCTCATTGAGGGGGGTGCGACACCACCACCAAGAATCAACTGCCAACGTCGCGACACGATCGCTCCTCACTCTTTCGTCGCCGTCGAAGGCTTGCCACTGCGCCCTGACGGAGAACAGCGCACCGCTGGGTAGGCTTGTAGGATATTTCATGCCCTCAAACCCGGGCGTGTGGGCGTGTCACGCCCGATCACGCCCGATCATGCCCTAATCACGCCCTTTTGGGGGCGTGAACACGCAAAGGTAGCACCCACAGTTCACAAATCTACTTACTCCTGTAGCACCCCCTTCATACGGGCGGCGATCATTGTGACCTGCTTCGGGGCTCTACAAAACCAATCAATCATAGACCGAAGGCTGCCTCGGCATCCTGCAAGTACGACTCAATGTCAAACATGTTAAAGAGGAAGACGCGTGGCTTCGCCCCACGGGCGGGAGGGGAGGGGAGTAAGAAGACGGACGGCGGCCAGGCAGTCTCGGCACCACCGCCGCTGTACAACTACGGCAGCTGCAGAAGCAGAAGCTGCAGCCACTGACGCAGAAAAAGTGGGCGGAGCACCCGTCTGGGAGGGGGCCCAACCCGTGGCGTTCGGGGCGGCGTGCGGGGGCCAGCAGGCTGAGAGCATCTCCACCAATGGAGCCAACCGTCCAACCCAACTGCCACGAGTGCTCAACGCGTGGCGCTGTCACTACAGTCATTGTGCGCTTGTAAAGCAGGGTGGAGCACTTTGTAGCCCACGTGAGAATTTACAGCTGATTGGACAATCTGTTCCGAAACGACAACCACCCGAGGTGCTCATGACGCTCGATCGTGAATTTGAATCATAAATGGTGCAATGAGACACGGAAGGGCGTGGCAAGACTTGTGCCCCGTCCTTCACGAGGTGTTCCTGGGGGGGTAGGCAGGCAAATTTTGACAGACTTGAGGCAGCGGATTACTCGATCGCAGATCAGCTGTGAATCATCACTTCAAGTGCCATCAAGTGCGGTGGGCCCCGCACAGGAGCGATCGAGTTGCGCTCAGTTGTAAAGCAGGGTACCTTATAAGCGGGACACATATAAATGCGCAATGACTGTACTGTGCGACTTGGCCTGTGGCATGCCCTTTAGGGGATTACTGACGCATTGTTCATTTTTTATTGCTTGTTTGCTTGCCTGTCTTATCTGTCTGCCGGCACTGCTGACGATCGCTTGTGATCTGACGGTCGATCGACCAGTGCCCTCGTTTGTACTAAATCATCATGGGCCCGGGTCGCCGTCGTGGGCACCACCCGGCTCCCCATCGGATGCCCTTCAACTAAAGGTCCTCTTCCTCGCCGCGACGGCGATAGAACTCGCTTTATTGCTTGGCTACGGTCGGTCTCAATACACAGGCATTTGATCCAACGTTATTAATACCACACCCCCCTCCCGACCCAGTATGCGAACAAGAGGGAGTTCATGCGTTGGCACAAAAGGGGAAGGAGCTAGGCGGGGTAAGCGCGTGAGAAGAAATGGTATGAGGTCACCATCGTCGTGCCCACAGTTGCGTCGGTAGCCAGCCATGTGGCTGTACGTGGGCACCTGCTGTGGACTCCTTCGATGGTCCGGACCGCGGCTGTGTGCGTGGCAAAGAGAGTAGAATAACTAGAAGCTGATTGCTGGAGTGCTCTGGATTGTACTTCAAGGCGATGCTAGCACTGGCCAATCCAATGGAGCACGTGCCCTTCTCTGGCACTGCCCCATCTTGTGGATAGCATATGTGCGCTTCTGTGCCTGCCTATATCGATTCCCACTGCTTTATGTTGGAAAAAACACTGCGGCTGGTCTCCCATACTGCACGTGCTCCTTCTGACCAGCTGGAAACAAAACGAGAATTCTCTGTTGGCTCGTTTCTCGTTGTCTATTGCAGTCTTCCCGATTCTAGCCGATCCGGACAAGAACATCCTACAGTTCACATAACTTCTGATTGGTCGAGAGATCGTATCCGGCCGAATGGATGGCTGTCGTGCATCTGTTCTGCACAGTTGTTCTTGTCGGGATCGGCCAAAGTTGGAGAGACTGCAATAGCAGGGGCGCCTTGGCAGATGACACGTCGGCCGCGACGTGGTGGGCAGCCAAGCAGGAAAGCACAGAAAACGAGGAGATTCTGTAGCGGCGACTGGCTGCCAGATGGGAGAGGAGCAGAGACTGCTGAAGCAGCAGAGAAGCGGGACGCGGTGCGGGATCGAGACAGCACTGGTGGGGCGGTGGGAATCGGCCACGTCATGTCCATGATGACGTCAGCACGTCGTCAGGCTAGTATGGGTCAAAATTGCCGACCCGCCTGCAATGCAAAATTGCGCGCCCCCCCCAACCCCCCCCCATCCCCCCCCTAGCACCCCCCCCAGCAACCCCCACAGCTCCCCCCCC
>ENA-ORXT01003656-ORXT01003656.1-marine-metagenome-genome-assembly--contig:-NODE-3656-length-16708-cov-4.645301_pt1 | contig 16708 bp, 9 predicted proteins | sample MGYA00237868_ERZ511482 | MGnify/ENA metagenome assembly ERZ511482 | reverse complement strand
TTCTCAGCCACGTAACTCCATTCGTTTTTAGCGTCATCGCGACCCTTCCAACACTGACACGCCCTCAGATCCCTGAGAACACGAATGCAGACTGCCACCTCTGAAACGGAGAGCAAGTCGCTTGATCTAAGTATATGTGTGCATCACTACACTTTGAGAGCACCCTGTCCTAAAGGCCAGGGAAAACATGAATGCCTATCCATTGGTTACGCCATGATGCTTCTGATTGGCTACTGTACTCCAAACGAATGATATTCAGCATCGAAACTCTGCCGCAGATAGTGAACATGTCATAGTGAGATTCATCAACTGAGGTGTTCTACGCGTATCCCATGGCGCCATGGGATACTCGTAGAATCAATCGGTTGGTAAATCTAACATCCATGGCCGTTCTGGCAGCCAGACGGCGCTGCCCTCACCCATGCTCCGGTTCGGCCGCTGCTCGTTGTATGGAGGCACCGACAAGGACACGCAAAACGTCGTGACCGCCACGGCTGCAATCAGAGGCGACGTTGATGCTCGCCACCGGGATGCAACCGGCGCCGCGCGTCGGCCGGTAAACGAGGGGCACGCCCCTGCTCGGCGGCACACGCAAGAAGAGCACGGGCACCTCCACGCGGGTGGCAAGTCTGGGGTGCGCTTTGCATGCCCGAGTGCCACCGCCGGTCGTGGCAGCGTGCCCGCAAGGCGAAGCGCGGGCAGCGGTTGCCGTTGCCGGCCGCAACCCCCCCCACCTACGGACCGCTCTGCGGATAGGGAATCGGTTTCCTACGCCGCACCGCCCTGGCGTGTGGGCCACAGACGGCCGCGTCGCGCAGTGGGGTGACCAAACAGCCGCCCCGTTCAACCCCCCGCCCCCACGGAACACGCGACCAGCCCGTCACCGCTCCCGGCGAATCCGGGTGCCACGGCCGCCCCCGCCCGCCCGCCCGCGCCGTGGCCGGCATGCCCCGCGGCAGCCGTGAGGACCACGCGTGGTAGCACACACAGGGCGGCCTAGCTAGGCATGCCCTGACAGCGACGGCGGCCTCGACATGCGCCGACAGCGACGGCGGCCGACCTCCTGGCGGGGGCGCACAGCGGGAAAAAAAGGGCGATACGAGGAGGCAGAGGGTGGCAAGGCGCCAGAGCAGATGGCACCTACGGACCGCACTACATGGCCGGCGCGCGATGGGGCACGTCGCAAAACACGCTGCGCACAACGACAGCTCGCCGTCGTTGGCGAGACGCATGCCACCGGGCCGCAGGGGCGGGCCCTCGACGGTGCCGCCCGACCGCTTTGCCGCTGCCTTCCTGGCAGTGCTCTTCTTCGCAGTGCTCTTCTTCGCAGTGCTCTTCTTCGCAGTGCTCTTCTTCGCAGTGCTCTTCTTCGCAGCGCCTTTCTTGGCAGTGCCTTTCTTTGCAGCGCCTGTCTTGGTTGCTGTCGTCTTCGCAGTCACCTTCGGCGTGCTGGTCTCGGCGTGCTCGGCAGCCTCCTGCTCGGTGGCGAGCTCGTCGAGGACGGCCTCGGCATCCTGCTCGGCTTCTGCTTCGGCGATCGCCTTGTCAGCCATGTCGGGCAGAGCGCAGTCGATGCTGCGTCGGGCGCCGTTGAAACTGACGACGACCACCTCGACGGTGTCACCGACCTTCATGATCGACTTCGCGCTGCGCGGCGCGGGGTCACCCATCATCCGCAGTGGGATGTACCCGCGAGTGTCGTCGCCTATCGTGATGTAGGCGCCGTGCGAAGAATAGGAATCGACCGTGCCGCTGACATCGGTACCCACCGGGTGGTGCTCGACGAACTCGAGGAACGGCATGAGCTCGTTGACCGGGTCGCCGCCGCGCTGCGAGCGCTGCTCGCTCTGCTGGTCGTTCCGACGATCATTGCGGCGACCCGACGAGTTGTCGTCGGATCGCGACGCGGTCTTCGCTGCTGCCTTCTTCGCCGCTGGCGGAGGGCTCTTCGGGACCGGCATCGGGCCGCTCGCCTCGGGGCTGCCCACGCGAGCGGAGCCTTCGTCCTGACGATTCCGACCTCGTCCGCCTCGGCCGCGGCCACGGCCGGATCCTGAACCGGAGCCACCTGAGTTCGAGCCGCCCGAGCCGCGGGTCGCCTTGCGGCTGACCGGGCCGCGCACCGGTGTCCGGGCGACCCAGACCCAGCCAACGTGCGGGACGGGCTTGCCGCCGATGAGACGGCCTTCGTCGAAGAGCCAGTCGTAGTCGCCGTGGAACTCCTGGAAGGAGTCGTTCGACAGGACGGTGGAGTTGGCCTTGTCGGCAATACCGAGCACGAAGGCATCGCCACGGCCAACGGCGCCGGCGGGAGGTGCGACCAACTCATTGTTGGAGATACCCGCCTCAAACTCCTTGGTCTCCTTCTTGTCGATCCGGTGCCCGAAGGTCGCATCGACCACGACGGTGATCTCGGTGTCCGGGTTCTCGTCCATGTAGCTCATGACGGCATCGTTGAGCTGCGCCAAGCTCGGCATGGACCGGCCTTCGGTGGCGAGGTTGGAGCCGTCGACGACGACGTGGGCGGGGCCCTGTTTGGCGTTCATTCTCAATTGTCTCGTTTCTGGTAGCGGGGCCCGACCATTCGGGCCTCCGTGGACGCCGAAACAGGCGACCGTGCGAGTGAGTCGACATCGCTGCGGGTACCGGCCGTGATCGCACCAGGTGACCCGAAGCCGGGTCGAGACTTCGTACGTCGACCATCGTAGGCTCCCCGACCATGATCAAAGCGGTTCTCTGGGACTTCGGCGGCGTGATTCTCTCGAGTCCGTTCGACGCCTTCAACGACTACGAGGCCACACACGGTCTCCCGACCGACTTCATCCGGTCGGTGAACACCAACAATCCGGACGGCAATGCCTGGGCGCTACTCGAACGCAACGACATCGAGCCGACCGAGTTCGACACCCTGTTCGCCACCGAGTCAGAGGCGCTCGGCCACCGCATTCCGGGCGCTGACATCCTGGCGCTGCTCTCGGGCTCTGTGCGCCCCGAAATGGTCGCTGCACTCGATGCCGTTATCGCTGCTGGGTACAAGACTGCGTGTCTGACCAACAATGTGGTCTCCGACGACACCGGCAGGACCAAGCGCCCCGACGTGGCTGCCGTGATGTCCAAGTTCGACGAAGTGGTGGAATCGAGCAAGGTCGGGGTGCGTAAGCCCGAGGCCCGCTTCTACGAGATCGCTTGCGAACTGCTTGACGTCGAGCCGGTCGACTGTGTGTTCCTGGACGACCTCGGCATCAACTTGAAGCCGGCGCGAGCCATGGGCATGGCCACCATCAAGGTCGGCAGACCTGCTCCCGCCATCGCCGAACTCTCAGAGATCCTCGGCATCGCACTGGCCTGATCTCACACCAACAGCGTTGTACGCGTGTGTCGTCCAACGACGCGTGGATCCTCGCTCTCACGCAGCGCCACCAGGGCACGCTGTATACCGAAGATGCGGGCATGGCAACGGTTGCAGAAACGTTGGATGTCGATGTTGTCCTGACGACCAGCGAGTAGTTCCGGCTGGTCAGCAGCAGTCAGTCTTCGGAGGGGGCGAAGAGCTCGTCCATGAGCTGAGCCTGTTCTTGGTCGTGGATCGCCTTGCTACCGGTGGCCGGACTACCGGACGGGGCACGTGCGACGTGGCGCAGGTCGTAACCCGAGTCCTTGATGCGCCACGTGTTGTGCTCGACGAAGTTCCAGGCACCCATGTTCTCCGGCTCCTCTTGCAGCCAGCGGATCTCCTTGGCGTTCGGGTACTTCTTCAAGATGTCGAGCATCTGCTCAGTCGGCAGCGGGTACAGCTGCTCGACACGGACGACGGCGACCGGCTCGTTGCGTTCGTCGCGTGCGGCGATGGCATCCCAGGCGACCTTGCCGGAGCAGAACACGATGCGCTGCACAGCGTCGGCGTCGATGTCGCCCGGATCGTCGATCACTTCCTTGAATGATCCACTCGTGAGTTCGTCGATGTGCGAGCGCGTCTGCTTCATTCGCAGACCCGACTTCGGTGAGAAGACGATCAGCGGTGTGTGCCGCTCGGAGTGGACTTGTCGGCGCAGAAGGTGGAAGAAGTTGGCTGCGGTGGTGGCATTGCAGATCTGCATGTTGTCCTCTGCAGCCAGAGTCAGGAACCGTTCGATACGCGCCGAGCTGTGCTCGGGGCCCTGGCCTTCGTAGCCATGCGGCAGCAGCAGGACGACACCGTTCTGCTGGTTCCACTTGTCTTCAGCGGCAACGATGTACTGGTCGATGATGATCTGGGCACCGTTGATGAAGTCACCGAACTGCGCCTCCCAGACCACGAGGGCTTCGCGGTTGGCGTGGCTGTAGCCGTACTCGTAGCCGAGCACCGCATACTCCGACAGCAGCGAGTCGAAGATCCAGAACTTCGCATCGGTGTCGTCGAGGCTGTCGAGCGGAATCCACGGCTCACCGGTCTCGAAGTCGATGAGAGCAGCGTGGCGGTGGCTGAACGTTCCGCGACGGACGTCTTCGCCCGAGACTCTGACCGGGTGCCCCTCCTGGACGAGTGACCCGTAGGCCATCGCCTCTCCGAGCGCCCAGTCCACTTCGCCGTCGGCATACATCTTCGAGCGCGACTCGAACTGCTTGGCCAGCTTGGGATGGACCGTGAACCCTTCGGGGTAGTCGGTCAACTTGTTGAAGATCTCATCCAATTTGGACTTGTCGACACCGGTCGAGATGTGCGGCAGCACGCCGACCGGTTGGGGCGGACGGGCAGCTTTGACCGGCCCAGGGTCATGCGAACGGGTCTCGTCGAGGGCGATCTGAAGCTTGCCGTGGAAATCGCTCAGCGTCTGCTCGGCTTCGTCCATTGTGATGTCGCCGCGACGCACAAGAGTCTCGACGTAGAGCTTGCGCACGCTGCGTCGTTCGCTGATTGCCTTGTACATGAGGGGCTGGGTGTAACTGGGGTCGTCGCCCTCGTTGTGGCCGTGGCGGCGGTAGCAGACCATGTCGATCACGACGTCTTTGTGGAACTTCTGGCGGTAGTCCCATGCGAGACGCGCCACCTTCACACAGGCCTCGGGGTCGTCGCCGTTCACGTGGAAGATCGGCGCCTGCACGGTCTTGGCCACGTCGGAGCAGTAGATCGACGAGCGAGCGAACTGCGGAGCTGTGGTGAAGCCGATCTGGTTGTTGATGATGAGGTGGATCGTGCCACCGATGCGGTAGCCACCGATGTCGCTCATCGCCAAGCACTCGGCGACGACGCCCTGCCCGGCGAAGGCTGCGTCGCCATGGATCAGCAGCGGCAGCACCGGGTACGTGCCGGCCGGCTCGATCTGGTCCTGCGCTGCGCGCACCATGCCCATCACGATCGGGTCGACGGTCTCCAGGTGGCTCGGGTTGGCCGCCAGTTCGATCTTGATGTCGGCGCCCGACGGGCTGACGTAGGTGCCCTTGATGCCGAGGTGGTACTTGACGTCGCCCGAGCCCTGAACCGATGACGGGTCGAGGTGCCCTTCGAACTCGGAGAAGATGGCCTCGTGGGTCTTGCCCATGATGTTCGACAGCACGTTGAGGCGACCGCGATGGGCCATGCCCATCACAGCCGAATCGAGGCCTTCGTCGGCTGCATGACTCAGGATCTCGTCGAGAATCGGAATGGCCGACTCGGCACCTTCGATGCCGAAGCGCTTCGTGCCCACATACTTCGTGGCGAGGAACTTCTCGAACGACTCCGCCGCGTTCAACCGCTCCATGATGCGGTACTTCTCTTCTTTGGTCGGCTGCTCGTGGACGTTCTCGACGCGTTCCTGCACCCACTTCTGCTCGTCGGTGCTCTGAATGTGCATGTACTCGACGCCGATGGTGCGGCAGTATGCGTCACGCAGCACACCGAGCAGGTCACCGAGGCGCATCTTGTCGTCGTTCCGCAGCTTGTCAGCGCTGCCCACACCGTCGGTGAGGAATTCGCGATCGAGGTCCCAGATGGTCAAGCCGTACGTCGCCGGGTCGAGCTCGGCGGGCATGTGCGGCTCTTTCCAGCGGAGCGGATCGAGGTCAGCGATGCGATGGCCGCGAACGCGATGGACGCGAATGAGCTTCGCGACAGCCATCTGCTTGGCCAGCATCGTCTCCTCGCGGTTCATCGCGCTGGTGTCGGGACGCCATTTGACCGCCTCGTACGGCATGCCGAGCGACGCGAAGATCTCGTCGTAGAAACTGTGCTTGCCGAGCAACAATTCGTGGACCCGCTTCAGGAACAGGCCGGATTCGGCACCTTGGATGATGCGGTGGTCGTACGTGCTGGTGACCGTGACGACCTTGCTGACGCCGAGCGAACTCAGGTTGCGGGTGTCGGCACCTTCGAACTCGGCGGGGTAGTCGATGCTGCCGACGCCGACGATGAGTCCTTGGCCGGGCATCAGACGCGGCACGGACTGGACCGTGCCGATGCCGCCCGGGTTGGTCAGGCTGATGTTGGCGCCCTGGAAGTCGTCGACGGTCAGCTTGTTCGACTTGACCTTGCGGATGACCTCTTCATAGGCAGCGAGGAAGCCGTTGAAGTCCATCGTGTCGCAGTCACGCAGAACCGGGACGAGGAGGGTGCGGCTGCCGTCGGCCTTTTCCTTGTCGACCGCCAAGCTCATGTTGACGTGGTCGTTCTCGATGAGGCGGGGCTTGCCGTCCTCGCCGACGGCGTACGCGTTCTTCATGACGGGCACTTCGTCGGCGATCGCCCGCACGATCGCCCAGCCGATCAGATGCGTGAAGCTGATCTTGGTCTGGCCCGAACGCGCACGGAAGCCGTTGATGACCTTGCGGTTGACTTCGAGCAGCTTTGCCGGCACGTTGCGGAAGCTCGTGGCGGTGGGGACTTCGAGGCTCGCTTCCATGTTGCGCGCAATGGCTGCGCCTGCACCACGGATCGGCTTGCCCGGCTCCTGTGCTGGCTCGGCCTTCTCGGGCGCCGCTGCGGGAGCAGGCTCCGGCGTGGCGACCGGTGCGGGTGCGGGCAACTCCGCGACGTCGCTGGCCACACCGTGCACCTCGGCATTCGCCTTGACTTGCGGTGAAGCAGCAGCGGCCGCAGCCACGCTCGGGTCCTGGGAGTGGTAGTCGGCAAAGAACTCCTGCCAGGACTCACTCACTGCGCCCGGATCTTGCACGAAACGCTCGTACATCTCCTCGACGAGCCAGGAATTGGCTCCGAATCCGGAACTCTGAGCTTGATCGGCTGGTGCTGACACGACCGTCAGGCTACTCCCCAGCCCGATGCCGCCCCAGCCTCGGCGAACGTGTCGTTTCAGATTCGTTCGAGTGCAGCGTCGTCGAAGAGCGCTGTGATGCCGTGCTCGTCGATGTCGTTGCGGAGCGCGTCGGACGTCGGCGCGCTCAGGTCGCCAGTCGCGGCGTCGATGACCATCGGGAGCAGGCGGGCGTCGCTCGTGGTGTTGAGGAACAGTTGCTCGTGCGACAACACGAAGCGGACCGCTCGAGTGATCGGCTCCGGTTCGGTCAGCGGGTCATACCAACTGAAGCGGCCGGGGCCGCTTGTTGCACCGTCGGCCCAGCGCCCACGGGCGATTGCCTTGATGGTCTGGACTGCGACGCTGCGCTCGGCGCACGTGGCGAGCAGGGCCTCGACGTCGGCTCGATAAGCAGGATCGTCGAGCAGGACGAAATTGATCGGCAACAGCACGGATGCGAAGTCGAATCGTTCAAGGCTCTTGGAGTGCATGCCGGCGATACGGAGCCCGTGGCCGGTCACCCCGATGTGAGAGACCAGGCCCTCGTCGCGCGCCTGGGCGAGAGCGGCCACTGCACCATTGTCTCCATGAGCCACCTCCCACTCGTCGTGCTCGACGAGGTTGTGGAGTTGCACGAGGTCGATGCGGTCGACGCCCATCCGCTCCAGCGACTTCTCGAGTTCGGCACGGGCGGCAGCACCCGTGCGCTCCCCGGTCTTGGTCGCGAGAAAGACGCCGTCACGGTGGTCGGCCAGCCACGGCTTCAGTCGGTCCTCCGATGCGCCGTACGACGCCGCGGTGTCGATGTGGTTGATACCCCAGCCGCTGACCGATGCCATGGTCGTGTCGGCGCGCTCCTGGCTCATACCGCCGAGCGCGGCTGCGCCGAAGACGACGCGGGTCGACTGGTGGCCCGTGGAGCCGAACGGTGCGGTCGGTAACGGCATCGGTAAAGTCGTGGAGCTCATCGTCCGAAGGTACCCGACGGGCTGGGCCGACAGCTCACGCTGCCGACCGAGCCCGCCTCAGGGGTGCCTTGCACAGTGTTGCGGTCGACTTCAGTCGGACGTGCCCCTGTCGCCCGGCACATCGACCTTCACCACTTGCGTCGGCTGATCGTCCGATGCGGAATCGCGGATCGGAAGCGGCGCGTCGCCGACGGTGATCTCGACGAGTGTGAGTCCAAGAAGCCCGGCGTCATCGGCATGTGACACTGCTCCGACGTAGGTCCCGTTGTCGAGTCCACTCCACGACACGACCACGTTCCCGGTCGTGTCGACCACCGCACCTGTGGGTGCCGAGTCGATCTCAAGGGCGCCGGTCGACGGCGTCGCCGGCACATCCCAGGTCGAGATGTTGAACTCGACGTCTCCACCTGCGGTCTGCCAACCGTGGACGTACAGCGTCCAGTCGTCGTCCGGGGGGAGCACGAACTCCATCAACTCGTTGGTTCCGCCGGCAGTGGAGGCCGCAACCTGTTCGCCAGCTGAGTTCAGGAGATACAAGTCGATGTCGACGTCTGCGTTCGGCACGGTCAGACCATCAGGGCCGAGTGCGATCCGGACGAACGCAGAACCGGCGGTGGTGATCGGGATCGCCACCGTGCCGGCCGGGTCGGCCGGGTCGAAGGTCTGGTCCGGGTCCTGCCCGACCGTGCCCGTCAGGACCACTTCGGGTGATGGTCCGTGCGGTGCGGCGGTGTAGTCGCCGGTGTAGCCGAAACCGACCGGGAACTCGACGGAACCGTCGGACCCGGAGCCGCTGACCGAGTCAGCGACATCGAGCGCCGCTGCACGGACAGCAATCGGGCTGTACGCCGCGTAGCGACCGCTCGTCCAGGTGAGTGATCCGAAGGCCCATTCGCCGACTGCTGCGTCGACGCTGGTGATCGTCACGTCGAACGTGGACGACTCGCCTGGTGCCAGCCGGAGCTTCTCGACCGACACGCTCACATCGAAGCCTTGGGGTGCATCGACGACCGGCCGGAAGGTCCGGGCTCGGTTGGCCACGGAGGTGACCGTTCGTTGCACCGTCACCGAACCTGCGACCGCGCTCACACCGATCGAGGCGAGGTTGAGGTCGCTGGCAGCGGTCGACTCGCCTGCGGCAACGAGTGCGCCACACGTCGATGCTGGATCGATGAAGAGCGAGTCATCGGTGCCGCAGAGGAATGCGAAGTAGTCGAACGTCCCTGCGTCGTAGACGATGCCCGGGTTGAACATGGAGTTGTTCCTGTGGGCTCTGCCACTCGGGTCGACGTGGCCCGCTCCCATGTCGAACGGGTCGGCCGGCGTGACTCCGTCTTCCTTGGTCACGTCCTGGCGCGAGGTCGTCATCAATGCCGACTTGGCCATCGCGGCGGTCCAGTCGGGGTGGGCTTGGCGCATGAGTGCAAACAGGCCTGCGACGTGCGGGCTCGACATCGATGTTCCGGAGATCGACTGGAACCGCTGCCCACCGGCACCGGAACTGGGGAACGGGGTGTTGCCGGCGAGGATGTTCACGCCGGGAGCGGTGACGTCGGGCTTGATGATGTCGTTGGCGACCGGGTTGGCGCCGCGCGACGAGAAGTCGGCCATGACCGAACCTTGTGTCGGTTGGGCAGCACCCTCGCTGATCGATGCGGTCGCAGCCGGACCAGCCGCAGCGGCATACGCCTTGACAGCGCTGCCCGTGGTGAAGTTCACGTGCGTGGCAGGAAGGAAGTGCGAATCCGTCACGAGCGCCTGAGCGTCGTTCGGGTTGTACAGCACCATGCCGGCACCACCGGCGTTGGCGACAGCGAGCCCCTTGTCGACACGAGCGAACTCGCCGCGGAGGCAGATCACGATCTTGTCGGTGACGTCGTCGCTGAACTCAACGGCCGGATCACACAGCTCGTTGCCGAAATCAGCAGCGTCGACCAGCGCCTTGTTGCCGCCGGTTCCCGGCGTGATGCTCACACCGGTCGCGAGCTGGGCGTTGCCGAGTCGAACGATGTTGCTGTAGGTCCGGTTGTGCGTGCTCGCCCCGACCGAGGTGATCCACGGCACCGATGCCGGGCCGCCCATCGTCTCGGGCCCGGGGCCGCTGTTGCCGGCTGAGGTGGCGACCCAGACATTGGCGTCGGCAGCGAAGAGGAAGGCAATGTCGGCGGGGTCGGTCAATGATGCGCCGCCGCCGATCGAGTAGTTGATGACATCGACGCCATCGGCCACTGCTGCATCGATGGCACCGACGAGGTCGGAGGTGAAGCAACCGAGGTCGCCGCACACCGAGTACGCGATGACGCGAGCGCGCGGAGCGACTCCGCTGACCATGCCACGGTTGATACCGAAGATCCCGGCAGACACGTCCGAGTTGCCGGCGGCCGTCGAAGCGACGTGCGTTCCGTGGCCGTCGTAATCGCGTGCCGAGTTGAACGTCTCGGGACCGACCACCGACTTGTAGGCGATTCGCATGTCGCGTGCGCCCAGCAGCTTGTTGTTGCACTCGAAGAATGCGTCGTCCTCGTTGTAGTAGTCGTCACCGAACTCACAGGGCACGTCGCCGTACCCGTCGAGTACGCCGTACGAACCGTCATCGGCGAACGACGCGTGCTCGGGCCAGATGCCGGAGTCGATGATGCCGACAACGACATCTTCGCCCACGTACCCCTTGTCCCAGGCGCCACGACGATCATCGAGGCCGAGGAACTCGGCCGATACGTCGGTCTGCAGCTGGCGCAGTTCGTTGGCGACCACCTTCGCGACATCGGGTCGGCGTTCGATCGCAGCGACTTCGGACTCGGTGAGGTCGGCCTCGAAGCCGTTCAACACGTACGTGTAGCTGTCGCCGACGTCGTTGGCTTCGAGCCCGGCGTCGGCGATCACTTCGGCCTGCTCGTCTTCGAGGAACTCGACGTAGTCCTCGACGACCGGGTCATCGATGTCGAGCTTCTGGCCATCTTCGATCTTCGTGGCAGCGAGGCCAGGTTCGTCACCTTCGTACGCGGCGACCGGATCTTCCGCGAGCAATACGACATACGACGACTCCGGCTCGGCTTGGCGAGCCGACACGTCCGCGCTGGACAGACCAGCTATCCCGACGAGACCGGGAATCGTGAGCAGGAACGCAGCACGGCGGCCGAGTCGAGATGGGCGTCGGCGCACGCATAGCGATCGACGGGTGGAACGAATCGTCGGCAACGACGTTCCAGTCGATGAGGACATTTCTGACACTGGGGTTCTCCATGGCTTCAGCTGCCCGCTGCCACCTGCTGCAGTGCAACGTACTGCCCGCCGTTCCATGGCGCCAGGGCCTGGGACCAGGGGTTTTGCAGATTTCTCGACGTGTGACCGGAACAAATCGCCTGTTCGGAGCCTCGAATGAAATGACAGCGCCTCTGACGAAAATCGGATGCTCGGCTACCCCACCAGCGCCATGTCCCGGACGCCACGTCCGACTGGCCCGATGACCACGGATTCACCGTGTACTCGGTGCCGCAGACCGGTAAGACTGCGCACATGCCCGCGATCCTCGACATCACCGGTCTGCAGAAGCGGTTCGGCAGCACAGTGGCGCTCACCGACTGCAACCTCACCGTCGAACCCGGCCAGCTCGTTGGTTTCATCGGTCCGAACGGCGCGGGCAAATCCACCACGATGCGGTCCATCATGCGGCTCGTTTCGACCGACGCCGGCACGATCTCGTGGGCCGGCCGTCCGATCGCCGACGACGACCGTCGGAAGTTCGGGTACATGCCTCAGGAGCGCGGGTTGTACGCCAAGATGCAGCTCCACGAGCAGGTTGCCTACTTCGGCCGTCTCGCCGGCCTTGATGCCGCCGACGCCAGCCGGCGGGCCGGCGAACTCCTCGACACGGTGGGCCTGTCGAGCCGTGGCGAAGACATGGTGCAGGACCTCTCGGTCGGCAATCAGCAGCGAGTGCAACTCGCTGTCGCTCTCGTCCACCGACCCGAACTCCTGGTGCTCGACGAACCGTTCGCCGGTCTCGATCCGATTGCTGTCGACGTGCTGCGCGATGTGATCGTCGAGCGCAGCGCTGCTGGCGTCGGCGTGTTGTTCTCCAGCCACCAACTCGACCTCGTCCAAGAACTGTGTCGTGACGTCGTCGTGATCAATGAAGGCAGCACCATTGCGAGCGGACGCGTCGATGATCTTCGATCATCGTCGGGCGATCGAATCCTTGAGATCAGCTGGGCCGAACCGTCGGACGCGACCAGATCCTGGAAACCAGGAGACGGCACGCTGCCGGACGAGAACGACCCCGATCCTCTGACCACGTCCGACGAGCGGTTGTTTCGTGTCGATGCCGGCGCCGACCCTGCGGATCTGATGAGGTCAGCTGGGGCGGTCGGCACCGTCGCGACCTTCCGATTCGGTCCCCCGTCGCTCGACGACGTGTTCACGGAAATCGTCGGAGCGCAGGGAGCCGTTCGATGATCTGGGAAGTGGCCCGACGCGAAATCACGACACGTGGGCGCTCGAAGACCTACCGGTACACGACCTACGGGCTCATTGCGCTCATGGTCATCGCCGTTGGAGCCGCAGCAGCATTCGGATCCGACGACGACGACACCACGACGACGGTCGAGGTGGGTCTTGTCGGCACCGAGAACTCCATCGAACTGGACTCCGGCGGCATCGGTGAAATCGAGTTCGAGATCACTCCGCTCAGTGTCGATGATGCCGATGCCGCGGTGGCTGCCGGCGATGTCGAAGTCGTGATCGACATGACTGCCGGAACCCCGACGCTCGTCTGGAACTCGAGCGTCGATCCATTCGTCGAGGCGGTCCTGCTCGACGCACTGGTCGGCGACCAGTTGACGCAGCGTGCAGACCAGCTCGGCATCGACCCATCATCGCTCGGTCAGCTGCTTGCGCCGCCCGACGTCGACCAACGTTTCGTCGATCCTGCGAGCGACAGCGACTCCGCACGAACCGGCGTCGCCATCTTCGGTGTGCTGTTGCTCTTCTTCGTGATCCAGGTGTACGGGGCGCAGATCGCTCTGGTGGTGATCGAGGAGAAGGCGAACCGCATCGTCGAGATCCTGCTGTCACTCGTGCGCCCACGCACGCTCTTGACCGGCAAGGTCATCGGTGTCGGCGTGCTCGCTGCGCTCCAGGTCCTCATCGCGCTGATCGGTCTGGTCGGGGCGCTCGCCGTGTCCGGGTTCTCCGACGTACCGGTGTCGGCGTACGTGTCGCTCCCCGTGATGTTCGTGACCTTCGTGCTCGGCTTCGGCCTCTACGGAGTGCTCTTCGCGATGGTCGGGTCGCTTGTCTCGCGACAGGAAGACGCACAGCAGGCCTTGCTCCCGGTGTACCTACCGATCTTCGCGGGGTACATCATCGCCCTCCAGGCAGCGGCTGCACCCGACTCACCCATTGCGACCATCGCCGCAATCGTCCCCTTCACATCGCCGTTCGTCCTGCCCGTACTGGTCGCCACCGGTTCCCCGTCACTGGTGTTCGTGATCGGGTCCATCCTGCTGCTCGTTGCCAGCGCGATCGGCTTCCTGGTGCTGGCGGCCCGTGTGTACGAGTTCACGCTGCTGCGATCAGGGAGCCGCATCAAACTGCTCGACGCACTCCGGTTGTCCGTCGACTGATCACGGCAACCACTCCGCCTGAGTGGCGCATCGGTAGCCTGCGCAGCCATGGCACACGAATTCATCTACCAGGCCTACAAGCTGAGCCGGGTCTACCCGCCGGACAAGACAGTGCTGGAGAACATCTCCCTGTCGTTCTACCCGGGAGTGAAGATCGGTGTGCTCGGCAGCAACGGCGCAGGCAAGTCCTCGCTGCTCAAGATCATGGCCGGCCTCGACGACGGCTTCCAGGGGGAAGCCCGCCTCACCGCCGGCCACACGGTCGGCTACCTCGCGCAGGAACCGCAGCTCGACCCCGCCAAGACCGTGCGCCAGAACGTGATGGACGGCGTTGCCGAAGTCCAGTCGATCATCGAGGACTACAACGCCGTGATGGCCAAGTGGGCCGACCCCGATGCCGACTACGACAAGATCGGCAAACAGCAGGCCATTCTCGAAGACAAGATCGCCGCCGCCGACGCATGGAGCCTCGACCGCAACGTCGAGATCGCGATGGATGCGCTGCGCTGCCCGCCCGACGACGCCGACGTGACCGTTCTGTCCGGTGGCGAGCGCCGCCGCGTCGCCCTCTGCCGCCTGCTGCTCTCGCGGCCCGACCTACTCCTGCTCGACGAACCGACCAACCACCTCGACGCCGAATCGGTCGATTGGCTCGAACGATTCCTCGGCGAATACGCCGGCACCGTCGTCGCGATCACTCACGACCGGTACTTCCTCGACAACGTCGCCCAGTGGATCCTCGAACTCGACCGCGGGCGCGGTATCCCGTTCGAAGGCAACTATTCGAGCTGGCTCGAACAGAAGCACGACCGACTCGTTGCCGAGGAACGCGGTAACGAAGTCCGTCAGCGCACGCTCGCCCGCGAGCTCGAGTGGGTCCGGATGGGCCAGAAGGGCCGCCGCGCCAAGGGCAAGGCGCGTCTGTCCGCCTACGAGAAGTTGCACGCCGAGGCGAAGGCCGCCGAGTCGCAGGACTCGAAGCTCCAGATCACGATTCCGGCTGGGCGCCGTCTCGGCGACCAGGTGATCGAGGTCGAAGGCCTGAGCAAGGGCTTCGGCGATCGGCTTCTGATCGACGACCTGTCGTTCTCCCTGCCTCCCGCCGGCATCGTCGGCATCATCGGCCCGAATGGCGCCGGTAAGTCGACGCTGTTCAAGATGCTCGCCGGACGCGAAGAGCCGGATTCGGGCACGATCAAGATCGGCGACACCGTCGACTTGAGCTACGTCGACCAGGACCGCGACGATCTCGATGCTGACGCCACGGTCTACGACGAGATCACCGGCGGCGGTGAGGTCCTCGAAGTCGGCGGCCGCGAGATCCATGGACGCGCCTACGTGTCGAGTTTCAACTTCAAGGGAACCGACCACGGCAAGCGTGTCGGCGACCTGTCCGGCGGCGAGCGCAACCGTGTGCACCTCGCCAAGCTGCTCAAGTCTGGCGGCAACGTGCTGCTGCTCGACGAACCGACCAACGACCTCGACGTCGACACACTCCGGGCGCTCGAAACGGGCCTCGAATCCTTCCCAGGATGCGCCGTCGTCATCTCTCACGATCGTTGGTTCCTCGACCGGATCGCCACGCACGTGCTGGCCTTCGAGGGCGACAGTCAAGTGCGTTGGTTCGAAGGCAACTTCTCCGAGTACGAGGAGCGCCGTAAGCAGGAACTCGGCGGTGCCGCCGACACGCCGACGCGTATCAAGTACAAGAAGCTCAGCTGATCCGATCGCACCCGCCGAGCAGCTTTCAGCTCAGCGCTCGTTGTCGGCGAGCTCGTCGAAGATCTGCCGAGCCAGATCCGGCCGATCGGTGGACACGCCGTCGACGCCTGCCATCGCTACCGTGGTCATCAACACGTCCGGGCAGACGTTATGAAACCCGTTGACGGCTTCGTCGACGTTCGATGACACAAAGACTCGATCTGCACTGTCGGTCCGTTCGATTGCATCACACAGTTCGTCGGCCATTGTCGGAACCGTCTGCTTGATCTCGATGGAGAACGGCATGTCAGGAAACGCGGCAAGCACTTCGTCGAGGCGCGGGATGCCGATCGGCTCGTCGTGGGTGGTCCCCGTCCAGTTCACGCTGGCATAGAGTGCAGCAACCTCGGCCCACGGTGTCTCGTCGACGGCGCCCGTGCCGTCGGTGGTGGTCGACAGTTCCCGATCGTGACGAGCGACAACAACGCCATCGCTGGTCATCCTCACGTCGAGGCCGAGAACGTCTGCGCCCATTTTCACCGCTGCTTCGAGTGCATACATCGAGTTCGACGGCGACACGCTGTTGCCACTGGCATGGGCGATGACCAACGGGACGTCGCGTTGGAACGGGCTGCGCGGACACGATGCTTCGATCGGGACCACAGCACTGCTGCACGCGCCGAGGAGGAGCACGACGACCGTGAACTCAGACCTCCGACGAGCCATGCCAACGACGCTACGACAGCAGCGATGACGCATTCTCGGAACATGCGCCGCCCGCAATGGTGTGACGGGTCAGACCAGCAGCCAGAATGCGATGATGCCGCCGGACAACAGTTCTGCGCGGGACACGTCGTCCGGCTTTGAAACCGACAGCCAACTGTCGACTCGATTGGCGGTCGAGGCCGGTGAAGTTCTCGTTGCATTGCGCGCCGAGATGTTCGCTGCTGGGGCTTCGATCTGGGACGTGCGCGACGCAGGTGATGCTGCTGCACAGCGGTTCATCGCCGGTGAGCTTCTCGCCCACCGACCCGACGATGCCGTGTTGTCCGAGGAGGGCCTCGAAGACGTTCGCCGCTACGACGCCGACCGGGTCTGGATCATCGACCCCCTCGACGGCACGCGCGAGTACGGCGAACCCGGGCGCCACGACTGGGCGGTGCACATCGCCCTGTGGGAACGGACGCACTTCGGTGCCGCTGCG
>ENA-ORXT01003655-ORXT01003655.1-marine-metagenome-genome-assembly--contig:-NODE-3655-length-16715-cov-7.736146_pt1 | contig 16715 bp, 8 predicted proteins | sample MGYA00237868_ERZ511482 | MGnify/ENA metagenome assembly ERZ511482 | reverse complement strand
GCCGACACCGCAAGGGTTGCTGGATCATCGATGTCGTTGGCTAACGCTCGTTTGAACTCCGAGGACCAAGCCCAGGCTCCTGCGTGATGGGATTCTGAGAGCGAGACGACATGGTCGATAGATGCATTCGCCACGTCGGTGATATCGACGAGGGTGTAGGGGTCAATCCACGAGCCCTGCGCGACTTTGCATTCGCTGCTGTCGGTGAAGCCGATGTCGCCGACGCTCTCGGCGATCAGCGTTTCATGACGAGTCGACTGGCAGTCACCATCCGCGTCTTGCCAGCCGTCGTAGTCATCGCGGTCGTAGGGGACGGGTGCAGGTTCATCGTTGACTGACAGCTGTGCCAACAACTCGAGCGCCCAGGGAGCAGTCCCGGTCGGCTCGGCGAACGTTGGTGGCGTGGGTAGCGCACTCGGTTCTTGCTCGAGGGCAGGTGCCACCGACTCTCCGTTGCTGGCGAGAGTCACCGCCATCAGGCCGACGATGAGTAAAACGACAAGGCCGACGGCTGGTCCAGCAGCGATCCTGTCGCTCACTGACGCGGCGCCCTAACACGAACTCGCGAAATAGACATCACACCCAGTCGCTCACAGATGTGACAGCTCGGGTCAGAGATTTCTCGCCGTTGCTCTCTTGTTGTCACAGCTGCTTCGTACATAAGTGGAGTCCGACAAGCATGGCCGCTGCCAGCGGCTACAAAGTGAACCGAGCTAAGAGCGAGCACATTCAGTGTTGTTGAAGCGAACATCGTGGTGCAGATGAAGGCTCTTTGTTCAACGAACCACACCCATATCGGCGCCTTGTTCTGAGATATGAGCGATCTGATTGGGGCGTCGCCGTCGATAAAGAAGGATGCAGCGTGATTAGAGGATTGGAGTGAGCGCTACCGGCCACCCAGGAAGTGAACTGCATGCGTTGATCTGGCCCCACTTGGAAAGCTCCGGATGGAAGTATCACACCGAGTCAAAGCGAGGATTTGTTTACGAGCTTGGATTTGGACGGCGCTTCAGCCAGGTGCTCCTCGGGAACGACGAATCGGACTCGGACGACGATCGCGAGTGGTATCGCAACGAGCTAGCTGCATATGCCGATGCAAGACCGTTTCATCCAGTGGCGTTCGAGCTGAGACCTATGAAGTCGACGACCACCTTCCGGCTTCGACACAGTGCCGTCAGGCTAGAAGCCAAACAAAATGAGGGCACCAAGCAGGTCGTGCTCGCTGACCTCGTGCCTGGGGAGCTTCGTTCGATCGCCGAGATTGATCGACGGTTTGAGCTAAATCAGTCCTCGGCGGTTGCAGCTTGGTGGCCAGTGTGGGCTGAGATCGAACACCTTCGGTTTGCGGGTGCAAAGGATCTTGCGCCGTTAACGTCCGCAGCCGAAGAGTTCATCTCGCTGCGCAACCTGCCTCATGACATGGTTGGTCGACCTGGTTCGTGGATGTGGCAGAGCAGCGCTGCGGAACCGGTTGACGATGAGTTCGCGTTGCGCAAGCTATTTGAAAACAGAGTGATTGCAGGTGCGCTAGCTGATTCCCGACAGGTCAGTGAAGGGCTCGACACTCTCGGGTTCGTCATCGCGGTGACTACCGCAAATGAAGCAGCCCAACATTCCCTGAGTAGATCACCTGAGGTTGCGATACGAGCCGCATTGGCGCGAAACCCAAGTCTGAATGGAACACTGCTCAGCCAGCTGTCAACCGACGCGAGTGAATCAGTTCAGCTTGCCCTCGCCTGCAACCCAGCTTGCTCAGGTGAGATGCTCCGGCCGTTGGCTAGCGGAGGCACGAAGGCCGTCAAGCTGGCCTTGTTGCGTGGCCCAAATTGCGACGATCAGCTTCTTAAGCAGTTGACCGAGGACAGATCGAAAGTCGTTCGGAAAGCTGCAGTCGAGCGGTTGGCTTTGGTGACGCTGAACGACCCGATGTCACGGCTTGCCGACCCAGATCTAGCCGAAGAGGAGTTGCGAGAACTTGCCGCGCATAGCCAGGCGGCGGTCCGAGCCGCAGCAGCGCAACATCCACGTTGCCCCGACGCGGCTTTACGGGCTCTTCTTAGCGATCGGGCCCAGGAGCCGCGAATCGAAGCCATGGTCGCACTTCTCCGAAGCTCTCCGGCCCTCCCCGCTCGAGGATCGAAGGATCGAGCAGCGTTCTTTAGCCGCCTAGGCGAGACGGTCGACATTGGTGTGATGGTGAACATCATTAGTCAGCTAAGGGACGACGGTGAGATTGAGAGATTGGTATCGAATGACCGAAAGCGGTTGCCTGTCATCACGGCCGCCGCAAAGGTGGGTGGCCCACGAACGTTGAAATTCATCGCCGTCTGGGCAGAGGTCTGGAGCGATGAGTTGGTCGATCTCTTTGTTAATGCCGCCGCCCCTGACGTTCGGGCCGCCGTCGTTCGCCGTCTTCCCGCAGAACGCCAGGCGGCGCTGGCGACCGACGAATCAAACAAGGTTCGCAGGGAACTCGCTCGTCACCTGAAGTCTGATGCGGCAGCGGCTATTTTGGCGGCTGACACTGATGACGACGTTCGACAAGAGCTGCTCTTTGGGCGAAATCAGTTTCCGAATGCACTTCGGATCATTAGGGACACGTCGCCGATTGAGTGGGAGCGGGAGTTAGCTCAAGATCAACTGTCTACTCAACCATCTGATCAGACAACGAGTGACTAGTTCCTCACGAAGGCGATGTCACAGTCGTGGCGTACAGGGTGACATGATCATTTAGGGTCAAGCAGAGGCAGTGAGAACGGGTGACGTGTGAGTGAGTCTTTGAATGTTGTAGGGCGGGTTCTTGGAACCGAGGACGCGACGCCGTTGGAGTTCTGGGTTGCGATAGCGCCAGGATGCAATCTGCAGCTCGACGATGTCGTCGCCCTTGATCGAATCCTGGCGACAGGCGAGAAGATCACCCACTATGGCATCGTCGGCCAGGTTCGCGCTCGGCACGAAGGCGCCCGCTTTGACAGTGATGTGTTTCTGATTGCTGACGGCATTTTGCCGGCCGAGGTCAGCGAGGCAGCCATGGTGCAGCTCACTCGGGTTGTGCCGGAGACGTTTGTGCCACCGACGCCTGGTAACGAGGTCCGCAAGGCGACTGACGAAGAGCGCGACGAAGCGCTCGACTTTACAGATGTCGAGCGTCGTCTACCCGCTGGGTTGAGCCGAGACAACGATCCGATCTACCTGGATCTCGACTTTGTCGATGGCACCAAGGGAGCGCACATCAACATCAGTGGTATCTCCGGCGTTGCTACGAAAACGAGCTACGCCACCTTCCTTCTCTATTCGCTATTTCGGAGCGGCGTGCTCGCCGAGAAGGCGACAAATACCAAGGGTCTCATTTTTAACGTCAAGGGAGAGGACCTGCTCTTCCTGGACTATCCGAACACCAGCATGGACGAAGTCGCGCGTGGGAGATACAGCCATCTCGGCCTTGAGCCGGGGCCGTTCACCAGTGTCGGCATCGTTGCGCCACCGCGCCCTGGTGACCCGAACGCTACGCCTATGACAGGTGCGCGTATCACGGGCGTGAGGCCGTACTTCTGGACGATCGCCGAGTTCTGCCAGCAGGGGCTATTGCCGTTCCTGTTCGCCGATGCCGAAGACGAACGCCAGCAGTACACGATCGTCGTCCGCTCGGTCACCGACCGGCTGCGCGAGCACGCCAGTGAAGGCGATACAAGTGATGGCGCTGTGCGTATCGAGGGCACGACGGTGCGCACCTTCCGTGCGCTGGTCGACGTGATCGAGTCGAAGCTCATCCCGCTCGACCCTGAAGACCATCCGGACCCTCGCTGGAGCGGCAGAGCGATAGGAGGCGGAACGATTAACGCTTTTGTGCGTCGACTAGCCAGCGCCGAGCGGCACCTAGCCCATCTCATTCGCGCCGACATGAACGACGCCACCGGCCACTCGCTGGATCTTGATGCCAACCAACTGACTGTCGTCGACATTCATCAGCTTCATGACCGAGCCAAGCGGTTTGTGGTGGGCGTGGTGCTGCGTCAGTCGTTCGAGGCCAAGGAGGCCAGCGGCACCGCCGAGCCGCTGCAGTTCATCGTGCTCGACGAGCTAAATAAGTACGCACCTCGTGATAGTTCGAGTCCAATTAAGGAGATTCTGCTCGATGTCGCTGAGCGCGGCCGCAGCCTGGGCATCATTTTGATCGGCGCCCAGCAGACCGCGAGCGAGGTCGAACGACGAGTAGTGGCTAACAGCGCCATCCGGGTGGTGGGCCGCCTCGATACAGCCGAGGCAGGACGCGATCAATACGGGTTCTTACCCGGTGTGCAGAGACAGAGAGCCACGATTTTGAAACCAGGTTCGATGTACCTGAGTCAGCCCCGGTTGCCGGTCCCGTTGCTGGTCGAGTTCCCCTTTCCGGCATGGGCGACGCGTTCGTCAGAAGCCGACCTATCCGGAGCCAGCGCGCCGCAATCGACGTCCAGTGCGCCTTCTGATCCATTCGAGGGTGTGTAGCTAGTGAAGCTCTTACACACCAGTGACTGGCATGTGGGCAAGACGATCCGTGGCCACAGCCGCGCCGACGAACATCGGGCCGTCCTATCCGAGATTGTTGGGATCGCCGCAGACAACGACGTGGACCTGATCATCGTCGCCGGGGACCTCTTCGAGACTGCAGCTCCGACTGCCGAGGCCGAGAAGATCGTTTACAAGGCACTGCTGGAGCTATCCCGAACCGGTGCGACGCTCGCAGTGATCAGCGGAAACCACGACAATGCGCGCCGACTCGAGGCCGTGGCTCCGGTACTGGAAGCTACCGGCGATGTTCATGTGCTCACGCAAGCAAAGCGTCCCGACGACGGGGGAGTGCGCCGGTTCACCGCCCGGTCGGGCGAAGACGTTGTCTTGGCGATGCTGCCGTTTGTATCCAAGCGGGGGATTGTGCGGGCCGCCGACTTATGGGACAACCAAGCGTTCCAAAGTTCGCAGCTCTACACCGAACGCGTCACCCAGATGCTCAGTCTGCTGTCCGACGAGTTCGAGACCAACGCAGTCAATTTGCTCACAGCTCACACCTTCGTCCACGGTGGAAAGATGGGTGGCGGCGAACGCCAGGCGCACTTCATCGAGGACTACGCGATAAGCGCGCCGTCATTGCCAATTACGGCGAACTACATCGCACTCGGTCACGTTCACCGGCCCCAGAAAATCAGTGCTGGTTCGCCGACTCACTATTGCGGTTCGCCCCTGCAGATGGACTTCGGAGAGCAAGACCAGCAAAAGCAGGTCAATCTCGTCGACCTCAAGCCGGGTGCCCCAGGTTCTGTCACACCGATCAAACTGTCCTCAGGTTGGCCGCTACGGACCTTGACCGGCACCTTCGACGAGCTCGAATCGACGGCGAAGGACTTGCCCGACGAGGTTTGGGTGCGGGTGAAGGTGAATGAACCTCGCCAGGCTGCAATAGGTGACCGGGTGCGTGACATCGTTGGCACTCAGGTCGTCGACGTCCAGGTGATTGGCAGCAATGTGGTCCGGCCCAAGCGCTCCGCTGCAAGCGGTCGAATCGGCAAGGCACCCACCGAGCTGTTTGCTGAGTACATGGCTGAACAAGGAGTGGAAGACGCCCGAGTAGGCAAGGCATTCGAGGCATTGCTCGATGCGGAGCACGACGAAATGGCTGGCCGATGAGGCCAATCCGTTTGCAGATGCTCGGCTTCGGCACGTTCCGCGATGAGACCGAGGTCGACTTCACAGATCTGGAGCTTGTCGCTCTCGTCGGCGGCACTGGTTCAGGCAAGTCGACCATCATTGACGCAATCACCTTTGCCCTTTTTGGTCGAATTTCCCGGATCGTTGACGGGCGCAAGGTAGCCCACGTGGTGAACGCGATGAGTGCGGAAGCTCGAGTGGTTTTCACCTTTGAGGTTGCTGGCGCTACGTATACGGCGATCAGGGTTGTTCGTAGGACCAGGACAGGCGCCACGACCAAAGAGGCTCGGCTCGAAAGCGGGGATCGGATTCTTGCTGATAGCGCGGACGACATCAGTGCTGAAATCGAGAAACTCACAGGTCTTGATTTCGACAGATTCACGCGAGTCGTAGTGTTGCCGCAAGGAAAGTTTGCAGCTTTTCTCCACGATGGAAAGACCGCACGACGGGCGTTGCTTCGCAGCGTACTTGGGCTCGAGATTTACGAGCGGCTCGGTCAGCGTGCTCGATCCATTTCAAAAGAAGCTGCGACGCAACTAGAAGTACTTCGCCCCAAACTCGAAGCTGGTGGTATCAGTGACGAGGCCTTAGCTGAACTCGAACAGACACGTGACTCGGTATCGGCAACCAAGCTGGCGCTCGACGATGCACTCGCAGTGCGACAGTCCTCAAGTGCGGCACGAGACACCGCATTGAAACTGGCCGAAGACTTCGGCGTGCTAGTTCTGGCCGTCGCCAACGTGCAGGTCCCCGCCGCCGTTATCGCGTTGGGCGACAAGATCACCGAAGCGGAAACCGCAAGTGCCGCCGCTGTCGAAGATCTAGCTAGGGCACAGGCCGTGGTCGAGGCATCGGACCAGGCCTGCAGTGATGGGCCAGACCTCGCCGATTGTCGTCGACTGATCGCCGTGCACGTTGAGCTGGCTGACGAAGTTGCGACGCGCGATGACCTCGCAGCGGCGTTGGCAGCGGCACAACGTACTCGCAACGAGACCACTGCTCGTGTGAGCGAGCTTGATGACGCGATTACAGAAGCCGAGAAGGCGCTTGTCGAAGCCGAAGCGGCGGAGCAGGCCGCGCTCGCTGCTGTATCCGATGGGCCATCGCAAGCCGACCTCGACAGGGACCGCACACTATTGCAGGCTGTGGCGTCGCTCGAAGCGGAAGTAAAACCGGCTCAGGCTGAGATAGCCGATGCAGTCGAGCGGTGCGGGAGGGCAGCTTCAGCTCTTGAAGAAGCTGTAGAGCAACTCGACGACACCGCCGCCAACGTGCGTCGCATCGAAAATGAGAATCATGCGCATGTGTTAGTTGGCTCGCTTGTCCAGGGTGACGCCTGCCCGGTTTGTCAGCAGACAGTTAAAGAGGTTCCCGAACTCTCCATATCGGGTGAACTCGCGACGGCTGCCAGCGCGCGGGCCGAAGCTGAGCAGGCTCTGGCCAAGGCACGAGAGACGAGCACCGAAGCGGAGATGCAGCAGGCGGCGGCAGAGTCTCAGCTGGCTGGGGCTACTAAGCGACTCGAAGCTGCTCGCACAGCCGCAAGCAACGCACCGTCAATAGCAATTCTCAACGAGCAACAGGTCGAGATCGAACGCCTCCGGACGGTAGCGGCGACGGCGAAAGACGTTCGTGAAAAGGCTTCGACTGCGGCTCGTCAGTTGCGTGAATCCGACGATGCGCGTTCGGCGAGAACTGACGCAACCGAAGCAGCTTCGACCCACACACGCATCGAAGCCAGCCTGGCTGCAACGGAGCAGAACACTGTCAAGCTTCAGCAACAGCTCGACGGCAAAGCATCCCAGGCCGACCTCACGATCATGGCTGAGCAGGCCGAGAAGCTGGTTGCGCAGCACGCCGAAGCGGTCGACGCCAAGAAGCTCGTCGATCAAGCGGTCAAGTCAGCATCTGTAGCGCTCGATCAGCTGAAGGATTCAGAGCGAACTTTGCGCCAAGAATTCACCTCGACTTGGGCTGGTTTCAAGGCGATCGATGCGCCAACACCGCAGGGCGCTTCGCTGCTCGAAGACTGGCAGACCTTCGCCAACTGGTCAACAACACAGCAGGAGCCCCTCGAGAAGCAGTACGCCAAAGCTTCAAAAGTTGCGGATGCTGCTGTCGCTAAGGTCACCGAAGACGAGCGGGCAATCCGAATGCTCACGTCAGAACTTGCTGGCATCGGAGACAGTCATGAAATCGATGAGCTTTCGCCAGTCGTGGTCAAGCTCTTGGCTCAGGCTGAGTCGGCAGTCAACGCAGCACATGCAAGACGCAAAGAACTAGAAGACGACGAAGCTCAAGTCGCGCAGCTTGAAGAATCGCAGCAGGTGCACGACATGCTTGGCAATCGGCTGTTGAAGTCGAGCGGGTTCGAGCAGTGGATGATGGAAGAGGTCGTGCATGCTCTGGTAGAGCGGGCTAGCGAACGGCTATTCGAGCTGTCGGGCGGGCAGTATTCGATTGAGTCCGACGACATGGAGTTCGAGGTCCGCGACCATCGCAACGGCGATGAGCTACGAAACGCCCGCACACTTTCGGGCGGTGAAACGTTCTTGGCATCGTTGGCGCTGGCGCTAGCGCTGGCCGACAGCTTGCACGCTATGGCGCCCGAGGGCACAGCACCATTGGAGTCATTGTTCTTAGACGAAGGTTTCGGCACGCTCGATCCCGACACACTCGATGTGGTCGCCGGCGCCATCGAAGAGCTAGGCGCTAGTGGGCGCATGGTCGGCATCATCACCCACATTCGGGAACTCGCCGAGCGTATGCCGGTGCGGTTCGAGGTGGCTAAGGAAGCAACGTCGTCGGTCGTCGTCAGGGTCGAAGCGTGAGAGTCGCAGCGTGAAGTTCGCGGTCGAGACCTGGGCGCCCGAGTACGGCATCGCAGCAGATGATGCGCAGATGAGTGATTCGAGCGACGACGTGGCCGTCGACATCGAGATAGCCCTTGACAAATGGTCGCCGATTGACCCGGCGCCGTCAGGAATGCCGAGCGCGATCATGTTCGTCGACGGCGTGCGCAGGATCGACGCTCGAGTGTGGATCACAGACGGAGAGATCGTGCGCCCCGGCGTATGTGCAACCGTGGCCGCAGGATCGGTCGTGTGCACCGACACATCGGCGACGGTCGTCGACGCCCGCGTTGTCAGAGGCCTTTTCACCGGTCCGACCGACGCCGCTGCCAACATCGAAACACGAAACGGCACGTATCGCTACTTCGCTTGCGCTGGTGATTCTCCCGAAGATCTGTATCTCGGCATCCATAACGAGATGACCAAGATCGAAACTGGCCTTGGCACGTCCCCCGATTGCGAGTTAGTGGTATTCGATGGCCCGCTGCGCGGACGCAACGACCCCAATGGCGTCGGCTATGTGAAGACCCAGCACGTGCAATATCTACCCGAGGAACTCCGGCCGGTGCTCGCCGGGCTTGATGCCGGCCAGCGAACACCGCTCTTTCACCTCGGCGGACGAGGCGGGAATCGATACAGCTGGTACCTGCGCCTTCCGATCGCACGAACGCAACCATGGGCCGGAATCGTCCGATGTGAAATACCTGCCTCCGGATCAGTGGGCGACGCCGTCGAGCGCGCCAACCAAGTAACTGCCCTCTTACCTGGTTATGCGAGCGAACCTCACAAAGACGGTAGGGCCCCTCAGAACCTCTACCCGATCGCCGGTCTGGAGAATGAGTTGCGACGTCGCCTCGGCGATCAGAATCTCATGGAACGAGCGCTGCGATTGGCTGCGGTCCAGGACAATCGGGCTTGACGTGTGGCTTCGCGTGGAAAAAACGCTTCGCTCACCACTATCTTGTCAGCGTCGGTCTGAGAGCCAGATGTTCAGTAGATGTCACAGCAACTCGATACAAAGTTGGGTGCATTTCGTTCACACGCGCTATGTGGCGCCTGCCAACTCCGCAGCGCAGCGCGCTAGCAGGGCGGGAACACGAGTGCACTTCGCTTCACCCACTTCGCTCTACTTGCAACATAAGAGTCGGTGGCGTTGCTCATGAGTCCAGCGGCAATGCCAGAACAGCCAGTGCCGTATCCACCCGACCCCCCTGCCTCGTTTGGTGCACTCGGTCCGGAGCACGAGCTTGTTTTGCCAACTTTGGAGACCGGCCCCATCGAGTCCCAGTCGCCAGTCGAAAAGTTCCCCGAACAGCAGCCGCCAGCCACAGCGAAGTTTGTCCCGAAGCGTCGAGCTTCGCAACCGCCAAAACCCAAGCCGACCCAACAGCCAGCACAGAGCAAGCCTCGAAAAGTCCCAACCGCATCGCACTACCGCTTGAAATCAGACGGGGTCAAGCGGCCTGCTCCAACGGCTACACCAATCTCCAAGAATCAAGGCACGCAATTTACTGATCTCGTTCAAGACCCGTGGAAGCGCTACCTAGACGCTCGCAAGAGGTACAAGGAGATCGTGAAGACCGCACATCAGGAGTATGAGCAAGACCGACGCGGAAATTTCATCTCGGCCGGTGCAGGTATGCATCTTTATGAATGGGAACTGAACACAGGTTCTGGCAGGGTCAACACTGTCGGAGCACACGCGCGAATGAAGCGGGGGCCGCAAGACAAGCCCGTGGTGCTCGAAGTGATCTCGCGTTCGGGCGCAGTTACAAAGCTGTCTTTCACCGAGGGGTACCGTGCTGGAGTCAAATCGATGGCCGCAGCAATCCGCAAGCGCGGCAAAGTCGCCACCTACAGCGCTCAGACTGACCATGCGACAGCGTGCCGAAACGCGCTACGGGCGAAGCTTGAAAAGCACCACGCGCAGTATGCGGCTGCTGCAAATGGTTACGCAGCGAGCGCAGAGTTGGCGGCGGTGCCATCGATGCTCCCTCGAATCTTGCCTGAGCAACACGTTGTAGGAAGAGAGTTCGTTAAGGCGGTAATTGGTCCTCGGCTCAAAGGCCCTCGCCGAGAGCTGAGGGGCTTGATCGAGGACCCGCGGGTCATTTCCGCCGCCCTGTTGCTGATCCTCTTCGTTGTTGTCGTAGTTGCGAGCGTTGCATGATCGTCTTTGCAGATAGCTCACAGGCAGTTCAACCCGCACCCCTTTTGGTTTCAGACCATGCATTCAGAAAGCGCTGTACCTATGACCACTAACTCGGCACCAACCATCGCGGAGCTCAGGGAATATCGCACAGGTCTGGAGGCGTACTGCTCGACTCTGGAAGGACATGACTTCGACGTCGCGCCGTGGGCGGACCGGCTTGCGTCGCTCAGAGATCACATCGAACGCAGGCCGGAGGTGCCGGTAGCCCTGCTCGGTGGAACAGGCGCTGGAAAGTCATCGCTCTTGAATGCGCTACTCGGTGAACGACTGTTATCGACGAGCAGCAGCGAGGCCTGCACATCGGCCATTACGGAGGTTGCGTTCGCCGAAGGTCGCTATAGCGGCACGGTCGAATTCATCAGTCGCGATGAGTGGACTCGAGAACTCGGTCAGCTTGAGCAGGAAATGGCCGACGCTCGTGAGCAGGGGAATATAGGCGAAGGCGGCAACTATGACTTTGGTATCAGCAAGGTCGCGCGAGACAAACTCGCTTCTCTCTACGGCGACTCGGCAGACGAATACGAACTGAGCCTGAACAGGAATCACCTGGTTGAGTCGCCTGAGTTGTCCAAGGCATTTGCGCTTGGGTCGGTCACGTTCGAGGCGCCAGACATGCGCAGTTTCGCGAAGGAGCTAGAGCAATACGTTTCATCGCGCAAGATGTACTGGCCGATTGTGAAGAAGGTGCGTGTCGACGGACCATTTGATGCGCTGGTAGATGGGGCCGTCGTTGTTGACCTGCCGGGCCTGAATGATCCGAACGCCGCTCGCGAGGCTGCAACCCGTGAGCATCTTCAGCGAGCGCAGTTCGTGTGGGTGGTCTTCAATATGAAGCGAGCACTGACTCGCGACATCACGACGTTTCTGACCGAGGACGACCTGCTGCGCCGGCTCTACATGGATGGCCGCGTGGGCCAGATCAGCTTTGTCGGCACCCACAGCGACGGCATTGATTTCGATGCCGATACCGAGCGCTACGACTTGGACGAGGACTGCGAAACAATCGAAATAGTCAAGGCCCGCAACGCGAACGTCGAGGTCGTTGTTCACGACCAGTTGCGTGATCTGGCCAATGAGATTGCCCGAGCGGCAGGTGAATCCCCGGAACGAGTCGACCAGCTCCGCAGTCAACTTGCGGAGGCACCGGTCTTCTGCACATCATCTCACGACTACATGCTCGTTAAGGGCATCGCGAAGCGAGGAAATAAGACGATCGACACAGCGGTCGACACCCAGGTCCCTGCGCTGGCCGAGCATCTAGCGAACCTCGCTCGCAACCTGGGCATGAGCTCCCATATCGATGGACTTCGACACGACTTGTTGATCCTGCGGCGTGACATGGTTCATGCGATTGAGCTGAAGAAGGCGGGGCTGGAGGCGGCACAAGCCGTGAGCGGAACGCAGCTGGAAGAGGTGAGGGCCGCTGCGAGCCAGGCCGCAACGTTTCTCGAAGATCGTACGAACAGAGCAACCGACCGAGTCTCCTCGTCAATAGAGAACGCTCAGATCGAACTGACTGAGCGTCTCGATCAGGCGATCCTCGACGCTCAAGAAAACTTCACCGATTTGCCGAAGGTCTGGAGGGCCACAGCATGGAACACGCTAAAGGCGACGGCTCGTCGCGGTGGCAGCTTTGCGGGTTCTGTGAAGCGCTGCGACATCCCCCGGGACATCTCTAAACCGCTTCTCGATGGCGTGTCTGTCGCCTGGGTCGACTTCTTCGGGATAACTGCGTCGAACACGATCGAATTCGCCGCTAACACGCTCGAAGACGGTGTGGCCGACTACATCGAACGGTTCCAAAATGACACGTTCGGCAAGTCCGATGAGCTTGACGATGCAATTGCGACTCAAGCCGAGGCAGCATTCACGATTAGTCAAGACTTGGTGTTCGACCGAACCGATGAGATGAAGGTCACCGTCAAGGATCGACTGAGTAAGGATCGCCAGCAGCTCACGTCGGCGGTCGAACAGCAGATCGCATCGGCCATGGAGCCAGCATTTGCCAAAGCAGCCGAAGAGAGCGGCTCTGGCATGCACGCTCGCATGGTTGACATCTTGGAAAGTGGACTCAAGCAAGCGACTCGTCAAATGTTCGACGGTGTACGCCAGGTGGTGAACACAGGGCTGACGGATCTGCGCGGCTTCATGGTCGACACGACAGAATCGACCGCAACAGACGTGCGCACCGAGGCCGGGTCGTTCGCCGACGCAGTTCTTTCTAGTGCGGATGAGCATCTCGAATCGAACGACTTCCAAGACGTGATCGACGCGCTTGCGGCCTTGCTAGCTGGTGCACCCGGCGTGCTCGACGAGACGCCGATTCTTCCTGAACATTTTGAGGCAATCAAGGAAGAGGCAGCTACCGATTCCTCCGGGGAGCCATCGAGCGAGACAGCTGCTGCTGTCGTCAAGGAGACGTCGATCCAGGCAGAGGCGGAAACCGTAGACGAATCCGCCGTCGACGAAGTACAGACACACTGGTTCGAGGACTTCGTGATGAGTGGCGATCTAGCTCGGCGGGTTCCACGGCGCATGGATCTCGACGAAGAGTTTGTCGCCAAGGCTGTTCTCGCACTCGAAGATCAAGGCGGAAGTATGACGGTCGAGGCGTTTGCGAGCACGCTCGATGTGTCACGTCCTCGAGCCGTTCGTTCCGTGGCGGTACTCGCTCAGATTCTGAACGTCGATGGTTACGAGGTCATCAGCAAGGACGAGACGCTCGTTTCGCTGGACAGTGCACTCTTGGAACGGCAGTTCAGCGCAGGATGACCGGCAACATCCTTAAGGAGCGCGCGGAGGGTCAAGCGTTGCCAACCATCACGGAATTCGTCGCGAGGTACGGTGGAGAGTGTCATACCGGTAACGGTGCAATGACGAAACACATAGATCCGTGCAGCAGGGGGTATTGGGCAGCTAATGGACGCGACTGATCCGAAGTGGGTCACGGTTACGGACTCAGAGTTTCCGCACGAGCGTGAAGCTCTTGCCTGGTTCCGTCGAGCCTTACCGAACTCGCCCGTCATTCGCGCCTGGTCCAACTTCTCGTTCACCGCCCGCAACGGCGCCATGTACGAAGTCGACCTTTTGCTGGTTGCCCCAGCGGGCTTCTACCTGATCGAGTTCAAGGCCCACTCAGGCACGCTCAGCGGCGATGCTTCAACTTGGCACCATGAACCGCTCAACGGTCGCTTTCGCAGTTTCGATAACCCGCGCATCCTTGCGAACAAGAAGGCCAAAGTCCTCGCAAGCATGCTGCAGTCATCGAGCGCCATCCGTTCAGCCAAAAATGTGCGCACGCCATTTCTGGGCGAGCTGGTGTTTCTTTCCGACCCAGGCCTGGCCGCCAAGTTCTCTCCACAAGGCCGCCACAACGTCTTCGGCCGCGATCCCAAAGAGGGCGAAGAACTGCCAGCGCAGCGAAAGAACATCGGCGCCATCATCGAGCACGTCACCTCGCTAGAGCCTGACGAAGGGCGACCTCGCCGCAGGGTCGATCGCCCAACGAGCGAGGCCATCGCCAAGGCGATGGAAGAGATTGGCATCCGTGAGCTCACTAGTCGGCGCCAAGTCGGTGACTACCGCATCGTCGACTTGCTCGACGACGCCGATGCTGACACCGGCAATGGCATCACCTACCAAGACTTCTCAGCCAAGCACCCGAGCGTCGATCTCATGCGGCGAGCTCGCATCTATCCGATCGAACACAACGCCACTGAAGATGCCCGCATCGCTGCGACACGTGCGGCTCGTCGAGAGTTCGAGCTGCTCAACCCGATCGAGCACCAGGGCATTCTGCGTCCGCTTGACTATGTCGAGACCGACCGTGGCCCTGCACTGCTATTCGACTTCGACGAGAATGCGGTGCCTCTGCATCACTGGCTCGAGCTACCCGACACCAAGAACAAGCTCACGATCGAGCATCGGCTCGATCTGATCAGGCAGATTGCCGAGGCGGTGCACTACGCGCACCAGCGCGGCGTCAGTCATCGCAACTTGGCGCCGGCCACCATCCTGGTGAGCGGTGACCCCGATCAGGCCACGATCAAGATCACAAACTGGCATGCCGGCGCTCGAATAAGCCAGGGAACGATGGCCACATCGTCGCTCACAAGTGCAACAGAACACGGAACAGCACTGTCAACCGTCGATGCATCGTTCTATCGTGCGCCGGAATACGCGCAAGAGGGTGCGCGCCCTTCGTTGGGTGACGTATTCAGCGTCGGTGCCATCGCTGCGCTGATCTTGACAGGCAGCCCCCCAGCCAGGTCGATCGCGGCATTCGACGCCATGTTGATGAACGCTGGCTGCATCGACGCATCAGCCATTGGCGACAATGTCGACAACGCCTTCGTCGACTTCATTGGCGAGGCGACCAGAGCCGCGCCGTCCGACCGATTTGCCACGTTGGCAGATCTGCTGGCGAACATTGACCTGCTTGAAGAGGAACTTGCTGGCGAGGTTGACCGGGCGGACCCCAAGGAGCCGCAGATACTCGATGCCAAGAAGGGTGACTATCTTGCATCAGGACGCTTCCAGGTCATCGGGCGACTCGGCTCTGGTTCCACTGCGATCGCGTTCGAGGTCGAAGATGTTCTGAACGACCGGCGACGCTGCGTGCTCAAGGTGGCAAGTTCTCCCGAGTTCAACAACAGACTCGACGACGAAGCGTCTGCACTCGCCTCGCTTCGCCATAGCCGCATTGTCGAGATGCTCGACGACCCATTCCCTGTCGATGAGCACCGTGTCCTGGTGCTGTCACACGCTGGCTCCACCACGCTCGCCGCTCGTCTTGCCGATCAGCCCGGCGCAGAGCTCGCGCAACGATTCGGCGACGATCTCTTGTCGGCGCTCGGACATCTCGAAGAGAAGGGCGTGTCCCATCGAGATATCAAGCCTGACAACATCGGCATCGCACCAATAGGCGTGCGTGACTCGTTGCGAGCTGTGCTGTTCGACTTCTCGCTAGCGAAAGCGCCTCTCGAGGCACTCGAGGCTGGCACACAGGGGTACGTCGATCCATTCTTGAAACGGCGCGGCCGCTGGGATCTGCATGCCGATCGCTATTCGGCCGCAGTCACCCTGTTCGAGCTGGCAACTGGTACCCGGCCTCGCTACGGCGACGGCTCAGCGCACCCGGCAACAACTGATGATGAGCCAACAGTCGAGCCAACGATGTTCGAGTCATCGGTAGCGGCAGGCCTGGTGCCCTTCTTTACGAAGGCCCTCGCACGAGAGGTCGACGATCGGTTTGATACGGCCGACGAGATGGCACGTGGTTGGAACCGTGCATTCGAATCAACCGAAGTCGCTGCACCGGCAGTCGCTGACGCCGATATCGGTGAAACGACACCCACCGCTGCAGAGCCTGTACAGACCGAAGCCGGAGACCCATCGACCGTAACTAAGCCGCTCTCACTCGAACAGGTCGTCGAAGCAACAGGAATTTCGCCGGACACAGCGCCTGACACGCCGCTCGGCGTGCTCGATGTATCTCGCAAGGCTACGAACGCTCTCGAACGCTTACAGATCATCACTGCTGGGGAACTCGCAGCCGCCGGCCGAGGAAGCCTGCGAAACCTGCGCGGTGTCGGGGCGAAGACCCGTCGCGAAATCCTCACACTCAACGCAAATCTGATCTCGTTCTTCACCGCCAAAGGCGCGGACCTCGCGCTGGCTGAACCATCAGACGATGTCGACGAAGAACCAACGCCACCAGCAGTCACCCAGCCGGAACCTACGCCAGCACCGGCGGCGCCAGGGTCACTCCTCGAAGCGGCGCACAACGCACTTCTCGGCAATGACGCAGACCGGGGCACGCCACGTCTCACTCGCGAGTACCTACTCGACTTCCCGCCCAACCCGCAACGAGAACCATTTGGCGCCCGGTGGCCATCGCAAAAAGAGCCGGCTGAAGCAATCGGTGTGACCACTGGGCGCATCGCTCAGGTGCTCTCTGCAGCCCG
>ENA-ORXT01003653-ORXT01003653.1-marine-metagenome-genome-assembly--contig:-NODE-3653-length-16716-cov-42.879440_pt1 | contig 16716 bp, 10 predicted proteins | sample MGYA00237868_ERZ511482 | MGnify/ENA metagenome assembly ERZ511482 | reverse complement strand
GTAATAGTCACAGTTTGTGTGCAAGTCTGTCCAGCTACAGCCACTCCGTTCTCTCTTAATTCCCAAGTACGAATAAAGCTTGCAGGGTCAGCCACGCAGAATCCAACAGAAGCAGGATCTGTACTAGTCATTACTATTTCAAATCCAAGACACTCAACTTCTCCAGTGGGGACGAACTTAATTGGTTCTCCTGTAGGGAAACTTTCAGTACAATCAATAGTAACGTCAGGAACTGCTGAACAATCTATTGTAGGATTGACGCAGCAGGATTCCACTGTAATCTGGATGGTAAAAGTACAATCATTGTCATCCGTAACTGTAATAAATGTCATCCCTTCAGCTACTCCTGTTACAAAACCATTATCATCAACAGTAGCTACGGTTTCATCTGAAGAAACCCAATCGAATGGGGCCGTACCGCCAGAGGTCAGAGCAATAGTGCCGCCACAAGCAACACTTACTGGACCTGTTATTTCGCAAACTGGAGGTGTAGTTACTCCGGCAGAACAAATATTGGGATTTGCCGTATTCCCAGGTGTGCAATAATTAACAACTACTTCTACTGTGCTTGGAGCAATGGTAAAAGTTACGTCTTCATATGTACCTGCTCCCAAAAAGAGTTCTTGACAAGTTATTGTTCCATCTGCATCGGTTTGTTGTACGTAAAATGTTGCTTCTGGTTTACCGTTGCATTGAGTTCCATTCCCTGCATCTATTAACAGATAAGTTTGATCATTACCAGGGGTTAGGATAGTTACTTGAGTAGTACAATTTCCAGTGGGCATACATTGTCCCCAACTCGTCCCCGGAGCCAAAACAAAAAAGGCAACAATAAACAAAGGAATGATCATCTTGGACAATTGGCATTGTCGTTCGAAAACATTTTGTAAAAAAAAGTACATTTTTTTCATAGTTTGATTTTTGAATTTATCCTTTAAAAAAGAGAAGACTCCTCCTATTAGGTGTTTATAAAATTTAAAAGGAGGACTTTCAGCCTTCATAATGGGCTGCGAGGCAGCTTCTCTTTCTGGAGGGTGGGCTTCCTCTTGATGATTTTGAAATTTGTCTGAATTCATAATTAAATAATTTAGGTAAACAAAGTTTTCATTATTGAAAATATTTTAAATATCAATTAAAGTCTATTAGTTAAGTCATTGCATTCGACATTTGACCTTAGACAATAGATTCTAGGGGTAAAGCAAGGCAGGATTAATAACACCTTGTTACCAATAATAAGTAATCAGTTGTTAACTGATTATTATATTAGATAATATTAAATGTAAAACGTTTTTTTGGGGATTGACTAGCTAATTTAGCAAGTTGTTTTTAAGGTCATTTGGTTTTTATTTATTTGAAAGTAAATATATGTTTAAATATGTATTTTGAATTGTTATTTTTGATATGAGGCATTGAAATTTTATTATCAATTCAGTATCTGCTTTTTTTATTAAAATAAGCGTAAACCGTAAGATGCCTACTATGAATAAGTCTGGTTTAAAGCCAGACTTAAATCAAGGATATGTTTTTGGATAGTTGAAAAGCAAAAAATGAAATAATTACTTTGTGAGGAGTGTTTTCAACTTGGTTTTTTGGTTACTCAAAAGTGAGTAAAATTTTATTAGAGAGATAAAAGTATTTTGCAACCTATAAATACAAATTAATTGTAGAATATAAAATATTATTGTATTTGCTTTGTACATTCTAATTTTACTAAAGTAAAATAAGGAATGATTAAGGTTTGGTTTTGTAAAACTACGTAATTATTGTTTAATTACAAAATATTTGAAATTATTTTGCAATTTTTCACAAAGGAAACTAGGAATAATAAAGGCTTTGTTTTTATATTTTAAAATCATTGAGCGTAAATTTAACTGGGTTTGATAACTAAATTATTGTGTTCAATATTTAACATTAGAAACTAAGATCCAGGGCAAAGCAAGGTAGGATTACTAACACCTTGTTGCTAATAATAAGTAATCAGTTAGTAACTGGTTACTTATTAGATAATATTAAATGAATTTTTTTTGGGGAGTTGAATAGCTTATATAGCTAGTTGTGTTTTCATGGTTTTTTTTGTTTTCAAATGGTTTTGCGCCTGGATCAATCGTTTGATACAAGGCGTTGAAATTTTATTATCAATTCAGCATCTGATTATTATAAAATAACCATAATCCGTATGACATCTACTTTGAATAAGTCTGGTTTACAGACAGACTCAAGTCAAGATTAATTTTATGTAGTTGAAAAACAAAAGTAAGAAGGGTGTTTTCAACTTGGTTTTTTTAGGTACTCAAAGGATGAGTAAAAAATTTGAAAGTGGGATATAACGTATTCAATATCCTTCAAATGCAAAACTACGTAATTATTGTTTAAGTACAAAATATTTGAAAATATTTTGTACTTTTTAACAAAGGAAACCAGGAATAATGAAGTCTTTGTATTTATGAGAAGGTAGATAGTCTTTGTGCGATTGCTATACAAAATTAAAAATCACCCATTCCTTTCAATATAAGCCATCGCATAATCCACCTTCTCCGGACCCATTCTCCCGTCCAACGCCGCCACCACATCCTTCCGCCGAATCGGATCCGGCAAATTCTCCATCAACTCTAAAATCTGTTTTAACTCCGTTTTCGAAATCAATCTTTTAAGTTCTATCTCCGCTCCGTTGGCGTAAAGTGCTGCGAGGCGACTACTCACTTCTTCGGGCGTCAAACTATGGCGCATAGCAATTTCGACAATCGGTAATCCACGTTTGAGCAGTTGAATCATTCCCTCAGATTTTTCGTCCAGAGCGGTTTTTGCGGATTTTTTGCCGCCGCATTGTTCCGCCTGATAACGTGCGATGGCGCGCATAAAGATTGGACCGTACTGCTCCATCTTTACATCACCAACTCCACTGATCGCTCGAAAATCTACCTCCGTAACGGGCAGTTCCGCCGCCATTTCCTGCAAAGTCGCATCGGAGAAAACAATGTAAGGAGGAATTCCTTTTTTTCGTGCCAGGTCTTTACGCAGTTGGCGCAAGACCTTAAATAAATCATTTTTAACCCGATTCCTTTTTTTGTCAACTTGTACGTCCCGCTTACTTTTCTCTCTCCGTTCTTTCGCTTCTGCCATTCTGGCGAGTTGTACTTTTTGTTTACCAAATAAAACCCGTTGCGCCTCGTCGGTCAGTCGCAGTATATGGTGTTGATCGTACGCAATCTCCAACAAACCGATATTGATAATTTGCTGAATCAAATACTGCCAGTCCCGACTACTGATATCCGCACCGGCACCGTAGGTTTTTATTTTATCATAACCCCGTTCCAAAACTTCCCGTCTTCGGGAGCCCCGCAAAATATCAATCAGTAAATTTACGCCGATTCGTTCCTGCGCGCGCGCAACCGCCGAAAGTGCTTTTTGGGCAATGATCGTTCCATCAAAAAGCGCGGGTGGATTTTTACAAATATCACAGTTGCCACAATTCTCTCCCAGGTTTTCACTAAAATAATTTAACAATATTTTTCTACGACAGATCAACGCCTCGGCGTATTGTTGCATTCGTTCGAGTTTGGCCAACTGAATACTTTCCTGCTCGCTGACATTTCTTTCGATGATATCCCGTAAAGTCATCACATCACTATAAGAATAAAATAACAACGTATCTGCGGGGGCACCGTCTCGTCCCGCGCGACCAATTTCCTGGTAATATCCTTCCAGATTTTTGGGCATATTATAATGAATGACCCAACGTACATTGGATTTGTCGATACCCATTCCAAAGGCTATGGTGGCACAAACGATGGGAATTTTATCATTGATAAAATCCGTCTGCACACTGTTTCTCTCTCGGCTTGTCATGCCCGCGTGGTAATAATCGGCGTGGTATCCAGCACCTGATAATTTGCGTGCCATCGACTCACAACCCTTACGACTCAGGCAGTAAATGATGCCGGAAGTGTTTTTTCTTTTTCGAATAAATTGAACGATTTGTTCGTACCGTTTTTGTCCCGGACTTACCGTCAGACTCAGATTAGGCCGATCAAAAGAAGAAATAAAAACGTGTGGATCTTCCAGTCCTAACTGCGAAGTAATATCCCGACGGGTCAACTTATCGGCCGTTGCCGTCAAGGCAATAACGGGTATATCGGGAAAAGTCTTTTTTAGGAATTTCATCTTTGTATACTCCGGCCGGAAATCGTGTCCCCACGAAGAAATACAATGCGCCTCATCAATCGCAAAAAGGTTGACCGCCCCCTGTCGCATAATGGGCAGAAAATTTGGCGAGAGCATCTTTTCGGGTGAGACGTAAAGTAGTTTAATCTCCCCGTGATAGATTTTATTTTCGATGGTCGTCTGCTCATCGAGCGTCTGAGAACTATTCAGAAAAGCTGCCGAAATTCCGTTGGCCAGCAAGCCTTCCACCTGATCTTTCATCAATGAAATCAACGGAGAAACCACAACCGCCATACCGTCCATCGTAATCGCCGGAATCTGAAAACACATCGACTTTCCACCACCCGTAGGCATCAGTACGAGGGTATCCCGTTTGTCATAGACGCCCTGAATAATTTCTTCCTGTCCGGGACGGAAGTTATCGTACCCAAAATATTTTTTGAGTGCGATGCGGGCTTGGTCGAGTTGAGCGGTGGCCATAGGTTAGTAGGTGTTAGTATAAATACTATTTGTGGGTTGCTTCCAGCACAAACAGCAGAAAATTCTCCGTAAAATTAATTGTACGCTTCTTGCAAATTTAAACAAAATGTGGGAAAATACGAAGCGGTAAACAGTAATGATAAGTTATTGTGAAAATTCAATATTTGTTTTTAATGACGTTTTCTCTAGCGTTTGCAAACGCTATGAGTTGGAAAAGTGCATTGGCAAGCGTTCTTAAAGGAATGAAAAGATTCATTCAAAGCTGATACCATCGATACTAATCACACAATTCCAAGACCACCGAAAGCAAATATTCATAAGGAACAATCTCAAAGTCAGAAATCTGATTGGCCGCTTCGAGTGGCATCGCTTTTAACTTTTTAAGATCAGCTGCTGCGTACCTTAAAAAACGTACCTGGTGAAATTCAGCTTTTACTAAGTGTAGTAAAATATTGACAAAACAATTGCTTCGATAGTGTTCATTTTTTTTCAAATAGCGACTGGAATAACGTTTTAGTGAATTCTGTCGGTCAATAATATAATTGTAATTTTTACGGGCCAGGGCAATCAGGATCTGCAGGACCAGGATATCAATATTAAATCCTCTTTTATCCTTCGAAAAAACAGGTGTTTCATTTAGAAATTTTCCCAAACGAAAACGGGGTAGGGGATGTTTCGCGTCTTTGGGAATTTTACCAATCAAGGTGAGCAGATAAAGATAAGCATGTATCAATTTGTAAGTTTCCTGAAGACCTGCACCACGGAAAGCAAGTTCAGAATTTTTTAAAACCGGATAGAAGTCTTTGGGAATTTGAGCAAATTGTTCTGTATAAATCAGGTAAATCAGCTGATACTGTTTAGCGGTAAACCAGTTGATGGAATCTTTGGTAATGATTTGGTCGCATTCAATACCAGCGGCCCTGGCTTCCGGATACTGGGCTAGTTGGAGGTGCGCAGAAAATTTCCGTAGCATAAAACTACCGATTTGATTACGAAGGTTAAACGGCTTGGCGCGAAGTTTTTGGACAGCGGTATCGCAGGATTTAATTAGATTTACAGGATCATGGCTAATTTCATAACGGACATTATGAACAAAATAAGCGAAAATAGTAAAGCTATGGGTTTCAATTTTTAAGTCAACTTTTTTTAGCTGCTCACTGAATTTTTTGGCCAGCAGCATGGTATCTTTTTTATCTGATTTAGAAAGAGCGTACGGCAACACAATCTTTTCGTAGAGCGATTCGGCCAATAATACTTTTTCTAATATTAAAAAATGATCGCTTACTAATTGGTCATAATAGGCAAACTCTTTTTGACTCCCCTTCATCGTAGCAGCGTACAATCGCAACAATCGACTGAGGTCCAATACGATCTCCGTAAATTCAAAATACAGCGCTTTTTTCAATGTTTTCACGGCAAGGTAATACGCACTATCCCGCATCCCTTTCCCAAATAAGATGCGGACAGCGACCCAGTTTTTGTGGCAACGAAAATAAGCTTTCTGAATATCTGAGTAGGCTTTACTTTTATATTCTATTAAAAATAAGCGGTCAATTAATTTTTGTTTGAATCTGGACTTTAGTTTCCGATAATGTGCCGGACTTTCTCCTTGCTTGATAAAATAAGCTTTTGCTTCTTCGTCCGTTTGAAATACCTCATTCTTTATTCCTGTGAAAAATAATTCATAATTAGACTTGTTTTTTCCTGTAGAGGATTTTTTTCCCTTTTTATAAGTATCGAAAAGAGTGATTATCTCTCGTAAAAAAACCATTTTGGGTATTTTATTAATTTTTAGATGATGAAAAATAATTAATAATTAATTGATTATCAAAGTATTAGTTGTTTTTCAACTTTTATATGCCTTTGTTTAGGGGTCTCAAAATACCACTTTATGGTTAAAGTTTTCTATTTAATAGCCTTAGTTTAGTAATCCAATTCTAAACCTTTCGTTTAAGACAAAATCCATCTATTCTAAAACGCTTCGTACAAAAGCGACCTAAACAAAAAACACCCTTTCGGTGACTATCGCTCTGGCATATGCTTCGTGTATACGTTAGACGGTAGTTTGTTTGGGTATCTACAAGACCATCAGTAGTCTGAATATTATAAAATTATTAATAAAACATTGATTTCTAACTAATTATCTAACAAAACATATTTATAACGCTAATTTTTAAGGCCGCGAATTCCGCTCTTCTGTTTTGTAGTCTAGCCACATTGACGCATAGTTTTGAATAAAATTTTTTAACATTCAAAACCTTTAGTTTATGTTTTCATTCCTCATCGCTTTATTACTTCAATTAGGAACTATTGCTTCTGCTGCTGAATTTGATGCTACGGAGTATGATGCACAAACGCAGACGTATCAGCAAGATATCATCATCAAGGACGATATTGTTTATTGATAATATAATCTCAACTTACCTGCCGATCAGTCCTAATTAATTGGCTGATTGGCAGGTATTTTTAACGTACTGAAGTTTAGTGTATAGTACCTTTTTTATTCCTCATTCCTTAGTGTATATTTGTCACTAAAATATACACACCATGTCTTTAAAAAAAAATATCATCATTGACTTCGATAGTACTTTCGCCTCCGTCGAAGCCCTCGAAGAAATCGCCGACATTGTTCTAAAGGGTCGTAAGGACAAATCTAAAGTGCTAAACGAAATAAAGTCTATTACCAATCTCGGGGTAGATGGTACCATTACTTTCAATGAGTCACTAAGTCGCCGGATGGATCTTTTAACCGTTCACCGGAAAGACCTGGAGAAGGTAATCCGTCGGTTAAAAAGAAAAATTTCCACTTCTTTTTCTCGTAACAAATCATTTTTTAAAAAATACCAGGGTAATATTTATATTATCTCTAATGGTTTTAAAGACTTTATCGATCCGGTCGTAGCGGATTACGGTATTGACAGCGAACACGTACTGGCGAATACTTTTTTGTTTGATAAAAAAGGTTGGATTACCGGGTTTGATGAAAAAAATCTACTCGCACACAGTAAAGGAAAATCCCGTACGTTAAAAGCGCTAAACCTTCCGGGTGAAAGTTATGTGATCGGTGATTCTTACACTGATTATGAAATGAAGGAGGCTGGCATTGCGCATAAATTTTTTGCCTTTACAGAAAATGTATTGCGCGAAAATATTTTGGAAAAAGCAGATCATATCACCCCTAGTTTTGATGAGTTTCTTTATGTGAATAATATGCCGAGCGCCTTGTCTTATCCTAAAAACAGAATTAAAGTTTTGTTGTTGAATGGCGTAGACGAGCGGGCTGCGAATGCTTTCCGGGGAGAAGGCTATGAAGTTATATTGGGTCCGAAAAAAACGAGCAAATCCGGCTTGAAAAAACTGATTAAGGAGGTATCTATTTTAGGAGTTCCTGCGCACCAGTCTGTTACTGGAGAATTATTAGATCACGCCACCCGGCTGATGGCGATCGGTATTTTTGGTGGTAGCACCAACCATGTTGATCTGGTCGCAGCCGCTGATCGTGGAGTGATTGTTTTTAACGCACCTTACGCCAATACCCGTTCGCTGGTAGAATTGGTGATCGGTAATATTATTATGCTTTCGCGAAATATTCCTTATCTGAGTCGTCAGCTAAAAGCGGGCAATTGGGAAATCAGTAAAAAACCTGGCTTTGAGATTCGCGGTAAAAAACTTGGAATCATTGGTTACGGAAACTCCGGTACGCAACTTTCTGTCCTCGCCGAATCATTAGGGATGGATGTTTATTATTATGACATTTTTGAAAAACAAGCCATCGGCAATGCGACCAAATGCCACGCGCTACGGGATCTTTTAAGAAGGGTGGACATCGTATCTATTCACGTAGATAATCGCGCGGAAAACGAAAACTTTTTTGGAAAAAGAGAATTTAAAGCTATGCGGGATGGCGCTATTTTTCTAAACTTAAGCAGCGGACAAGCGGTAGATATGGAGGAGTTGTTCAAAAATCTAAAATCTAGAAAATTAGCGGGAGCGGGCATCGACGTCTTTCCCAATGAACCGGCCAATGGACAAGGAGAATTTACTTCCCGACTGACCGCACTGGACAACGTATTACTCACGCCACACATCGGAGGACAAACTATCGAAGCGCAGGAAAATACCGCAGCAGTTTTACCCATGCAGATTATCGACTACGTAAATACCGGAAGTACTTTTAACGGTGCGAACTTCCCCGCTTTGCAATTGCCCATCCTGAAAAATGCGCACCGACTGATCCATATCCACCAAAATCAACCCGGTATTCTGGCACGGATCAATAGTGTATTAGCCGAACATGGTATTAATATCATCGGCCAGTATCTGCAAACAACCGAGTCGATTGGCTACGTAATTACAGACATCAATAAAAAATACAGCCAGGAAGTATTACAGGATATGAAAGATATTCCAGCGACGATTAAATTTAGAGTATTGTATTAGGAACGGTACATAAATAAATTGATATTTTTGACGATTTTAAAATTGATTTAGACAAGGCATTTTTTAAAAAGTCAAAATAGATAGTTATTTATTGCTCATCCCTTAATCTGAAAGAATTTCTCGGGGCTATATCTCACCTATGCTGTTTCTTAAACATTGCAAAAGAATCAAAAACAGCTTTACCATAAAAAAGCGACTTTCTGTTTCCAGAAAGCCGCTTTTTTATTACGGAAAGAATAAAATTTATTATTCAATGATTATTTACCACCGTTCAGTTTATCCTGTAATGCTTTTAATTCATTCCAGTTACCTTTAGCTGCTAGTTTAGACTGCTTTGGCCATGAACCTGGATTGTGCATTTTATAACGAGGACCGGCAGCTGCTAAAATTTCTTTTAATGTAGACTGCTTGGCCTTTCCTAAATCAGCGAAAGTATGAATACCACCTTTGTTTAGGTGTTCAGCGATCTTCGGTCCGATACCTTCGATCTTTTTTAAATCATCTTTCGTAGATGACTTGGTTACTTTTTTAGCTGCAGGTTTACGCGTCACCTTACGAGTAACTTTAGCGGCGGCCTTTTTTGGTGCTGCCTTTTTGGCGGTTGTCTTCTTGGCGCTTGCTTTTTTGCTGCTTTTTTTATCAGTCGATTTCTTGTCAGTCTTGTTTACGGTAGGAACACTCACAATAGAAAGGACGGAGTTATCAAAACCGAAAGGATTAGGTACGTAGCCATCCGCTTCCCAGTCATTTTCCCATTTTGATTTTCCAACCAAATAACGGAATTCGTAGTTGCGTCCGGTTTCTAGTTCAACGGTAGCAGTGTAATCGCCTTTGACTGCTTTCATCTTTACGGCTTTCTTCTCATTCCAGTCATTCCATTCTCCTACTAGTTCAACACTCTTACCTTTTGCTACAGCTTCTTTAGGTAAGCTAAAAGTAACCTTACAGGTTGGCTTTGATTTCGAAAATTGTTTTTTTAACATTACAAAAGAAATTTAATAGTTTAATAAAAAAGAATTTATACAAGGATTAATAGGTACCGCATTAAGCAGCCAAATGTTATAAGTTATTCTTTTATTGATCCTGAAAAAAGTGATCCTGATAATTTGGTCAAGGCCAACTTATGAATAACGAAGGTTCTAAAATAAAGTTTCTGAACCGGTCCTGTCGCCGCTCATCATTTCTTATACACGTTGTTATTGTTGGGGCGATACGACTGTAAGGAATAGCGATTAAATAAATACAGATTCTAGGCGAACTATTTTTTTGCCAATCATTTTGTCAACATTCCTAAGGATTTGACTTGTAATTTAAGTTAGTCAGATACTTAAGATCACTAATAAGTGATTGAATTTGGCTATGTATCAGTAGTAAAAGGTTGGGCTTGTTGTAACATTATAACAATCGCTTGTTACTATGTTTTTATAAAAACAACGCAAAAGTACTAACAATCAGTAACATAAACATAGGTTTTTATTAAAAAAATAGTTTTTTTTTCTATCTTAATGGTTTAGAATCTTAGTAATTATAAATACAATTATCGTATAAGAAATATGGCTAAATCAATATTGTTTTCCCTGATTAGTGTTTTCTTCCCTTGTTTATTAGAAGCACAGGATACCGAAATTTTAAAACCTATTTATCAGCTTTTTGACGGCATGCGCGCCGGTGATTCTACTGCAATACGGCGTGCTTTTATGCCAGCAGTTTCGATGGAAACAATCCTCACAGATGCCGAGGGAAAAGTAAATGTGATGGAGGGAGAACTACTGGATTTTGTTAGCGCAGTTGGTACGCCACACGACGAACGATGGGACGAAAAAATATGGTCTTATAAAATTCGAAGAGATGGAAATCTGGCGACGGTTTGGACAGATTATACCTTTTATTTAGGAGATAAATTGAGCCACTGCGGTGTCAATTCTTTTACCTTGGTAAAGCAGGCTTCCGAATGGAAAATCAAACACCTCATCGATACCCGACGACAAGAAAATTGCCAGACCAGTATCACCGATCCCCGGGACGAAGCAATCCATCAGTTGATGGACAACTGGCACCACGCCGCAGCTACGGGAGACGAAATAGTTTTTTTTGAAACCTTGGGTCCCGAATCAATTTATATTGGTACCGATCCTTCCGAACGGTGGACCAAGACGGAATTTGAGTCGTTTGCGTTAAAGTATTTTGCACGCGATACCGCCTGGGCTTTTCAACCGTTGGAACGGAAAATTTATTACAGCAAGAAAGGAGAGGTCGCCTGGTTCAACGAAACCCTGGATACCTGGATGGGCGTTTGCCGAGGATCGGGAATTTTGGAAAAAACAAACAAAGGCTGGATTCTACAACATTATCATTTAGCCATTGCCATCCCAAACGAAACGGTGCAGCCTTACCTGAAACTACTGGAAGAAAAGTGAATTTGTTTAGATGTTGAAACGCTTCGCTTGATAAGCCGTTTACTTTTCACACAGACCGTTCCTCGCAATGTGTCTGCGGGTGGGCTTCCTTCAGGACCGAGGTGCGGGAAGCAAAAGACACATTTGTTCAACAACTCAAAACTCAAAGCTTGCCACCGTAGGCATCCTGCCACGCCAACACGCCGCCCGTCAAATTTCGTACATTCTTAAAACCAAACTGGTGCGTCATCAACTGTTGTGCCTGGCCACTACGGGCACCAGAACGACAGTGAACGATAATCTCCTCATCCTTCTTGTCTTCCAGCTCATCGATGGCCGTCATAATCGTTCCTAGCGGAATCAATTTTGCGCCAAGGTTAAACGCTTCGTACTCATGTGGTTCTCGCACATCAATAAAGATGAATTCGGTTCCACTTTCTAGTTTTTCTTTTAATTCTTTAACATCAATATCCATATCCTTAAAATTTTAAACGGTTTAATTTCTAATTAAAAATTCAGTACTCAGGATCCAGGTAATCAAAAAAATATCTACTTCTAAAACTCACGAATCAAACACATTATTTTTTCTCAACATCTCCACAAGCGAAGCAGCCAAATGTTATAAGTTATTCTTTTAATGATCCTAAAGACAATCATCCGGCTTATACTGCGTCAAATAAATATCCACAGAACTCCCAATCGACAACCTTTGGCTTTCGCTAAATGCCGGAACCTGTCGCCATACGTACGCATTGTTTTCGTCCATCACCGTAGCATCTTTGATAATCGAACCAATATTTAATTCAAAATTACCAACCAAAAATTCTGCTTCGTTAAATTGCATACAAACCAACTCTGGCACCGGTACGCGACCTCCTTTTCGCTCGGTAATGATCACTTCGACCGTACTTCCTTTATCTACTTTAAATCCATCGCGCAGCTTATCGGTAATATTTTCATCTTTATAATAAACTTCTAAAATTGTATTAGGTTCTACGGTATTATCAAATCGACGGGATTTTATTTTGGTATTCACCTTCAGACGGCTTAGCTTTTTCTTATAAGTATACAGCTCATCATTTCCACCCGTCAGTCCCGGTATTTCTACCGCATCCGCAATCGCTTTGGTAACGGTGAGGTAGATTTTACGATTTTTCTTTACTTGTGCATCGGCAACGGGAGTCTGTGATAGGACCGTATTCGCAGGCTGTCCGGGAAGGAAAAGCGAGTCGTTGACGATGATGGAGAAATTCTGCTTTTTAGCCAATTTTTCTGCTTCGGGTAATGTCAGACCCGAGAAATCCTGTACTGCATAAGTTTTTCCATGTCGCGTATAACAGTCCATCCACCAAAAGGTGAGTAGAAATACCACCATCACAGTGACGATGATTCCGAGCAGGTTTTTGAGGAATATCCAGCTGGTTAGGAAGAGAAAAGCTTCGTGAAAAAAACGTTTAATTTTACTCATATCGTAGTCGTATGTTGAAGTTGTTTTTTTTCGTTTTAAACAACTGCTTTATCGGCAAAGCCAAAAGTCATTATTTGATCAATAAAGTCGTACGGCTTGTAACCGTTGATGGCCGACTGATGAAAGATACAGGTGGCCGGAGTCATCCCGGGCAAAGAATTTACTTCGATGATAATAGTCTCTACCCGATGGTCGGCAAAGATACGGACAAATGCGTCAATTCTCGCGTATCCCCTGATATTTAAAATTTTGGCAGCTTTGGCCAGATCTTCTTTTACTTGTTTTGCGACGTGTTCGTAGCTAATCGTCTCGGTAGCAAAACGTGCCGGTGTGATATTCTGTCCTTCTCCAGCTAGAAATTTTTCTTCCAGCGAAAGTATTTCCCCTCCTGCGAGGGCTTCCGATGGTTCAAACATCTCGTATCGCAGTTGCCCATCTTCATAATGGGTGAGCAAACCTCCGGTGACCTCCAGAAAATGTGCTGCTCCGGCGGCGGTTATCAAGTCCTCAATTAAAACGGTTCGCTTTCGCGGAAATTCTTCTTTGGGGCGTAAGCCAAGGGTAGCCAAATCATCCGGCGTAATAAGATCTTCTTTACGAAATAAAGCCGACAGATAGGCACTAAGTACCTTCCGGGTTTTAATTACTTTAACGGCAGAGCTGCAACCGTCATCAACGGGTTTAGCAATAAATGGATACTTAAACGCTTGCTCGATTTGACCGATAAACTTTTCAGGGTCATTCAGGTAATCCACAACGGATAGCAATTGCTGCCGCGTGGTGGTAAATCCATGTTTTTGTAAAAGCTGTAACGTCTCGTACTTGTTGATCGTAATTTGAGAAGAAGCGTACGGGGAACCATTGTAAGGAAGTCCTAATTTGTCCAGCTCTCGTTGTACACTACCATCTTCTCCGGGCCGACCGTGTAGTCCGATAAAAATACCATCGGTCCGTTCTTTGAGATTTTGGTAGGTTAATTTTTGAGGTGCAAAGATCACATTGTCAGAAGCATACTTTTTGGTGATATCCGCAGATTCCATTTTGATGGTTTCAATGACCGGATGTTCTTTATAATGATATATTTTATCCCGAATATCGTCTGCGTTGTCTTTTAATAACAAGTTGATTGGAATTTGGTAAAGTTCGTGGTTTTCATTGCTTCCCGTCAGGAAAACAGGAATCGGTTCGTACTTATTGGAACTTGCTAATTTTTCAAAAATGTTCCGACCACTTTCTACGGAGATATGTCGTTCGAAAGAATATCCTCCCAGGAGTACCGCAATTTTTAATCGTTCTCCTTTTTCCTTTTTTAACGTTTCAATAGCTTGATCCAGTTTTATCAATAAATTTTCAAAAGGCATTTTATCCAGACTCGTATTTATTCGTTCTTGTAAACTGACCCGAATAATATACGTCAAAAACTGAGAAGGATTTAAACCAATCTCTGCCGCCTGATGAAAAAAGAAAGAAGAGGGGAGCATTCCACTCGTTGTATTTGGATCATTTAGGAATATTTCTTTATCTTTTGTAATAAAACCATCAATCCGGGCGTAGGTATTAAATTCTAAATAATCAAAAAGTTCTTGGCAAGCCGTACGTATTTGATGAATCTCTCCGTCCGGTAAATCAATGGGCGTAATTTTACGAGAAAGCCCGGGTAGGTATTTAGAACGATAATCAAAAACTTCCCCGCCTTTGACAATCTCCGTCGGTGGCAAACTAACGGTGCCACCTGCTTCTTTTTTTAACACAATACACGAAAATTCTTTCCCTTCTATAAAGCCTTCTACGATAACCCGTTGTTCGCTCAGATGACTTTTTAGTAATAATTCGGAATGACCGGATTTTTCAAAATGTGTATTTAAAAAATCTAACAATCTGGCGGGATGATAAAAAATTTGTTCTGCGGTATCAATTGGAAATCCCAGTCCACTGCGAATATCTGTCAACTCACGTAAATAGATGATTCGCTCCTCCTCGGTTTTTTCCAACCAGCTTTGTCGCGTCAGCGTAGTCTGAAAAAAGGCCGCATCAATCGCTTCGGTAAAGACCGCAAGGTCTGCTCCTTTTGGTAATATCCTTACCCCAATCGAAGATCCCTGATTAGCTGGTCGGATGACCATCGGAAATTTAATTTCTTTTTTTGCTTGCGTAAAAATATTGGCAGCAACTTTATTATTCCATCCTGATTTTTCTAAAACCAAAACGGGCGGACAAGGAAAACCGCCTGCCTCCATGATCTTTTTTTGAAATGCCTTATCCATCCCAATCGCGCAGGCCCGTACACCACTACCGGTATAAGGAATTTTTAAACTTTCCAGCATTCCTTGCAGTTGTCCATCTTCCCCAAATGCACCGTGCAAAGACAAAAAGGCCATATCCATCTGCTTCGCCAGATCTTCCGCCGGGATGCGCTGACCAATTTTAGAAATGAGAACATCCTGTTGTTTGCGGGACAATTCTCCGAGACTTTCCAGGTATACCTGAAATCCGTACGGGTCATCTGGGAGTTCAGAAACGGGTGGATAGAAATCTCGGATGGTTCCTTTGTAAATATATTGCCAGTCCAGCAAAATAAAATTACGGTGACTATCCACAAAAATCGGGACCGGTTCGAACAAAGATTTATTCAAATTATCATAGACTGTACGACCACCTGCAAACGCAATTTCTCTTTCCCGCGAAGGGCCTCCAAACAGAATTCCTATTTTTAATTTCAAAACGTATTTTTTTATAAAAATCGTAAATATCTTAGGAACGAGGATTAAATAGATTAAGAAATTTTGAGTAGGTAGTTTTTATGTATAACGAGTTGAAAAACACAGACATAGCCGTAGCTATGGCGCGTATTTTAAACGAAGTTAGGCACAAAAAATATTAGTCATAATTCTGAATCTATTAGATCGTTGTTCCTTAAATACAATTTTATGTCTTTTATTATTCGCTAGAAACGAGCGAGTATGCGCTGGCAAAAATACGCAACTGAACGGGAAAATAGTATATTCCACCTTTTTAATGAAATATTGAAAAACCGATCAAATAGTAATATTTTAGTTTTTTATTAAAGAATCCCTGCGCGATTGCGTTTTCCCCGAATGAAGTTCGGACGGGTTTGCGAGAAATAACCTTTTTATAACTGATTCAACGATTCAACGATTCAACGATTCAACACCTCACCTCCATGTCCGAAAACCGCTCTATTCTCCGTATTGCCATTCCAAATATCCTCAGCAATATCTCTGTACCGCTATTGGGTACGGTAGATACGGCGTTGATGGGACGGCTCTCCGAAATGCATATCGGTGCGGTAGGAATAGGAGGAATGATCTTTAGTTTTATGTATTGGAATTTTGGTTTTCTGCGTATGGGAACAACGGGAATTACCGCGAGATCCTTCGGTGCGGAGCAAGAAAAAGAAGTGGCCGCTACCTTGGGACGCGCGTTGGTGGTCGCGATGTTGCTCGCCTTGGGGATGATAATTTTTCAATGGCCTTTGGGAGAATCCGGCCTTTTTTTGATGAATTTGAAAGGTGAGGCCAGGACGTTGACGGCTGAATATTTCTACATTCGGATGTGGGCCGCACCGGCCACCTTGGGATTATACGCATTGATGGGATGGTTTTTTGGGATGCAAAACGCTATTTATCCATTGATTTTGACCATACTGATCAATGTGACCAATATGATTTGTAGCTATTGGTTTATTGTCAACTGGGGCATGGAGATAGACGGCGTAGCCTGGGGGACGGTGATTGCGCAGTATGTTGGATT
>ENA-ORXT01003652-ORXT01003652.1-marine-metagenome-genome-assembly--contig:-NODE-3652-length-16718-cov-15.406766_pt1 | contig 16718 bp, 9 predicted proteins | sample MGYA00237868_ERZ511482 | MGnify/ENA metagenome assembly ERZ511482 | reverse complement strand
GGCGGTGCTCGACTTGCCTATGTATCTTTCGTCGTGTGAAAACAGTTCTATCGTTTTGCAAGTCCAGGGTGTTTTCGAGAACGCGCTTTCAGTACATTATGGTACTTCTCGGAACTGGACGGCCACGTGCCAGCTCGGCCCAAGGGTCCCGATCGTTGTGATAGGAATCGCCGAAAATTGCATTTACAAATGGACGCCGTGAATGCAGCCGTTAATGCTGAGCTCGCACCTGAGTGGGAAGGCGGAGAAGAGCGCTGGTGGGGGGGGCGGGGGGGACAATTAGAGCATCGCTGACAAATAAAACATGTGATTTTCGATGGTCTCGTCGATTCTTACCATCGCTGACCTTACCTATAGGATTACCCAGCGACGTGCACCCCCCCCCCCGCTGCCAGCCGCCCTCTCCTCACCGCACGGCCACCGTCGGGCTTCTGCCGTCGCAGCCGCTGCCGCAGCCGCTGCCACAGCCGCTACCCGCTGCTCACTCCCTGCCTGCGGCGGATGCCCAGGGCCGCTGTCGCCACGAGCCCAGTACCTGCGGTGGCAGTCCGGCCGCCGCCGTCGCCGCTCCATCCGCTTGCCGGTTGCGGCACCTCCCCGCCGCGCCGCGCCCCGCCGCCCCCGCCTCCCCCACCCCCCTCACATGCTTCCTCCTGGTTTTCGCTCACGCTTCCCCCACGTGTGTGTATCACGCGTCAAGAACGACGGGTGACGGTTGGGGGCAGTGGTGACCGGCGGCGGACCGCTGGCGCCAGGCGCGGCGGCGGCGGGTGTGCAACATGGAGTGGGACGATCCTGTAGCTTTCATCAGAGTGTTTAATGCTGCGTGTATCATCTCTGATGTCTGGGGGGCATAAGAACTGCTGTTCAGAGGCTGAGCAGCAGGACGTGAGCCGGCGGAGGTTGGGGTGCTATTGTCTTCATCTGCCATGTTGAAGTGTAGAACAGGACACGAAGAAGTTGTCTGCGCGCTTAGCCACTTATACTACCGTTCATAGCGCACTTGATAGACCCAGGAACGACTCACGAAGAAAAAGATGTTGTCATCGTCTCAAGAAGTGTCTCGTGCACACCCCCCACGTGAACCGATCTGGAACCCGGCAGGAAGGGCAATCCGGAACATGCCCTCGCTGTGCAAACATACGTTGTTGAAACATGGGCATCTCTCTGTTGTTTCTAGACCTCTTGAGGGCGCTGAGAAAGGTAGTGCTACTTGCTAAGCTCACAGACAGTTCCTTCATACACTTCTCTGCACATGAAAAAGGCCGCAGTGTGTGCCACTCAGCCTTTCACCACCACTCGTACCGCGTTTCCCAGCGCTACGCCCACACACCCGGAATCAGCACCCCACCCTCCCCAGCAACAGACAATAAGCCCCTCGTTTACAACGCCGCAGCGCCCCGCGCTGTCGCGGTGGCGGCCCCGGTGGACGCGCATGTCGCGACGGGGTCCGCGGGAGAGGTCAAAGGTGGCAGGGGGGGCAGCCGGCACGCAGCGGCAGCAGAGAGCGATGGCGACGGCAGCGGGGGCGGCAGTGGGGGCGGTAGCGAAGGAGGCGCGACAGGGGCAGCGGCGGCGGCCGGGTAGCCGCCGCATGAGCGGAATACGGCAGCGGCCGCTGCCGGGCGCCGGTGACATGGCGGGGGGGGGAGCACAAGCGGCGCGGGAGGCAGTCGGCACTGCGGCGGGGGGCAGGGGGCCGGCAGCGGCAGCGACAGCCGGCAGGCAGGCCGCAGGCGGGCGGCGGCCGTGCGGCCGTGGGCAGGCGGTAGCCAGGCAGCCGCAGCAAAGACGCGGCCGGCGGCAGCGGCAGAGGCCAGGTAGCGCTGTAGGCGGGGGGGGGACGACGGCGGGGGCTGCAGGAGGCAGCCGGGCAGCGAGGGGATGAGCGACGGGGGTGACGGGCTGCATCGTAGGGGGGGTAGCGGGACGTCGCTGGGTATTCCCAATGATCTATAGGAAATAGGAAGGGATTCATGTCAGTAAGCCGGCCGGGTGTCTGCGTCAGAACGGCCCATTGGAGACCGACAGCTGGGACGTGTCTGATCGTGCCCTGAGCGCTCAGACTGAAACAACGACGCTCTCTGATTGGCCCATGTAGCATTCACGGGCAGCATTCACGGCCTGCACCCGTGAATGGTGATCCGCCCGATTCCTTCACGCGTACACGCGCCGTGTAGACTGGGCCTCAGCTGCGGGCCCCGAGTGTGCCTCGCTGACACTGCGTTTTTCGCCGCAGTGCTCGCTGCCAAATTTATATAGAAAGATGATACGTGCATTCCGGGACGTTCGATTGGTTGGATAGCGATGACAATCGACCAATGAAGTTGTGGCGCTCTGCTGTCAGAAACCAAATCAAGTTGTGTTCAAGTCCCCGGTCCCCCCCTACCCCGAATGAGAGTAGGTTATCAGCACAGCTCTGTCTTCCCAAGTCCTACTTCTCGAGACGTGGTGACTGGATCAATAGCAACTTGTTCGAGTTTTTCTGGTAGTGCCGTGGACTTCGTACACAGACGGTCGGTTGACAATGGGGGTGCTGCTGACGGCCACCGTCATCGCCTGTGTACCTCCTGGTCTACGTCGCCTCGTTGTGCGAGGGGTCCGGTCGTGTTCCTCCCTGTTGGGCTCCTCTTTCTACCCCAGGTTTCTTCTCGTTCCCTTGGTGCTGTCGCAAGCACCTGCCGTGCGGGGTCTCTTGCGGCGATGGACCTCATTGGCCAAGAACGGTGTGAGCACGTCTTCCAAGGGGTGCTGCTGCTCAGCTTGGTACGTTTCTGGGCGCTGGGGTTGCACCGTGTGGCATGCTCCCTGCGGTCATTTTTGCCTTACGGCCAGTTTTGTGCTTGTGTATAGTGGCAGCTCTTCCTCAGCGCTATTGCCGCGCGCCTCCGGGTGCGTCTTCTGTGGCTGCTGACGCATATTTTGTGGTGGGGCGCTGGGTACGTGCTCCTGCTGCCTGGCCGCGTTGTTGTTTCCTGGGGCGTTTTTCTGTGGCCCTCCTGCACTGGGTCGTGTTCCTTGCGCTGTGTGTCAGGCTGGTGCGTTTGGCGCGGGCTGGATCCGAGAGTCCATCTCCCTAGCCTACATGGTGCTTGGCGCGGGCGTGGCGGTTGGTTTTGTCATTTGCACGCCCAACTGGAGGGTGTTCAACCGGAATCCGCTGACCTTTGCGACCTCGTCCGAGTTAGCGGCGGATATGGCTGCGGGGTCGACGGGCAAGGGCGCAGCCAGCGGCAAGGCGGCTGGTGGGAAGGCTGGTGCGTCGCGGTAGCCATGGGGTGCGTGCAGCCCCGTCGCCTGGCGCTTGGCCCTTGTCCCAACCCTAGTTGCATCGGTTTCATGAGAGCCCTTGTGTGGCCAGTGATGGGGATGTGACTGTGCGCTTGTACGTATATGTGGTTCGAAGCACTCTTGTAGCGGGTGGGGCCTTTGCGTCGTCTTGTGCGTGCTGGTGAGTGTCTCTGGCTTGGCCGGTGTTGTCCTGTCATCTATTTGAACTCGATACCAACAGAGCGCGCTGGATGTCGTGCCGTCAAGATCAATGATTTTGATGACGTGATACCGGGGGTCGCCCAGCCGAGCCGACGGGTACGGACCGTCCACCACTGAAGGACATCGGTCCATTGGTATCCACACAACGCGGAAAGACAAACACATCCTAAGACCTTCCTATGCATTTCAGAATTCAAACGCCTGGACAGCAGACGAGTGGGTGGGGCCGTGTTCCGGACCTTAGACGCGGCGCACCAAGAGGATACCCTCGCGGACGGTGAGCATGACCTGCTCCACCCTTGTGTCCGCCCGCACTTTCTGGGCAAATGCGTGCAGCGCCAGACGCACCGGATCATCGTCCGCGTACACAAGCGAGCACAGGGCGTTGTCAGCCATGATGAGGCCGCCCTCCGCAAGCATCTTGAGACCAGCCTCGTAATAGTGCGCGTAGTTGACCTTGTCTGCGTCGAGGAAGACAATGTCAAACTTCTCGCCCGAGTCCGCCATCTCCGACACCACCTTCATCGCGTCACCACGTACGAGCTTGATCTTGCTGCCGTCGGCAGAGGCGTCAAAGCACTTCTGTGCCACGTCTGCGCACTTCTTGTCTGCCTCGATGGTAACGACCTCGCCATCGGCAGGCACGCCGCCGGCAAAGGCCAGAGCAGAGTAGCCCGTGAAGGTGCCAATGTCGAGCACTCGCTTAGACTTGGTCATGCCCGCCATCATCTTGAGGAACTGGCCCTCAATGGCGCCCACCATGCACGGCGCGAACAGGTCGGCGGCCACCGTCTCCTTGGCAATATTGACGAAGTCGGCTGACGCGGCGGTGGTCATCGCCTGCGCATACTCCTCGCCGCCCTCGTGGAAGAGGGTGGTGTGAGGGAAGGCCGGCGGCGCCTCCGTGTCCTTCGCCTGAATCTGCACCATCGAAGCCATCAGAGACGACGACGTGGCCCCCTGGTTGCGCGACACCTGCTGCTTGGCAATCCAGTCATTGTACACGTTGCTGTTGCCGTTGCCGTTGGCCTCAACCCCATTGGCTTCTACCCCATTGCCGTTGCCGTTGGCCTCAGGGACCTCGTCCGACGCGGCGGGGCCAATCGTTGCGATGGCATGAACAGCATGGTCTGCATGCTGCTTGACCGTCGACGGGTCCTCCAGCCCGACATCGCGGCAGTGAGGCTCAATGCCCGCACCTCCGCGCGGGTAGGCCTTGCACAGCTCCTTGTAGTCAATGAGCGTCGCCTCCAGCCGGGCACGCGTCAAGTCGTTGAGGTAGCCGCACTTGCCAATGGACCCTCGGGGGAGCGGCGCGCACAAATTCCCGCCACGCTTCTCCGTCATCTTGACCTGCGACTGCCACAGGCTGTTGGGGTTGTCCAAGATAGGGTGCACCAGCGACAGTCCGACTGTCGAAATAACATTGAGGATGCGGTGGAAGTCGGTCACGGAAATCCAGCCCTCGAGGAACGACAGGTAGGCACCGTAGCCCATGCCAATCGACACGGCGTGGCCGTGCAGGAGGCCCGCCTGCAGCTCGAAACCGGGTGACCACGTGTGGCCGTACGCGTGAGGCCGGCACTGGTGGGTCTCCCACAGGTTGCCGTACTCAGACCGCACGTAGCCATCCATTGCCTTGGCAATGATGCTCTCCGACAGTGTGTCAAACCTCGACCCGGCCTCGACACCCTCGATGCCAAACTTGGTGTCGACCAGCTTCTGCCCGGCTTCCTCCAAGGCCTCAAAGAGGGTGTGGTCCTTCGTGACCGCCATCTTGATGATCTCGGCAATGCCGTGACGGATCCAGCCCTTCTCCAACGTGCGGAAGAAGTAGCGGTCCGTCAGAGTCAACACCGGCGGGTGGTAGGCGCCAAAGACGTTCTTGTAGCCCAGGCCGTCACAGCAGGTGCGAGGGGATGGACCAGCGTCAATACCCGACACAATCGACGTACACAGCATCACGTACGGGGTGTTGCGGTGGTACAGGGCGCAGGCAAAGCCGCCCACGTCGGCCATGACGCCGCCCCCGACAATCAGCACCGGTTCATTGCGGGAGACACGGCGGCCCTTGAGGTCAACCAACATCTTCTCCACCGTCGAAATGTCCTTGTCGACCTCCATGCACCGGTAGCTCATCTTCTCGAAGGGAATATCGTGCGACACAAAGTAGTCGCACAGCTTCTGGCCGTACAGCTTGTCCAGACGCTCGTCCACGACGGCAACACAGCGCTTGAGTGGCTTGTACATGTCCCGGAGCTGGTGGTTCTTGGGGTTAAGCACGTCTCGCACAATCTCAATAGAGGTGGTGATGGTGGTGGACATGACGCCCTCAATGCGCGACGAGTCATCTGAGGACGTCACGTGGCCATTGCCCTGCCGGTAGATGGAGGTCGGATACAGCGCGTGCGGGTCGTTCTCCAGCAAGTACTGCGCGTTCTCCTCATAGATGTCCTTGAGCGACTCTCTGGCCGTCTTGCCAATGATCAGGTGTTTGATGAGCATGGTGCACAGCTCCTCGTCCGCAAACACACGCTCGGCCAGAGCCGTCCATGGCTTGGCCGCAACCACATCGTCCGACGCGACAACACCAGAGAGCAGCTGCATCAACTGACCCGCCGGCAGGTTGTAGAAGTACTTGAGCTGCTTCAGCGACCTCAGCATGCACAGGTCCTTGGTGTTGGACGAGAAGTCCGCCGCCACGGAGCCGTCGAAGACGTCCGCCCGGGAGCAGCGCAGCAAAAAGGTCGACAGTGCCGGCAGCGCCAGGACCGTCTCGACGGCGGTCTTAGCGTCGCCATCAGGGACGACCGAGCCAGCCTCCTTGACGTCGGTCACAAAGGCGGCGAAGTGCTGCGGCTGCACCACTTGCACGCCCGCCGACTTATCCAGCGTGATATGCATGATTGTGACGACAGGCACGTCACTTCCAGCCGTGAGAACAGAGCCGCAGAGCGATAATCAGCGAGGGCTACGAACGGCGGTGATAGGGGCGCTATCAGACGGCCGCAGATGCTCCTCTCCTGGTCGCACGGAGAGAGCGAGCAATGGACACAGTTGACGATCCGCCGCGGGAGCAGAGGGAGGACGCGTGGTTCCCTTTGTCCCTTCTGGCCGCGGCCCACACCCAGTCAAAAATGCACCCACACGGCTCACAATGGACGCCCCGCGAGCGCCGAATGCACAGCCTGCAGGCCCTATTACCACGCTTGCGGTGCTGGAGTGGGCCGCACGCGGCGGGTGTGGTGGCCACCGGCGGCTGCTCATGGCACCCCGCAGCTGGTGGCGGCAACTCCGGGCGTCCACCAAAGCGCCCTCAGCACGCTACAGCGCCAGTGCGTGAGAATGCGCTCGCCCCACCCCACTTCCCACGGGCGAGGGCTCACGAGGCCAAGCCGACCACAAGACGCTTGCTGCGGCCGCCGGGACGGCTGCGCTCCTGACCCCTGCGTTCTAGGAAAGAATCTGTACGGCTGGAAGCATTCCGCCGCCACCCCAAGAGACCCCGTCTCTGGTCCGGCGTTGGCGGCTCCAACCTCCGTGCCTGCGATTCCGGGCCCTCCAGACTGCTTGTTGGGACACACTCGGCCGACGGCACCGTCGTCGCCGGCGATCGTCGCCGGTGGATGGACGGGAAGGGGCAGGCAGCTGCGAGTTGGACTCGAGCCCCCCCACCGCTCGATACCAGTCCTACCCACGGCGACGACAGAAATTGATATTCGGTTCTCTGGCTGGAACCATGTGGGCTGCAGCGTCACACCGGTGGCGGTGGCGGTGGGTGGTTGCTGCCGCTGGGCGGGATCCTCGCCCGCCTGGGGAGCCTCTCGCGAGGCGGCTACAGTCCGAGTCAAGGCTTGCACGCAAACTTGGCGGCTGATCACCCCCCCCGTCCCCAACCGCCCGTGACGCTCGGACCACAACTGCTTTGCCAGGCAATGCGCGGCGACCACTCCCCAAGCGACGAGTGGCACCGAGAGTGGCGTCGTCAAGATCCCTCCCTGCCAGCTACCGACGCGTCGGCACGGTGATTGAGGCGTCGTCTGGGGCTTCCACATCGCCAGTGTCAGCAATTTTGCATCAGTGAAGATCCCTCATGACGCCGTCGGGAACCCGGATGAGGGCTGTCGATGCCGGTGTGGCGTTGAGTGTGAACCGCGTGAGAAGAGTGGCCCGGTGGCCCGTCGCTGGTGGCGGTTTAGTACAAAGCGAGGGAGATACAAATCTAATACAAATCACAGCGGATAGTAATCACTGACCGACGCCACAGACGGGCTTCTGACGACCGACAAGGGGACACCTCGAAGACATCGGCGGATCTTGGCCGCGCAAAGACGATAGGGAGTGGGCCGATGCTTGTGCAGCCGGCGGTGATCACCTCATTAGAGGATCAGCCAACCAACACCATGTATGCACCCACCAATTGAGAGCGAAGCCGTGCGACGCCCACGGCGGCGAAAGCGACGGCGAAGCGGGCAGCGCCCATCGACTAATCGACTGGACCAACCGTTCTTTACATGCCAGATGTAGTCCACTCGTGGCTTAAAACATATTTGATCAACCTTGAGCTCATTATTATTCACTAAAAAGCAGTTGCAGCCACGGTGCAGTTGACCAGCTTCAACTTGCATGAAGCCCCGAAATGAAAAAAACACGGTTTCTTCACGACGAAAGGGTGACAGTGGGCATCAAACAGGCACACTGCACTGTACGCCAGTGTGCCGATGCTGCGGCGATGGAGTGCATGTACTACTCGCTTTACTGCGTGCATGTGGTGGAGAGGAGCGCTCGTGTGTTGGTGGGGTGAGAGGTTGTGAGGCCCTGTTGCTGTACGGTAGCGCAGATTACAGGTCCTTCCTCGCGTCGCTAACAGAAGTTAGTGTCTCTTCTGTGTCCAAACAAGAGTGTCTACCTCTCTTGGCTCTTGTCAATACGCGACGGGTGACCCTCTGACTCACAGTGCATGTATAATAAGTATGATATTTATTGATCACACATTTACGTCCTGCCTAAGCCTGCGGTGGAAGGCACGACAGCTGCTTTCGTATGCATTGTAGAGGGTATGGTCGAGTGGTTCCGCACTCACCGTATTTTGGGCGAGTGCGCCGCATTCTGGCACTTCCACTGGTGTATGCGCTGGACAGCCGTCCTCTTATTCGCCAACTCGTGTAGAACAGTAGTGCGCTAGTTGGCGCACTGAGTTTTCTTTTTTTATTGGCTGAAAGGAGAGGCTTATGGCCCAAATATATTCAGTATAAATAAACTAAGATGCAAGTCACGTATTGAAGTATGGCTCTGACAATACGTTTTGTAGTGAAAATAGATTTGTGGACAAGATCAGTTTTATGATTAACAATCAATGAATCAGTCGGTTGCTGGCATCTTCGATTCAAGCACGACTCCTCCGCGGCACTTGCGGCACGTGCCTGTCTGACCATCGCCTCTATGGATCGGTGGCGTTGCGTGTGCTTAGAACCCACCGACACTCAATACATTACTGCATTGGCCAAGCGCCCTCAGCCATCTGTTTGGTCCGCATGCAAGTGCTTCATCCATTTCCAGGGCGCTGTGGGCCATCCGGTCGGCCCGAGCCGCCTCGTAGAACTCCGATGCATGTTTGTGGCCACTCTGGGTTGCACCGGCGATGCCGCTGGGCCACCGTGTTCGGCTGCCCAGTCTGATGGTTCCGCCACCGCCGTCCTCCCCCCCACCGTGGCGGCCATCTCGAATCGCATCTCGGCAGCCAGGCACTTCAAAACCTAGGCGCGATCCCTCAGGTGGAGACCGGGTCATTCCGGGGGTTGGCCTCACCGGCGGCCGCTGTGCCGATGGCGTGTGCCGCCGACCCCGTCGGTCTGCAAATTGTGCGGCTGGCGGCGGTCGCCGACGGCGGTCGACGGTGGCGGCCGACTACCGCTGACCACGCGCCACACGCGCCGACTATCCCGCGCTCTGAGCGGTTTCGGCCGCCCATTTTGCAGCCGCCGTCTCCGGTGGCCGCACGGCGGCTAACGCGTGGAGACGAGGCAGAGTGGGAACAGAGTCCCTTGAGTCCTCGGCCTGACGCGTGTGAACAGCTCTTTGTCGGCACCACCCGTCGTGGCCCGGCAACTCCACCTCAAACAGCTGACTTGGTCACTCCCCTCCTCCGAATCCCCCCACGGTTATCGCCGCCATCGCTGCCGCCACCCTTAGGGGCACTCGCCACGCGGAGATGGCGTCCCCGGCAATCCCCCCCGCCAATTGCAACCTGGTGCAGATCGTGTTGCGGCTGCTCGATGCCTTCTTTTGGTCGCTCCTGGTCGCCCTGCGCGGCGCCTTGCGGATGGCCACGCGGCCGTTGGCCGGGGTTCCCCATGGTGTCGCTGCCGGCAAGACTGTCCTCGTCACTACCGGCCGGCAGGCCAAGACTGTCCACGTCATCCGGGCGCTGAAGGCGGTCGGCGCCACCGTTGTTGTCACAGACTATGACCACGTGAGCGCGTCGGCAGTCAGCACGGCGTGCGACCATTTCGTGGTGCTGCCGTCGCTGGATGTGAACGCCCTGGACGCCTGGGTGGATGCCTTCGGGAAGCTGCTAGTCGAGTACGCCGTCGACATGGTCGTCCCCGTAAGCACCATCAACGAGGCCCTCTTCCTAGGCGTCGCCAAGGACCGTCTGTCGCCCAAGCTGCCACATGTGGAGTGGCTTTGCACCGGCCTGGACAACGTGCTGCGGCTCGATGACCGCGAGCGGTTCAGCGCCACGTGCCGGCAGTATGGGGTGCCCGCCCCGGCCAGTGGCCTGGTTACCCGCCGCGAGCAGGTGCCGCACTCAGCATCGCAGCCGCACGGCATTATCGTCAAGCGCCTTGAGTCATCCGTCAACCGGGACGAGGAGATTGTGCCGGTTGCGCCAAGTGACCCGCTCCCCGACTTTGTCAAGCCGTCCCCGACCGACGCGTGGCAGTGGCAGCAAATGATCCGAGGCGCTGAGTACTCGGTGTGGTACGTGTGCGTCAATGGCAAGGTGACCTTCTCGGCCTGCTACCTGTCGCAGCCGGACCTGGTGCACTTTGACCATGTGCCGACCCCTGCAGACGTCGACAAGCCGCTCCGCGACCTCATCGCCGGCATGCACTTGTCCGGTCAGTACGCGTTCGACTTCATCCGCGACCAGGACTCGGGCGTGCCGTACGTGATTGAGTGCAACCCGAGGGCGTCGTCCATTCTCGAGACGGTGTCGTGCACGCCGCTGTGGGGGGAATCCTTCTTTGGCATCGATGTCAGCGCCCGCTGCCGCACCCAGGACGTGGGCTTCGTGTTCCATGGCAACTGCTGGCCGTGGACGGCCCGTACCGAGGGCTACCTGTGCCTGTCGGACCCGCTGCCTTTCTTTGCCGCGGAGATTGCGTGGCCGCTGCACGCCATCCAGACCAGCGGCATGAGTGAGGCCGGCTACCGCAAAATCGACGTCAACATTTGCAAGATCATCATCGACGGCCCGTCGGCGCCGCGTAGCATCGGGACCTTTGAGAATGCTGCGCAGGGGGCCAAGCTGGCGGTGCTCGACCGCGCCCTCCAGTACGTGGAGACGATTTACATTGACGCCGCCGTGCCCAATGTCGGTGCCGTTGTGGCGGTCGCTCGCAAGGCGTCGTGCCACCCGGTGTTGTTTCAGCTCGGTGCCCAGGCGGGGCTGCTGTCGGGCGTCTCCAACTCCTTGTATGCCGACCTACCACCCATTCAGTTTGTGGCCTCTCCTGAGGAGTTGAGTGGACTGGTGGCAGCGTCGGAGGCCGTCGCGCCGACGAGGCTGCTAACGGGAGATGCCGCATCTGTTGCGCTCGGCTTTGACTCAGAGCTGACGCTGCTGGCCCCACGCGCTCGAGCCACCCCCTACACTTACTACCGCATCCCACTGAGGAGGCTCAAGGTCCTCCACGTCATGGGATCATGTACAAGCAAGTACTACGAGACGGTGTCTAGTTATTATGGCTTTGACTGCATCTCGAGCGTCACGGACGACGTGCGCTACGAGCACGTCATCGGGTACGTGCACTTGACGGGCGAGTGGAGCGTGGCTGTCGGCAAGGACGAAGTCTACATGCGCGAAAAGGCACCACGGTTGTCGCTGGCGCAAGCACTGGCGGCCATTGAGTCGTTGTCCATCGACTTGATGATCCCCCATATGTTTGACTATGCCGGCCTCACCGCCTATCGCTCGGTTTTTTCGATGCTGGACCTTCCAACTATTGGATGCAGCGGTGAGGCGCTCGCACTATCAACCAACAAGGCTCGGACCAAGGCGTGTGCTGCCATGGACGGTGTGCAAGTGCCAAAATCGCAGCTGCTGCGTCGCGGTGACACGCACTCGATGCCCTTCCCCATTGTCATCAAGCCAACCGAGGAGGACAACTCGATGGGCGTGGAGGTGGTGCACAACGAGGCGCAGGTGGCGGCAGCCCTCGAGTCGGCTTTCCAGTTTGGTGACGAGGTGATGGTCGAACAGTACATTCCTCTCGGCCGCGAGCTCCGCGTCGCGGTGATCGAGACGCCCGACGGAGGCATGGAGATGCTCCCCGTCGTCGAGTACTTCCTCCCCGCGGAGAAGCCGATCCGCAAATCTGGGGACAAGATTACCACCGACTCGTCCGGGCAGCCCAGCGGCTACGCGCCCGTCGACCGCAAGGTGCCTGCCGATATTGATCCGGTGCTTCATGACAAGCTGTACAAGCTGGCGGTGGTCAGCCACAGGGCCACTGACTGTGCCGACTACAGCATTTATGACGTGCGGGTGGACCCCGACGGGGAGCCGTACATGCTCGAGTCGTGCCTCTACTGCTCCTTCTCCTTCCGCAGCGTGCTCGTGCTGATGGCCGACGCGGCTGGCAAGAAGCACCCGCAGCTGTTTGTCGAGTTTAGCGAGCGCAGCGTCGGTCGCAAGAGCGCCGCCATTGCCGCGCAGGCGCACGGCAAGAAGGCGCCGCAAGAATTCGGCATGAAGGTGCGGCGATAGGGGCCAAGAGCATTTCTGTAGGGAGGTGGCTGCGGACACCTCGGCCGTACACCAGCAAGATAAAACGTTATACACTGGAAATCGAAACCGCTCTCCTCCATCACATGCGTCGCGACGTTCGGCTGAAGCTGGCTACCAGCCGCGAAGAAGGCTACAGTAGAAGTACGCGAGAGACGCACGAAAAACCTCCAGTCTACTCTCTTCAAGACGCTTGTATTGGCCCGACTGCTGGGGTCCAGTTGGCTCGACAAGGCGCAGGTGGAACCCCGTATCATTCGCCGTTGTGGCCACGACCGTCGTCTCGGCTCCAGCGAGTGCCGCAGTTTTCCTTCCTTTCCCTCCCCTCTCTTACCTCCTCTCACTTCCCCACCCACCTGCGTGAGGCGCATACTCGTTGCCCTGTGCTGTTGGACACCATGGCTCCAGGCGGCCAGCACACTGCCCGCCGTGGGCAGCCCGTCATGGCCCAGCCTACCCGCGGTCTCACCAAAGACCAGGAGGTACTGCTGGACAGCTGGCTACCTCTGCTGCGCGCGCGTGAGATGGCGGTGAGACAGGCGGCGCGGCAGCTGGGCTGCTCTGAGGGCCTCGTCGCGCGCGCTCGGGACGGATCCGTCGAGGCGGGGTCCGCCGGTCTGTCGGCGGAGCCACTCTCAGCGCCGGCCGAAAGGGCCAATAAGAAGCCTAGAATCGCCGGCTGACAGTCGTCATGAATACAACCGATTGTGCTTCCTCAGATAGCAAGACGCGAGACGGACATCGACGGCCGCGACACGACTGTGCCTGTAATTTTTTGCTACCTCTTTCACAGATGAACAAGCAACTCAGGGGCATTCTCCCAATGTGTTTTTTTCTTGCATGGCGCTTGTTGGCGCTTCTCTACTGCGAGATAGCTCCTCAAGAGCATGCAGGATTCGAGCCATCCCCATAGATGCACGGGACGGTCTGACCGAGTTCACCTGGTGCGCATGACAAAACGTTCTCTTTGTATTTGTTCCGTCCCTGTCTGCGCACGCAGACTGGGCCGAACGAGGTGTTGAGTAGGGGCATTTGTGAGCTGTGCTTTCTGTCTGTGCACCAAGGAGAGCGATATGCGAGCATGAGCACTGCCGTCCTAGCTAGCATCGGGGCTTGGCGATTGTGTGGTATTCTTGCAAGAGAGAGCCCAGCTGGTCCTCTCCTCCCAATACAACTGCCCGTGTGGCCACGACTTTTGTCTCAAACGCACAGGAGCGTGTCCCCACCGCGTCCCTGCGTCGTCTGCGCTCGGTTGGATTTCGCATCCTTTATGCAACACATACAGGATGCGCCCCACCGCCAGACGAAAGGAAACCCCTCGCCACGGGGGTCCACCGTCACTCACCGCGCGCACCGCTGGGGTGGCGGCGCTGTTGGACACTGAGGAATTGGTCGTCGCCCTGGACTTGTGCGATCGGCCGGATTTGACAAGGCCCGGGCACTCGGGATCGAATTCAAGGGCGGGTTGACGCGGCGAGCGTCCGCCGCGCAGCCGACGGACACTGTCGCGCGGGAGCCGGTGGGCACGGGCGCGGGCACCGCGAGTTGGAGCCGGTGGGCTCGGGCGCGGGGCAGAGACAGTCAGGACAGTCGTCCCAGTGACGCGGCTGATGAGCAGCCCCTGTCGGCTCCGTGAGAGCGGGGTGCCGAGGGGAGAGAGCAGCGGGCGACGTGAGCAGGCTGCCGCCCTGGGTGTGGCAGCCGGGAGAGCTTGGTGTGTGGACGTTTGGGGCGCGCGCGGTGCCTGTGGGCCAAGGCGGCCCCTGGACGGGGTCGGAGCACCCCGCCTGGGCGGCGCTGGGGGTAGATAAGCAGGGGGTGCGAGCCCAGGGAGTAGGACAGAGGGAGTAAGCAAGACAACCTTTACCACCACCACCCTCGATTGACAACAGGCGCACGCGCGTCCACCCTTTGCTGGGGCTGACCCCTGGGCCTCGTACCGCCGCGCCGCCCAGCCGCTCCGACCGCGGGGGTGCACACCGCTCCACGGGTGGGCAGTCCCCCCGCCCCAAACGTAGTGCGCCATTCCCCCCCTGGGCGTTTCCCGCCGGTTCCGCCGCACGTGGCTGCTTTTTGATGCGAAGCCCGCGCGACGCAGACGCCCAAAGGTCGGTGCGGATCCCCACCGCCGGCGGTGCGTGCGCGGGCCGACCGGCACGAGGGGGCGGCCCGCCGTCCCCTCTGCCTCCCCACCGCCACTGCGACCGCTCACCGCGCGGCGGCCACGCTGTCCAACACCCGACCCCCGCCGTCTGCCGCTGCGGTCACCAACCCCGCCGCCCCGCGATGGTGCAGCCGCCTCTGTCTACCGCGCGGTGGCGCTGCCCCTGGTCGTCCTCCGCCACCGCCTCGCACGCGCGGCCGGCGGCGGCAGCCGCACGAGACGGGCGACCATGCCCACCGACGAGCCCCCCGGCGGGGCGCACCGCGAAGCGAGCGCGGGCCTCCCCCACGCGTGCCGCCTCAGACACCTGCCTTCACCGTGGGTGCGGACAGGGGGCGCCCACGCGGCTGCCGCCAACACCAAGATGGTGAGGGGGTGGGCTCACCCTCCGCGCGAGACGTCGTTGCGGCGGCAAGTCCCCCCCTCCCCCCCCACGCCCTCTACCCCCCGACGGCGGTTGATGCGGTCGCAGCGGCGGCGGGCGGCTCTCGGACCCGCCCGACGTGGCGGCCCTAGGCCGCCGACGCGGGCGGCGGGGGGGGGGGGGGGGGTTGTTCCGCGGCACCCACCCCCGCGCGACCAACCGGCGCGGTGGACCGCGCGTGACGGGCGCCGCCTGGGGGCGGCCGGCAGCGTGCGTGCGCGCGGGCCGCCGGGAGCCCCACCGCGGGAGCGACCGCGCACACGGGCGTGTCGGCACGCGCCGGTGCCACACGCCTGCGGGCAGCGCCGTAGCCCCCCCGTCGCAGCGGCACGCGTCGGCCGGTCGCCGGCCACGCCCGTGGGCGGTCCTCCTTCCGCCGCGGGGCACGGTGCGGCGTGGGGGGGGATCCGCCGCCGCCGCCGCCGACGCTGCTGCCGCCGGCCCCGCCCCACCCGCGGCGCCCGCGGTCGGCGCCCGTGCGGTCGTGGACTGGCCAGAGACTCCCGCCGGCAGCCGCGTCATACGGCACGGTGCAGGCCGCCGGCTGACGCGCAGCCGCCGCCACAGAGGGGGGGAAGGGGGGAAGACGCCGCCGTGTGTCTCCCAGAGAATGGCTCAACGGCGGGCGGCGCGCCAGCGATTTCCATGCCCGGGCCTCACGAGACGGGCGCGCGGGCGGCGCACGCGGAAAACAGCGCCACGGCGCGCCGGAATTTCGACCCGTGGCAATGGCCGTCCGCCCAGCGGCGGCTGGATCGGGGAAGGGGGGCGCGGCGCTAACCTCCTTAAGTGGGATAGGAGCACAATCGCGTTTTGGCGCTTTCGGCTACCGCTCTTATTGTGGAATCCACCGGACGGGTAAACAAGAGCAGGTCTTCCACTCAAGTCGTTGTGCAAAAATTTTGTATGGTGGTTGACTGGAGCGCCTTACACTGACCTGAGCAGCGCTAGAAGACACAACAAGACACGGCGAGCTCAGATGTCAATGCATACATAAATGTACCCATATGGACACCCGCTGGCGCTTCACCACAAGTCGCGGGATGGCCGACGAACAGCCGTCTTGTGGAGCTGTTGCAGGCTTCCTCTGACAGCCTCTGCAGGTCTTTCTTTAGCGAAATGTGGTCCTTCCGTGGTGGAGGCGACAGAAAAGTCCCCCGCAGTTTGCAAGCTGATGACACACTGCTCCACCATAGTCAGCTACGGTGCCATCACAGATTGCATCGCTCGCGTGGTCCAGCGCGATACTCATTGGTCAGCTGCTCCGTGTCTTCGGTTTTTTTATTGGCTACTATGATATCTATCAGCAGGTTCCCGGACTGGAGATATGCGCAAAGAAAAGTAGGGGTTGTGCCGGAGAGTATTACTCGCTTCTGAGGCACTATTGCGAAGGCTCCTGTGGTTCAGTCTTCAGTACATGCGCCACACCGCTAATTCACAAGAATTGTTAGCCTAATACGGCATTGTGAAGGTCAGCGCGGGTGGCCCCACGCGCCTGCCTCCCGTCGCGACGCGCGGCCGGCCGCGCGTCGCGCGCGACCGGCCGAGGCGGTCGCGCCCGCGCGCCACGGCGGGCGCGGCCACGTCGCCCGCCCGTCGCTGCCGGCGAGATCGGAAGAGCACAC
>ENA-ORXT01003651-ORXT01003651.1-marine-metagenome-genome-assembly--contig:-NODE-3651-length-16724-cov-4.671893_pt1 | contig 16724 bp, 14 predicted proteins | sample MGYA00237868_ERZ511482 | MGnify/ENA metagenome assembly ERZ511482 | reverse complement strand
CGGTAATAAATTCCTGACGACCCTCTCCAATATGTTCACCAACCTGAACCTGACGGATATGGAGACTTGCTATAAACTCTTCCGGCGGGAGACAATTCAGTCACTGCATCTGAAGGAGAAACGCTTTGGATTCGAACCGGAAGTGACCTCGAAGATCAGCCGGATAAAAAACATTCGCATCTACGAAGTTGGCATCAGTTATTATGGCCGTACCTACGAGGAAGGAAAGAAGATCGGCTGGCAAGACGGCGTACGGGCCATCTACTGTATCCTGAAGTTCGGATTGCGGCTGGGGTGAAACGGTGGCAATGGCTAGGACCTTAGCTTTTGGGAGACAGGGCACTGTTTAATAGTTGGGTGTCCCGGACCGTATTTATTACGATTCCGGAGGAATCGGGGCCACAAAACGGTCGAATTGTAGCGGCAAGGCATGCCTTGCCGCTACAATTATCACCATTATCAACCGTGATTCCTGCGGAATCACTGGCGGAACACCCTATGTTTAAAAGGATGTCTTTACCACTTGCCTTTAAATCAATTGAAAAGAGGGTAATGGTATAAATCCATTACCCTCTTCTTTACTTGTTGAGACTTAATAAACTACTGGTCGTCCGGTTTGGTTACCGTATGATTACAGCCCGCTGGCTTTGTCCAGTCTATTGTCTTTTTGCATTCACAACCCCCACCTGTTTTAAAAGCACATTTGGAGCAGTTTATACCAGAACAGGATTCACCCAGTGATTTTGCTGTGACTAAATGAATGTTTCCATCATTTACTGCCGTTGTAAACCGCATGACCAGCGTTTGCCCTTCTGCTGCTGTTGGTGACAAGTCTCGGCCTTCTCCGTAAAGAAAGTAATTGCCTTTTTCTGCTTTACTCTCCACGAGTTCAATCAAAGTAATGTCCGTGACGGGGAAAGTATTAAGAAAAATACTCGACACCGCAGCATTAGGGACCGTCAGGGCGGGGCCGGATTCCGTAATCTTACCAATTACAGAGGGGGCATCAGCCACAACCGGGCCAATATTTTCGGGTGCACAGGCCTGCAAAAGGCAGACGGAGAGTATTGTAAATAGAGAAATCTTGCGTAATATAATGCATTAGAGTTTATAGATTCACTAATCAAAAGTGTCACTCTAAAGCTCTATAAAAAAAGATAGTCAATCAGGTTTAAGAGAAATACAATATAGGCAAAAATAATCACAATGAAGATAATATTATTTTTTACGTGCAACTCTTACCCGCACCCCCCGATGGTCCGAAAAACCCGTTTCTACCCGTTCAACCTTTAATACGGTAAGGCTGGTATCGATCAATAAATAGTCGATGCGCAGGCCCGGAAGTGGCCCCGTGAAGGTGGTGCCCGGCCCGCGGCCGGCCTCCACCCAGGCATCGCGTAATCTGGGCGTCAGCATTCGCTGATAGGTATAAGAAGAGGGTACGTCGTTAAAGTCTCCCCCGACGATGACGGGGTGAGGGCTCTCCTTAACGGCTTTCCGTATCTCATTGGCCTGACGGGCACGAATGGCGGCGGAGGCTCCATAATTTCGGAACATCGATTCTGCACGGCCTAATCCTTCGGCCAGAGTCGAGTCCTGCCCGATTTCACCGGCCATACCGCTGATGCGGTTAGACTGTAAGTGAGCGTTGATGACCCGGATGGTGCCCAGGCTGGTTTTTACGTCGGACACCAGGAAGCCGTTGTAGCGGCTTGGTTTGGTAAATACATCTTTCACAAAGGTTAGCTCGTTGGCGTAGGTCGCAATGGGTTTCCTCGTAGGTTGGTGTCGTTTCGCTAATTGGCTACTGGACTTAATATCTTCAAAAAGAGGGGCCTTGGAACGATCATGCCTGGCTTCCTGCAGGAGCAAAATATCAGGCCTCTCCGATGAAAGAAATCGGGTAGCCTCTTCGGCTTTGAGGTCCTTCCAGCTGGCGTTTCTAAAACTGCGCACATTAGTGGTAAGTACCGTGATTTTTTTGGTGTCGCTGGTTAAGCTTTTTTCGCTGCCAAACGCAAAGAGACGACCCAGCAGTGGTAGTGTTGCCAGTACGATGAGTAGGGGCAGGAAGGCCGCTCTCCATTTTTTCAGGTAAAGACAAACGAGCAAAAACAAGGACGTTGCCACGAGCAATCCAGGCAATAGCAGCGAAATAATAGAGGGCGGCCACCAAAGGTCTGGTGGCACGAAACGGGCAAGCAGGCCGAAGCCAGCCACAAGGGCCATCAAATTACCCGAAAAGAGGAGAGCTTTACGTAGCACGAATGGTTTACTTCTGGTTGGAAGCCCGGAACAGGAAATCCTTCTCTTCCTGGCTTAAACTGTTGTAACCCTTGTCCTTGATCTTATCCAGAATGGCGTCCAGCTGCTCCTGATGGCTCAGTCCTGCCGATGGTCTACTGTCGCTTTTGCTTGTTTTGCTGGCTTTTCCACCAGCTTTGCGCATGAAGGAAGGGCGACTCCTGGTAGCGGTTTCTTTCACTGATTTGCCGGCACGGTAGGCTGCCCGGGGTCCACTGGTCTTCTGGTGATCTTTGCTGGGCCTGAGCAGATTTTGCCAGGTAGTGGTTATCCAGTTAATGGCGTTTCCGACGGGTTCCGTCAGATCAGTACCCCGTTTCAGGTAAAAAACGAAGAGGAAACCCATAATGATACCCCCGATGTGATCTATGGTACCGCCAATGTTGTCCATTGAGCCCAGAGCAAGGATCTGAGCAAAAATGGCGAAGAACACGAGGTACTTTAAGCGGATAGTACCGAGGAAAAAGAGCCGGATGGGGTAGTCAGGTACGTAAATACCGATGGAGGTAACGATGCAGAAGACTGCGCCACTGGCTCCATAAGCGATGCTTGGCCCGGCACCAAGACCAGTTAAGTTATAAGCAAGGAAATAGGCGGCAAAGCCAGCCAATCCTCCCGTTATGTAAAGGGGAAGTACCCGCCGATCTCCCAAAAGATCACCGAAAATGCGACCAAACCAGAAAAGGTAAAGCATGTTCCACAGCAGGTGAAAGAAAGCCTCGTGAAAGAACATGTGGGTGAGCATCGTCCAGGGCCGGAAAAGCGTGTGTTTCCAGTCGTGAGAGGCGGATAGCATGTCGACAATGGTGCCGTATAATTCCGGTGTCTCCATACCATTAAAGAGCCGGAGCAGGACCCAGACAATACTCAGGGTCATCCAAACGACGACATTGACAATGATGATCTTATTGATCATATTGCCCATACTGAATTCACGGCGGACATCGTCCCAGATGGATTGAAGCATAGTCTTTTAGCAGCTGCGTAATAAGAAAACATTTAGGGGGGGAATAGTTGTGTTGCCGGTAAGGGAAATCATGTATTTCGTCGTTTGGCAGGGCATATCGTAGCCGGGCGCCGGAGCGCAGGGGCAATGAAGTGAGAATAAGAGCAAGGTAAGAGAGGCTTCTTCGCCTCCGGTCTACTCTTTTCGTAAGCGCCGCAGTACGGCCAGGTCCTTGAAGGCCGTTCTGGCCTCCTGAGCCGGATAGCCAAAATATTCCCGCCCCCCTTCCAGATTTTTACTCACTCCGGATTTGGCCAGGACGATGCAGCGGTCTCCAATCACCAGGTTCTGTGCTACACCTACCTGCCCCTGAAAGACACAGTGATCTCCTACCGCAGTATTACCCGCAATGCCAACCTGAGCGGCCAGAAGGCAGTGGTCTCCGATCCGGCAATCGTGCCCGATCTGGACCTGAGCGTCCAGCTTACTACCCGTTCCGATGGTGGTTGTGGAGGATACGCCCCGGGCGATGGTGCAATTAGGGCCAACTTCTACCCGGTCTTCGAGGTGAACGCTTCCGCCGCTGCGCCAGCTGGTAAAACCATCCTCGCCTCCTTTAAAGTAGAAGGCCTCCCCGCCAATAACCGCTCCCGGGCCAACGATCACCTCATCGCCAAGGCTTACCCCTTCTCCGATCACGGCGTTTGCTCCGATGATGCAGCGTTCCCCGATTACGGCCCTGGCCCCGATTACGGCTCCCGGTGCAACAATGCTTCCCGCACCGAGGCGGGCGGTGGGGTCAATGGCTGCCGTCGCCTGATGTAATGGTCTTTCCTGCCAGACAAGCCCGTTGTAGGCCGCGAAAGGCTCGGGGGTGATGATGAGCGCTTTGCCCGGTGGGCAGCCCCGCTGACTGTCAATCAAAATGACGGTAGCAGCTGATGAAAGCGCCTTACCGTAATATTTCGGGTGGTCCACAAAAGAGAGGTCCCCTTCCTCCACGTGATGGATTTCGTTGATGCCCGTAATGAGAAGGTTACCGTCGCCGAGTAAGTCGGCGCCCAGGCGTTCGGCGAGTGCTGCGGCAGTTATTGGCAAAGAGATTTTCATGTCGGGGGTATTTCTGTCGGGTTGATGATGACTGGCATCCGTCAGTGGAAGATAGTAAATACTAGCGGGGAAGGCCTTATCCGGTGCAGCGCCTTAATCCGTAAATACACCTTTCAATTGGTATTTATAGTAGGAGACCCCCGGGCCGAAGACCCAGCCCTGTTTTCCGTCTTTTAACTGTATTTTCACCCAGGGAGCGGTTGGTTCGATCTCCCCGAGATCAATGGTATAAAGTGAGTCGGTGACCTCACCCAAAAAGATTACTTCCTCGTAGAGTGGCAGGCGGGCAACGACACCGTTTTTCAGGCTGGGGCCGGCCCTTACGTTCAGGCCGTTGATGGTGGAGTAAAGTGGTGTTATTTTCTGGACGATCAACTGAGAAGCCGGAATGCTGAGTACACTATCCCCCGGCAGTGGCTGCGTACGTGCCCGTAATAGTGCCTGGGCCCGTGCCTCCGCCTCGGCGTCAATCTCCACCCGGCGCTGGGCGGCGTCTTCTACCCGGCGGATGCTGTCCAGGTAGTTTTCCCGTGCTTCTGCCTCCGCCACCATGGCGTACTCCCGGTTACCGGAGTCGCACTGTTTCATCGCCCAGAAAAGGAAAATGAGCGTAATCAACGACATCAGGATGAAGGGGACAAGCCGGGCGTTATTCGTTTTTTTTGTAGCCATTAGTATCTAGCAGTAATTAGGGACGCGGTAAAGATAAGGACAGAGGGCAAAGGGTAAGGTTTTGCTCATCAACGATTGTGGATTGCAAATCATAGAATGACTTCACCACTGATTTATGGTTCCGGTAAGAGGAGGTTAACCAAGCACCCGCTCCTCGGAACGCTCGTAGGCAGCACGTTAGCGCCTGGCGGCGGCGGTCGGAGGAGCGGGTGCGGTATTCTGCAATCGGTTATGCACAATACTGATCATATTCTCCCGTGCAGGAGTTCTGAACGATCAACCCTGGCAACTTTCCCCACCATTCCCGACTTTTACTTTCGAACAACCTTAAAACACTACACCGATGAAAAAAATAGCCATTTTAACCGGCGCCGGGGTATCTGCTGAATCTGGTATTGCCACTTTCCGGGACAGTAACGGCCTCTGGGAAAACCACCGGGTGGAAGACGTAGCCAGCCCCGAAGGCTTTGCCCGTAATCCTGAACTGGTACTGGAATTCTACAACCAGCGCCGTGCACAACTTCACACCGTAAAACCCAACGAAGGGCACCTGCTGATTGCTGCCCTCGAAAAGGAGTACGACGTCACCGTCGTCACCCAAAACATCGATGATCTGCACGAGCGGGCGGGTAGTACGAATATCATCCATCTGCACGGAGAGCTACTCAAAGCCCGGCCGGCAAAGGGAGATGGATTCATTGTTGAATGGCCCGGTGACATAAAGCCTGGAGATGTTAGTGATAAAGGCGTGCAAATGCGACCTCACATCGTCTGGTTTGGCGAGGGAGTTCCGGAAATTGAAAATGCTGCCCGCGTGGTAAGCCAGGCGGACCTGGTTATCATCGTTGGTACTTCTATGCAGGTATACCCCGCCGCTGGCCTGGTGGGCTACGCTGCAAATTCCGTTCCCGTGATTTACATCGACCCTAAGCCAACGATCAGCTATGAGCTGAAGCAGCGTGGAAACATTCATCTTATTGAGAAGGGTGGAAGTGAAGGAATGGCAGACGCGCAGAAACTGCTGACTGAGTTATTGGAAAAATAGAGGGCTTGATGGCTTGTTTGGATATGTAAAGTTTTTTGTAACTGCTCAATTGCTTTTTTGTTGAAGCAGCTGTTGTTTGAAATGATTCCTTGTTAATTTTTTATATACAGTGCCGAAATATTCGTACCTAGCAAAGTAATGTTCTTTCGAGTCCTACTGGTAATGACATCAATTGAGAATCAATAAGAAACTTCAATGGCGAGCAATAAGCAGCGATATAACGTGAAGTATGACCTCACCAATTGCGATGAGGAACCCCTTCGATTTATCAGGTCTTGCCAGCGGCATGCACAGATGCTGGTACTCGGGAAAGAAAATTTTGAGCTACGGGCTTATAGCGAAAACTGGCCAGGTCTTGGAAAAAACAAATCTGCCAGCCTAATTGGCTTACCGGTCGAAAGCGTTCTGCCCGAAGATTTCTGTCAGGTGCTGAGGCTGCACGTCCGACAGTCAGATGCTGATTTGCATTATCCCCTTTCTTTTGATCAGGAGTTACAGGATGGCAGTATCCAGCAGGAGAACGTGATCATTCACCAACAGGATGACTACCTGGTTTTGGAGTTTGAAGCACGGATCGACAAAGTCATCGGCAGTGACTTCATGCTGCGCGTAGACCAGTCTCTCCGTAACATTCAGGCCTGCAAGTCGCTGGAAGAGACCTTTCATTGTGCCGTTGCGGAAGCGAAAAAGCTGACGGGCTTTGACCGCGTGATGCTTTATGAGTTTGATGACCAGTATAACGGTACAGTAGTTGCGGAGGATCGCGACCCCTCTCTGTCAGCTTTCTTGGGCTTACGCTATCCACATACTGATATTCCCAAACAGGCGAGAGATCTTTACCTTATCCAGGAAATCCGACACATCGTTTCAACGGAGAAAGACTCCGATGTGCTCCTGATCTCGGAAACGGATGACCCCATCAATCTCACCCAGGCTGATAATCGTGGTGTTTCCCCCATCCACCTTGAATACCTGCGGGCGATGGAAGTTGGGGCCAGTATGAGCATTGCCATTTCCTTCGACAATCGGCTGTGGGGCTTAATCTCTTGCCATCACCGGACCGAAAAGCTGATCGACTATCGCCTGCGGCGAATACTGAAGTTCCTGGCCAGGGTAGTGTCCGGGCACATCGCTTTGCAAAAAGGGGCGGGGTATCAGGAAGGTATCCGTAAAACCGCAGAAATCCGTTCAAGGCTGATAAAACAGATGAGTAAAACACTCGAGATTCAGAGTACACTACTCGATGAAAAAAACCAGCTGCTGGAGTTAATGAATGCCAGCTGCGTAGCAGTGTTGTTGAACGGTGAATTTCAGCTACAGGGAGATTGTCCCACCATTGAAGAACTGGAAGGCCTGATTGAGTTCCTTACTACGAAGGAGCGTAACTGCTGGCATACCGATACCCTTTTTACTGATTATCCCGCAAGCCGCGAATTTGCCTGCCCCCAGGCGGGCCTCCTGGCCCTTCGGCTGACCCGTGACCCCGCAGAATACATCCTGTGGTTTCGGCCCGAAACCATTCAGACCGTAGAATGGGGAGGCCGACCGGACCAACGGAAACTCATTGAAGATGGCCAGGTCAAGCTGCATCCGGAACTATCCTTCCGGAAATATACGGAATCCGTTAAAGGCAAAGCCCTGCCCTGGAAAACCCACGAAATTGACGCCGCCATGGCGCTCAGGAATGACCTTAAGGAGGTCATTCTGATGAAATTTCAGCAGGTGAATGGCCTCAACAACAGGCTCGTCACTGCTTACGATGAGATGGAAAGTTTCAGCTACACAGTGAGCCACGACCTGCGTGCGCCATTGAGGAGCATCAAAGGCTACGCCGAAATTCTGGAGGAAGATTACGCTGATGTTCTTGATGAGTATGGCCGGTCTGCCCTCAATATCATCACCGATAATGTTGGCAGAATGAATCAATTCATCTCCGATATATTAGAGTTCTCACGCTTAGGCCGCTCGGAGATCAGGATGAGCCCGGTAGCCCTGACTCCGATGGTGGAAGAACTTTGGCAGGACATTCATGGAAGAAAAGTACCCGACGTATCACTCAAGCTTGATTTTACCATAAATACCATTGAATCGGGATCCGTTCAATTACGACAAATCTTCCTGAATTTACTGACTAACGGAATTAAGTATTCCCGTGATATAGATGATCCATGGATCAAGCTTCGCTCCTTTGGTGAGGGAGACGCAACGGTTATTGAAGTAGAAGACAACGGCATTGGTTTTGACATGAAACATGCCAAAAGTATATTTACGGTGTTTAACCGTTTGGTTCCCGATAGTGAATACGAGGGCTCCGGCGTAGGGTTAGCGATTGTCAAACGACTGGTGGGGAGACTCAACGGTGAAATAACTGTTCAGAGTAATCCCGGAGTAGGCACAACCTTTACTATCCGTTTTCTAAATACAGACACACCCTCACCAAAGAAGGGTAATTAGTAAGACCATCATTCTAAGTACAATGATTGAAGAAGTAATAAACATTTTCCTGTTAGAAGATCGGCCCACTGAGGCAGAACTTACCAAACGCGCCGTCCTGAAATTTGCCCCTAACGCCATGTTTACCCTGGCGGAGAATGAGGATGCTTTTTTGCAGAAAATCCATTGGGGGGATTACGATATCATGCTGGCGGATTATAACCTCCCCGCTTACAATGGCCTGGAGGCACTCCTTTACGTAAAAGAACACTTCCCCGACCTGCCCTTTGTGTTCGTTACCGGGATGCTGAACAATGAGCAAAAAGCTGCGGATGCCATTCTGGAAGGAGCCGACGGTTACGTGATCAAAGAAAAAATGAAAACCCTGAAGCCTACGGTGATGCGGGTGCTCCGGAAAACTCAGGAGCGCAAAGAAAAAGCAAGGCTGCTAACTGAGAAGAAGAACCTTCGTAAGCTGATGTTACAAAAAGCAGAGGGTTTGCTGCAGCAGTCAGCTGATTTCCCCAACCGGGAGGTAATCCTCGAAAGCCTTCGCCAAGCCGCTGAACCCTCATGATCAAAACTGCTTCGCCCGATAGCTCAACGGCTGCCTACCTTCGGCAGGCCACTAAGCAGGAGCATCACCTGACGGAGAAGACCCTCTCCTCCGCGAAGATCATGCGTTCTGACCTCAGCCGTTCAGAATATGCCTGTTTACTGCATACGAACTATGCGATGTGGGCCGCAGCGGCGGAAGCTGTTTTTTCAGACGGCCTGACGGAGTTGGCCCCCTATCGTCCTTTGGCAGCCAGGCTCAAAGAGGCCGCCCGGGAAGATCTGCTGGCTTTGGGGGAGCACCTTCCTGCCATAAATCAAGCCCTGCCTTTACCCGCTGACCTGGCCGGTAAAATGGGCGTCGCCTACGTTATGCTCGGGTCTGGCCTCGGAGCGGGTATGATGATCTCGCGACTGCGCAAGTGCCCGCAACTTCAGGGGCTTGATGTCTTTCGGTTCTACAGCGCCAGTGGAGCATTGACGATGAAAGAATGGCAGGCTTTCCGAAGCTTGCTGGATGATGCGGTGAAGATTGAAGAGGACCGTGCACGGGCGCTGTCCGCCGCCACCGAAACGTTCCGGTCTTTTCGGTCTTGCTATTCTCTCAATACTAAGTGAAATAACGAAACAATAACAGTATATTTTTTAGGGTGACCGAACAAAAGGGGTGCCTCAACTGCTTAATAACTAATAAGTTACATTTGTCTTTTCTTTTGCAACCACCAATCAACCATGAATACTAACCAGTTCCTCCAAGAAATTTTGGAACCCAGCCGTCAAAAGCTGGTGCTGGCGATGGCGTCTGCCCGGTGGTCAGCAGAAGCAATCATTACCGGTGATCAGGTCGCTGAGTTTACGCAATCCCACGACAACGTAGCTTCTATGCAAATTGATATAGAAGATAAACCTGAGATGCTTCGCTATTTCAGAATTGGTCGGGTGCCTACCCTCATCGTACTGAAAAACTTTGAGGTCGTGGACGTAATTTCGGGGCTCACCAACAAAAAACGGTTGTTTAGCCGCCTTAGTCAGCACCTGGCGTAGGAAACGCTTATTACACCCCGAATTGGGTGAAATGGTGGTTCATGTGCTTCCAGTACATATTACTCCATTCCTGGCTGCTCAATTTTCCGAAGGAGGGACTCTCCCGGCCTTCATAGGCGGCAGGACCTTCCGCCTCGGTTGCTCTCATATTGGCGATGAGTTTCGCCTTTTCGGCGGAGAAGTCGCGTTCGCCCTCGATGATGAAAACCGGAGCCGTTTGCCCATTTTTGGCGTAGGGCTTCCTGCCCACAACAATTGGCTTCACGAACAGCTTCATCATAAAGCGCATGAAGAAATTGTAGCTGGCTGGAATTTTGCCGTTGGTGATGTCATAGGCCACATTCAGGTGGGCCAGCATCTGGCCGGTGTTCATTTTGCCCCATTCCGGAGTGGTGTCGGCGGAAAGGCCTTCCAGTCGGGTGAGCATGGCCTCCGTGTTGGCCGGATCGAAAATAGAGGGGAACATAGTATGGTTTGTTTTCTTCTACCGATCAGCCAACGTCACAGGCCTGGGCTTTTGCCTACTTTTGGCCAAGCAAAAGTAGGTGTAAAACGGTACGGAGAGGTGCGCAGCACCGGTAGAGCAGCGGGTGGAAGAACTGAGACTTAGAGAAAGCACCTCTCAAACCATAGCGGACAATTGAAGGACAAATAAGCAAAGTGTTCTCGCTCCGGTAGTCCTAATGTATACCGTCCGGGCTACCTTTGTCGTTCTCAACCCTCCGGCTAAAGACCGACCGCCCGATGAACGACTGTACCCGCTTTGCTCTTTTTACTTTCCCCTGCACCTGCGTCCGCGCCCTGCTGCTTCCCCTGCTTCTGTTTGGCCTTGCCGCTCCGTTAAGCGCTCAGGTAAGCACGGCCTCCATCACGGGTAAGGTGACGGATTTGCTGAGTGACCGCCCGGTCGACTTCGCTACCATCTACATCAAGGGCACCACCCGCGCCGTGGAAAGCGGCACCACCGGCCGCTACCTCATCTCCGTCCCCGCCGGCGAAGACTTTCAACTCGTCTTCAGCCGCCTCGGGTATCGGGAAACAGTGGTCGACATCGCCGCCCTGCCCGAAGGCAGCGGCAAACAAATTGACGTAGCCCTGGCCCCGACGGAAAGTACCCTTGAGGTCGTCGTCCGGGAAAGTAAGATCGAAGAAGGCGGCATGATCCGCGAGCAACCCGAAGCCCTCCGTCTGCTGCCCTCCACCACGGGCAACCTCGAAAGTCTGCTGCCCCACATTGCCCTCGGCGTCAGCTCCGGCTCCGGGGGGGAACTCACCAGCCAGTATAATGTGCGCGGCGGCAACTACGACGAGAACCTCGTGTACGTTAACGGCTTCGAGATCTACCGCCCGCAGCTGATCCGTGCCGGACAGCAGGAAGGTCTTACCTTCGCCAATATGGATATGGTGCGCAGCCTCAGCTTTAGCTCCGGTGGCTTCGAAGCGCGCTACGGCGATAAGCTCAGCTCCGTACTCGACATCAAATACAAGCGGCCCGATAGCCTGCGGATGGGCCTGCAGGCCAGCCTTCTGGGCGGCTCGGCCTATCTGGAAGGCAGCTCGAAGGCCAACGCTCAGGGCCTCAAGAAACTGCGCTACCTCGTGGGTGCCCGATACAAAACCACCGGCCTGCTGCTCGGGAGCCTGGAAACATCGGGAGAATACATCACCGACTTTGCCGACATCCAGACTTACATTACTTACGACTTCAATCCGCAACTTCAGCTCGGCCTGATCGCCGATTACAACCGGAGCATCTACAACTTCACCCCCGAAGAACGAAGCACGGCTTTTGGTGGATTCTTCGAAACCCTCCAGCTCTTTACCCAATTCGATGGCGGCGAGCGCGACGACTTCCTGACCCAGATGGGGGGGCTCTCCCTGACCTACATACCGGAGCGGGACAAGAACCCCCTCTTCCTGAAGTTTCTTACCTCCGCCTTCCGCTCCGACGAAAATGAGGCCATCGCCATTGGTGGGGATTACAGCCTGGGGCAGCTGGACACTGACCTGGGTTCCAGCAGCTTCGGTGAGGTGCTCAATGAGTTGGGGGCGGGCACCCAGCAGCAGTTCGTCCGTAACTTCCTCGACATCCAGGTCTACAACGCCGAGTTGCGTGGCGGCCTGGAGATTGCTTCCCAGAACGTGGACAGCGACGCCAGCAAGAACCACTTTCTGCAGTGGAGTGTCAAGGCCCAGAACGAACGGGTAAATGACTTCATCAACGAATGGGAACGCCTCGACTCGGCCGGCTACAGCCTGCCCCTCAACGAGGATGCCGTTGAACTCTTCTCCATCCTGAAGACGGAGAACGAACTCAACAGTGTTCGATTCACGGGCTTCCTGCAGGATACCTGGACGCGGCGGGTAGAGGATAAATCTGATCTCCGCATCAGCGCCGGGGTCCGCTTCAATTACTGGGATCTGAATAAGGAAACCATCATCAGTCCCCGCGCCCAGATTTTGTACAAACCACTGGGCGGTACGGCCGACATCACCTACAAACTGGCCGCCGGCCAGTACACCCAGCCTCCGTTCTACCGCGAGATGCGCCGCCCCGACGGTACGGTCAATACGGACCTGAAGAGTCAGAAATCGACCCACTTCGTGGGGGGCATCACCTCTGACTTCTATTACGGTAAGCGCAACCCGAAGAAATTCCGTTTCATCGCCGAGGCGTATTACAAAAGCCTCACCGATCTGGTGAGCTACGAGATCGAGAACGTCCGCATCCGTTACTCCGGGGAGAACGATGCTACGGGCTATGTGGCGGGCATCGACCTGCGCCTCAATGGAGAGTTCGTGCCCGGGGCCGACTCCTGGCTGAACCTGAGCCTGCTGCAGGCGCGGGAAAAGCTGGACGGAGTAATTCACCGCGAAGTAACCGGCCGATCAGCAGAAGGTGAAACGATCAGCGAAGTAGTGGAATATGTGCCCCGCCCAACGGATCAGCTGTTTCAACTCAGCCTCTTCTTTCAGGATTACCTGCGCAACAACGAGAACTTTCGTACCCACGTCAATCTGACCGTCGGTGGCGGGCTGCCCTTCGGCTTTCCGGGCAGCAACCAGGAATTCCGTAACGCGCTGCGCTTCGATACCTACCACCGGATCGATATCGGCTTCAGTTTACGCCTCTATGAGCGGGGCAAGACGAAGCAGAATTTTTTCAAATTCTCCCGGTCGACGCACATCAGCCTCGAGGTCTACAACTTGATGCAGGTCGCTAACCAGGCGGGTAATACCTTCATCAAAACGATCGGTCTGCAGCAATATGCGGTGCCGAACCGACTGACGGGGCGGCGGATTAATTTGAGGTTGGCGATGGACTTTTAGTAAAGTAGCCCGAAAAGCCAAAGTGGAATGCGGTGTGGGGCACCGGTAGATTCGGTATCAGCCACTACGAAATGATTAGACGCGCTTCCTATTTGTTTACTGCTTTTCTTTGGGCCGCCTATTTCAAAAACAAATCGGTCGTCTTTATCCAGTAAAACGAAATCTCCCTGCTTGGGTAATCGTATTTCTGGTGGCAGAATGTGTGCCTCGTAGCGCAAATAATTTAGTTGACTTAGAAAAAAGGTTTCCCGAACTGTACCTAGTTCCACTTGGTTGGGGGCAAGGTTGTAAAGTAAATTTGAGTTGTTCAGGTAAATCTTATCTGGTTTAGTAAGTGCACCGATGCCCTTTGCCTCATTACGTAGATTAGTAATCAGGTCAGCTCTTTCCAGTAGTTCCAGATAGTTAAGGATTGTTTCCCTACCGATGCCTAATCGACTGGCTAATTTAGTAATGTTTGGTTTAAACGGTACGGAAGATGCAATGGCAAATAGTAATCGACTCAGCTTCTGGTAATCCGCGTTACCGGAGGAAATGACTGACGGGATATCACTATCTAAAACCAGCTGAATAACCTCGTTCAGTTTCCTGGCGTAACCCTGCCCTTCGGATAGAAATATAGGGTAGTAGCCCTCTCGAAGGTACGTTTTTAAGGCGGCCAGTGGGGTGAACGCTGGGTCTGAGAGCAGCTCAGGAACCAGCTCCTGATGCTTGAAAAGTATGTCCTGGTACGTTAAAACAGGTAGCTCTTTGCCTTGCGTCAGGAATAGGTACTCCCGGAAAGACAGCCCTGGAATGCGATACTGTAGTGCGCGGCGACTAAGATCGGCTTTCTGTTTCAAAATACGGATGGCGGACGATCCGGTAAAAGTGATTTTTAACTTGCTTCGATACACATCGTAGAGCTGTTTAATTTCTTGGGCCCAGGTACCGTAGCCATAGCGGTGAACTTCGTCCAGGAACAGATATTTGCCCCCGTGGGCAACGAACTCCATCCCGAAATCAAGAAGCCTGTTTTCCTGAAAATAGAGGTCGCCCATGTCGACATAGAGTGCTTCGGATGCTGGCAACTGTAGTTCTTTTAGCCGCTGCAATAATATGGTGGTCTTGCCAACTCCTCTCGTTCCTAATAGCGCGTTCAGATGGTTGCCCCACTGAATAGTATGATACAAGGGTCTCACATATCGCGTACCTGCGAGCCTTAGAGAATCCTGGCTTATCTGATAGAGTCTATCCATAACGTTTCTGATTCAAGTCAATAACGTTAAAAAACGTTTTTAGTTCAAGACGTTTTTTTGAGTAACACTCAACTTTACTCAAGTCCGTTCACCTCATGTGACAGACCACTAACGCGAATCAAGAGCTAAACAGCCCCTCGACGCGTACTTCGACTCGCTACGCTCGCTCAGCACTTGCTCGGGGACCGACTTTACGGCAGAAACCGTCCGCGCGTTACGCGCGGACGGTTATAACCCAGCCGCTCGGTCCCTGAGCAAGCACCGAGCGAAGTGAAACGAAGTCGAGGTGCGCGTCGAAGGGCCCATTTCATGATATTTAGCTCTTGATTCGCGTCACTAGTATAGCCGGTATCTTACCTCCTCCCTCTCATAACCCAACCGTAAGCCCCAACTGCACATAATCGGAGACCTCCAGGTTCTCACAGCGTCGCGGAACGATGGGAGGGCGTCCGGGTGTGAGTAGGGTAAGGGAGCCGGGACGCTTGCAGGTCCTTTCAGGACGCTACAAGGTCCCTTCTGTAGATCGCCAGGACCTCACAGCGTCGCGGAACGATGGGAGAGCGTCCGGGTTACAATTTCCAACGAACCACCACCATCAAATAATGCACCCGGCTCTGCCCCCGGAAATAGACCGGATCGGTTTCTGGCTCCTCCGGCTGAGCAAGAAAAGCGTTACTAAGAGAAACCTCAATGGCATCGTTAACGAAGCCTTCATAGCGGTAACTTAAACCAAGACTAAACCGTTCGGATAGATCGTAGGCGAGGTTTACTCCGCCCTGAATCCGGAACGTTTTTGTGTCCGTAACGTAATCGCCACTATCCAGGAACACTGGTGATCTGGCTACCCCTTCACCGTAGCTGGTGGCCACCGTTGTAGTCTCGCCAAGAATATCGCTGAATAATATCGGGTAGGTCAAATCGATGGCATCATGAATGCGGAGACCGGGCCTTAGCTCCAGGCCGTAGGTGAAACGCCCCACCCTCCTGCTAATGCGCAGGGGAAGAAAAAGCCTGGATTCACGGCTTCTAACCTCTGCTCCGTCAAAATTGCAGAAGAACGAAGCATTAGGGCAAATGAGAACATTCTCAACTATTGGGAGGTCGGTTTCAATGGTGATCTGGTCATAGGCCACACCTACAGAAAAATCAAACCCATTCCAAGAGGCAAATTGGTAGTCGAGGCCGAGGCCAATCGGCTTATAATTAATGTTGTCGGAGACCGTCAATCCTTGCTCCAGTTGCAGAGATAATTGTGCGGAGAGGGTAGTGGTGGTGAGAAGGAAAAACAGGATGGTTAGGTGACGCATGATGAGGGTTGTTAAGGTTGTCATGGACGTTTCTTTGAAGACTGTGTCAGTAAGACGTAACTCAGTAATTAACCGTTGGTGAGTAAAAAAGTGTCTTCGAATAAAACTTATAACGTATTTTTACGTTAATCAACGTGTATGCAAAAATTAACCAAAGCACAGGAAGACATTATGCACCTCATCTGGGAGCTGGGCGAATGCACCGTGGGCGATCTGCGGGAAGCAATTGAAGCCAAGGGAGGGACCCGCCCGGCGCATAGCACGGTAAGCACGCTGGCGCTGGCGTTATTGGATCGGCAGTTCGTGACGGCGAAGAAGTACGGCCGCACCTTTGTTTATCGTCCGGCGGTAAGCCGGGAAGAATACGGCCGGCAGAGCCTGGGGCAGCTGATCAAGAAATTCTTTAGCGGCTCGCCGTCGCTGGCCGTCAGCCAATTGGTGGAGCACGAAAATTTAAGCCTGGAGGAGCTCAACGCGCTCGTCCGCAAACTCGAAGAGGAATGACACCTGAAATTCTGGAATACTTTTTGCGGATTACCGCCATCTGGTCGGTGCTACTCGCCTACTACTTCCTGAGCGGACGACGGGAGAGCTTCCGCTTTCAGCGGATTCTGCTGCTGGGCGGCTGGCTGTTTGGGTTGCTGGTGCCGCTGTTGCCAGCCATGGCTACGGGGGGCGGGCTGCCGATGGCGACTTTGCCGACGATCGATTTTGTGACTCCGGTTTTTGTGGTGGAAGAG
>ENA-ORXT01003648-ORXT01003648.1-marine-metagenome-genome-assembly--contig:-NODE-3648-length-16737-cov-3.392317_pt1 | contig 16737 bp, 15 predicted proteins | sample MGYA00237868_ERZ511482 | MGnify/ENA metagenome assembly ERZ511482 | reverse complement strand
CATAAATCCACAACGCATTTTCCTTGCAGGTTTCGGTGCTGGTGCAACGATGGCATTTCGCGTCGCCCTTGAGCGTCCGGAGCTATTTGCAGGTGTATTGGCCATGAATGGTCCTCTGCCCACCGTGGGAACTCCACTGTGTCACTGGGATCGCGCGCGAAAACTTCCGGTCTTCTGGGCACAGTGTCGCAATTCAGATCAGTTTGATCAGCAACAGTTGTGTCAGCAACTGCGTCTGCTGCACATCGCAGGTTTCTCTCTGACGCTTCGCCAGTACCCTGGCGTCGACAAGATCTCCGATGCATTGCTGGGCGATGTGAATCGGTGGATCATGGAGAGCGTCAACGCGACGCCCACCAATAATCCGCCTCACGCGAAGTGATTGTCTAAAGCGGCGAACCTCCAGCTTGCGAATTATTTTGATCGCAAGCTGGAACCTTACGCCACATTGCTATGCGATATCCAACAGTGCATCGACGTAAGTCGCGACGTCGAACTTGGCAAAGTCTTCGGGGGTCTCGCCAAGCCCCACAAACTTCACTGGCAGTCCAAACTCTTGCCGGATGGGAATTGCGACGCCGCCTTTGGCCGATCCATCCAGTTTCGCCAACACGATTCCTGTGCAACCGGCAGCTTCGCCAAAACCTCTGGCTTGTGAGATCGCATTTTGCCCGGCGGTAGAGTCCAATACCAAAAGAACTTCGTGGGGTGCATCGGGAGATACCTTTTGCATCACCCGCCGGATGCGGCCTAATTCGTCCATAAGATTGTTTTGCGTTTGCAAACGGCCTGCGGTGTCGACGATGCAGATATCTGCTTCGGCCTTGATTGCCGCATCGACCGCTTTATAGGCCACGCTGGCGGGATCGCTGCCTTGGCGTCCAGTGACAATTTCGGCACCCATTCGATCTGCCCAGATGGTCAATTGTTCCACAGCAGCGGCGCGGAAGGTATCGCCAGCGCCTAGGACAACGCTCTTTCCCTGCTGCTTAAACAGTTTAACCAGTTTCGCAATCGACGTTGTTTTCCCCGCTCCATTTACACCGACGACCATAATGACGGTGGTGCCGGAGGAGGCGAAATTGATATCGGCGCTATCCTGATGCATGATTTCGGTGATCGTTTCTTTGGCAGAATCGATCAACTGGCTCAGCGTCATTTTTCGCGCGCGATATTTCGATTTAATGTCGTCGCGAATCTTTGCCGCAGGACCGTTGCCCATGTCCGTTTTGATTAGAAAAGAATAAAGTTCATCCAGAAACTGATCGTCTACTAAACGCCCGTCATCTTTGACCAAGTCGCGGATGTCCGTGTTGAGCACCTCCATCGTCTTCTGCATGGCTTGTTTAATGCCGCCGAACAGGCCTTTTTTTTCGGCAGTGGGGGCGGCAGCGGCGGAGTCGTCAGCAGCGTTGTCTTGAGGCTGAGTCGAATCAGTCCTTTGAGTGTCTTGGGTATTTTTGTCGGATGATCCGAATGGGTTCCAGCGTGCCATAGCAGTTGTCTTATTTGAAAAAAAATAAACGGAGAGGTTTATTGTGCGTCAGTCGAATTTTCAGGGGAGGATTGCGTTTGCGTCGATTGTTCATCGCCGGTTTTACTGCGCTTCAATAATCGATCCAGCACGCCGTTGACAAATTGAGCCGATTGGTCGGAGCCGTAACGGCGCGCCAATTCGATCGCCTCGTTGATCACCACCGGTGGCGGTGTATCGGTGTGCAGAAGTTCGTAGGCTCCCAAACGTAGGACGTTTCGATCCGTCGCTGCCATCCGGGAAAGTCGCCAGTTATCTGTGATTTTGGAGATTTTTTCGTCAAGTTCGTCACGATTGTGTCGTACGCCGATGATAAGCCCATCCGCGAATTTGACCAGTTCTTTGTTATTTTTCAAACGAGAATTAACGAACCGGATCTTCACATCTTCGGGTTGTGTAGGATTGAGATCGTCTTGGTAAAGGATCTGGAGAACAATCGCTCGGGCGCGGCTGCGACGTGACATAAACGGCTTCGTGAGGGGCAAAGAATAATCGAAAAACACATTTAAAATGTGCTTGGCTTGACAACGTGTGCTCGTGAGAGGCAGACTTGGGTGCGACCATCTCAACAGCCATCATCTTAACAGCCATTATCGTAATAGCCATCATATTAAGCGATGACTTCATGATCGGAAATTAGGGCAACGCGTCAGCATGATCGAGTTGTCGTCTCAGCCTGTTACTCTTTGAGCGAAGCAAATTCAGCGAAGACGCGTGACATGTGAACTGCCGCCTCTGCTGCTTCGACCCCTTTGTTTCCAACGGACCCACCCGAGCGATCAAGGGCTTGTTGCAGCGTATTGCAAGTCAACAATCCAAACCCGATCGGAACGTCGAATTGCAGCGTAAGATTCGCGATCCCGTTACTGATTGCGGTGTTGATGTGCTGATCGTGGGTCGTTTCTCCCTTGATCACGCAGCCTAAAATAACAACACCATCGAACTTTCCAGACTTCAAAACTCGCAGCGTCGCGGCCGGTAACTCCCAAGACCCCGGTGTCCAAATGGTCACGATGTTGGATTCGGCAACCCCCGCAGCAACCAGCGCCTTGATCGCGCCTTCCAACAGGTTGTGCGTAATGTTTTCGTAGTAGTTGGAGACGACGATGGCAAATTTTTTATCTGCTACCGAGGCGGTTTTGCCAGTGAATTCTTGCATGGAATACTAAAAAGTCAGAGAAAGTGTTTGCAGAGAATCGCAGGTGGCGGTCCAGGAATCCAAGCAGGGCAGGGGGGGCTAAATCGATTCAGGTTTTATTTGCATTAAGAATTCGGCGTTGGTCTTCGTCTTCTTTAGCCGCGTCGTCAGTTTGTCCATTGCGTCAGAAGGGCTCATTTCAACAAGCGTCCGTCGAAGAAGACAGATTCGATCGTACTCATCTTCCTCGAACAAACGTTCTTCGCGGCGAGTTCCTGACGAAGCAATGTCGATCGCAGGCCAAATTCTGCGTTCGACCAAGGCTCTGTCGAGCACAATTTCCAAGTTTCCAGTGCCTTTGAATTCCTCGAAGATCACTTCGTCCATTCGGCTGCCGGTGTCGATTAAGGCGGTGGCCAGAATCGTGAGCGACCCACCTTCTTCAATTTTTCTGGCTGAACCAAAAAACGCTTTGGGTTTCTGCATCGCGTTGGCGTCCAAACCACCGGAGAGCGTCTTTCCCGATTGCGGGCACTCAGAATTCCAAGCGCGGCCCAGTCGAGTGATCGAATCAAGGAATATGACAACATCGGTGCCAGCTTCGACCATACGTTTGGCTTTTTCCAAGACCATTTCGGTTACTTGAATATGACGTGAGGCCGGCTCATCAAAGGTTGAACTGATGACTTCGCAGCGTTTGCCTTTGACTTCCCGTTCCATGTCGGTGACTTCTTCAGGCCGTTCATCGATCAACAGCATAATGACATAAGCATTGGGATGATTGGTCAATGTGGCTCGCGCCATTCGCTGCATCAAGACCGTTTTGCCGGTCCTCGGCGGGGCCACGATCAGCCCACGCTGACCGAATCCTATCGGCGTCATCATGTCAACGATGCGGGTGGAGACATCTTTGGCGTCATGTTCCAAACGAATTCGTTCATTGGGATGTAATGGTGTCAGATCATCGAAACTGACTCGGCGAGAGTTGTCCTCAGGGGAATGTCCGTTGACCGCTTCGACTCGCAACAATGCAAAATAGCGTTCGTTTTCTTTCGGTGGGCGGATTTGCCCACGCACAATGGCACCATTACGAAGATTGAATTTTCTGATCTGGCTGGGCGATACGTAGATGTCGTCAGGGCAACTGAGGTAATGGTATTCAGGGCTGCGTAAGAATCCAAATCCATCGGGCAGGATCTGCAACGTGCCTTCACCAATCATCAGACCTTGGCGTTTGATCTGGTGCTTTAATATTGCCGATACCAGTTCGTGTTTCTCAAGGTCGTCAAAGTCCTTCAAGCCAACGCTCAACGCATGATCGCTCAATTCTTCGAGCGGCATTTTCTGCAATTGATCGACGTTGATTGCTTTTTCGGGATTGGCCTTTGATTCCGCCGACACTTCCGAAGGCGAATTTTCGCGCGAGATCGTTTCCGCTAACGACATCGGTTCGCCAGAACTCTCGATTTCTTTCAATCGTTCGCTGACTTCTGGTTCGAGGTCTTTTTCGTCGCTTCGTCGCCGATTAGGGCGATGCGTGGCGCTTCGCGCTTTTGAACTTCGGGCGTCCGTCATTGTTCTCTCCCATAACTAGCAATATTAAGGTGGGTAATGCCAGTGTTTTCATAAATTGCGTTTCAAATTCGCTCAATCAATCACGCAACTGCCACATCTTCCATAGCGATTGTACCTGTTCCCGCGTATTGTCAGCCGTTGATGAATTTTCGATCACATCATCAGCACGTTTGCGTTTCTGATCCAAGGGAAGCTGTTGCCGCTCTCGGCGTTGCAACTCTCCCGCTGGCCAGCCACGCAAAGCGGCCCGCTGTTGTCGAATTTTCAAATCGGCATGAACAAAAACGATGCGGTCGCAAAAACGATCCCATTGCGCTTTGAACATGACTGGAGCATCTAAGATTACCGCCTGTGCTGAATTCGATTGTTCAATCTCCAAAATTCGGAGTTTCATCCATCTTCCGATTTCCGGGTGGGTGATTGATTCAAGCAATTTCAGTTCTTTAGATGGGGCATCGGCATCCCTTGGAAAAACAATGGCTGCCAGAACGCGTCGATCGACTTCTCCGTCGACGATCGTTTGGTCTCCAAACGCTTCTCGGATCTTTTCAACCGTTTCCGGCAGTCTCAGCACTTGATGGCCGATTAAATCTGCGTTGACGATCTCACAACCTAACTCGGCGAAGCACTCAGCGACAAAACTTTTGCCGCTTGCGATTCCACCCGTTAGACCAATAACCAACATCTAATTTTCTTCACAGTGGTAATGAATGATAATATTCTCCGCAGTCCGTCCGATGGCTGGCCTTGGCGACCGGCCCTTAGCAACAGAAGCGATGATTGAAATCAAACGACACCCTTTCTCATACTCAATAAGTGACGGATTTTAAGTCGTCACTCGACTGTTCAAGTGGTTGAAGATTGAAGAATGATTGACCGTAGATGGCAAATATTCAGTAAACTATCAACCTAAGGCTGCTTTTGGAAATCGAGATTGATCCCAGCAAGCGACCCTTTTCAAAACGGTTACAGAAATGCACCGCCGTCTCGTATATCAGGATAGTCATTTTGTCTCGATTTGCATACAATTATTCGCTGAAAATTCAGACGCAATGCGCTATTTATTGCGATAATTTTGCAGAAGACTGCCAGATTGGATCCCGTTTCACCACGAAAATCGCCAACAGGCAAGATTTTGGTGGCATCCCGTCAGTCTTGAAACAACTACCTCACTGCCCAAGCCTTCAGGGAGTCGGCAAGTGCGGCAGCTGAATGCGACGATGCAAATTTAGAGGCACGGGATGCGTCAAATAACTTTTCCCTTGGTTGGCTGATGACCGCCGCCAATCCGTCGGAGAAGCTGACCGGTGCTTCGGTGTCGACTGTGATCCCCAGTTTTTCGCGTTTCACCAATTCACCCATCAGCCCGTAGTCCGAAGATAAAACTGGAACTCCCGCCAACGCCGCCCGGATCAGCGCCGAACTCATCCCCATATGCCTTTGGTAGGTCGTTAACGCTACATCGGACAGTTCATAGTAACGTTGGACCACCGTATCCGAAACGTAAGCATCCTTTAAAACGACTTGAATTGACGTTTTCTCTTGAAGGTCTGCAACTTTTTTAACGACTTCGTCCTTTATTTCGGCGTGAAGACTTCCGACTAATAACAAACACAGTTTCTTCTGTAAATTTTCGGGCAGCAACTGAGCGGCGTCGAGCAATTGAATCGGCCCCTTCCTTGAATCCATCACTCCCAGCAACATACAAACCTTGCGATCGGATTCGATCTGCAGCTCGGATCGAAGCTCCGCCAGTTGCTCCTCCGTCGTTTGGTACCGCACGAAGGAATCAGGCAGCTGGCGGACCGACGCCGTCGTCGAAAAATTATTCTTAATAAAATCTACAGCCAGAGAGTCCAACGAAAACAGAACGTCCATTTGCTTTAGCTTAAGCAACTGTTTGACGATCGTTTTTTTTCGCCATGCTGCCAATCTCTGTTTCCAAGTTGGATGATAGTTCTCTAAAACGCCGTAGTGGAAGGTAGGCCGAAAATAAATGCAAGAGACAGGGCAGGGCGATGCTTGACCAATCAACATCGGAATTTGAAAATGGTCAGAGTACATAAGTAAACCGCGATCAACTTTCAGCTGCGATGCATATTTGCAGAACAGATTCCAACCCTTAAAAATTCGATTCAGTCCGCCTTTAAGTTGGTCATTTTCCGTTAGTGTGATGGCGTGAATCTGAACAGCCTCCGTCTGCAAGGACTCGATCAGTTCGACTACGTCTGAGTGTTTCTGAAAAAAATCAGGTGTCACTACAAAGTGAATTTGATGCGGTTTTAGATTCTCTGACCACTGCTGGGCGAAATTGCGAATGTAACTGGCGTGGTGACCGCCCGTTTCAATCTCAAAGGCCATCGTTTTCTGAGGCCCGCCGTCTGTTGTTTGAAGATTGCCCGACGACTTCATATTGCGTGTTTTCAAATTCATCTGGATATAATATGTGAAGGCTCGGAAGAATCAGACGGAAAAGTAATCACTGGATAAATGACCCGTTACCGGGCGGTAGCTATTTTGCAAGGGTAGGGGATGTGAGCAACGCCGTGAAGAGATTGTCGTTTGACAAACGCAAGTAAGTATGAGCCGTTTCGTCGATAGGGGCTTGTTGATTAAGTCGGCTTTCGATTTTTAACGTGAGCCGTTTGGGCGTTAGCCCAAGTTTTGCGATGACTAAACCGAGGCTAACGCCTTAACGGCTCACTTAATTAACAGGCCCTTAGCCACGGTTTCGCTGTGCAAAGGAACCGTGGCTAACGCCAAAACGGCTCATTAAAACAGGGAAATAAATCGTTCACGGCGTTGGGGCCGCCCCATCCGCCCCATCCGCATCGTCGCCAATCGAGCCGAACTAATCATCACGAAAGGCTCTTCGACGGTGATCGAATTGACGATGTGACTGCGCGTCACCGGCAGACCGACTTGTTCTGCCTGCGGCAAAGGTTGTAGCGGCTACGACTCCCAGCCCACTCCAAACCGGTCGGACTTCATTCCGATGTGGAAGATCCCGGTGGTGTTGGTCTACGCGATGCGATGCTTTATCTGCCCTCGGTATGGCGTCAAGGACGAGCGGTTTGCTTAGAAGGTAATCGCGAAAAAGCAACTCAGTCAATCCAAGTCCCGGATCGTTTTCACATCATGTAAAAACTGGCAAAGGCGATCAACAAAGTACGCGCCGGAGAAGCAATACAGCACACGCAAGATGGTTAGGAGGCAGTCCTTGAAGGTGGACGCTGGTTGCTGATCAAGCCTCCGGAGAATCGAAGTGACCAGCGGGCGTTGATACCATGCGCGCTTCTGAAGCACAATCTTAAGCGTATTCGCAGTTACTTAATGAAAAAAGATTTTCAGGGATTCTGGTCGTACACGAATCCAAGGTGGGCGTGAAAGTTTCAGGACCAGTGGTTGGCCTATGGTGTGTCTGCGTGGTACGCAGCAAGATTGACACCATAAAATCAGTGGCCAAGACGATGCGTGGTATACGTGAGTTGCTACTGAATTGGTTTCGCGCCGACGGCGAGCTTTCGTCGGGGGTTGTCGAGGAATTTAACAACAATGTAAAACTGGTAACTAGAAAATTAGACGACTTTTAAACTTAGAAAGTTTACCAAACTGCCCTTTATAAGAACCTTAGCAAGTTATCAGAATCAAAAATCACCCACCAATTTTTCTGAAGAGACTAATTGGACAGCGCCAGTATGCTGTTTGAATCGTTGCAAAACTGGTCTTTTGTGTTTCCTTAAAAGAGGCGATCCACCGTGTGAATTACCGTCACAAGGACTCACCGAGGATCGCCATGTTGACGCTTGAAAAGATCTCAATCATCGAAACTTCATTGTATCCGTTTTTGCGAATGTTCTGAGACTGCTTAAAAAATACATTTCCGACGAGATTGAGTTTCAAACCAAGCCTAAAATCGCCATCGACCAAGTCAAACATGCGCTCTCCAACGGCATCCGCGCGAGCGCTTGGACGTTCGACAAACTTTACGGGCGGGACCCGAAGTTCCTTGATGATCTAGACGCATTGGGAGAAGTCTTTATTGGTCAAATAACTGGTAATTTCCATGGCTGGCTGAACAACCGAAAATCCTTAGCAACCAGCCAGAGTCTGCAAAGCGTGGTCGGCCCTACCGCGTTGCACGGGTTTGCAAAGCCGACGTTAGTTGCCGCGTAGATAATCTTGCGCCTTACTCTCGGGTAATCACCGATCAAACCTGGCAACGTTATCGCATCAAGGACACCGACCGTGGCCCCGAAGTCTGAGAAGTCAAATGGGCTTGTTTCTGGCGCAACACGATCGACAAACTTCCGGCTTTACAGCGCATCTTGATCGTGGCACGCAACGTGCGCACCGGTGAGGTAAAATACTTCCTCAGCGATCATGTGGTCAGTCGCGATGGCGTCACCTTACGACGGCTACTGCGTGTTGCCTTTGGGCGTTGGGCAATCCAAGCATACTTCCGCTCTACCATGGAAGGACTTGGTTTGGATCACTATGAGGTGCGCGGCTGGCAATGCGTGCACCGGCATTGGTTTGTAACGCAGCTCAGCCATCTTTTCTGTAGCCGCTTGAGACAAACAGGGGACGGGATCGACGAGATCGATTCGCTGGCAAAGCTAACCGTCGAGCAGGTTCGCGCGGTCGTGAATTCGTAACTGAGAAATCGTGACTTGCCAACCGCCGAGAGGAACAAAAGATTGATGGCAGAACTTAACCGCTAATGCTACTATCAAGAAAGATACGCCCAAGCCATCAAGTCGCGCACCAAAACAAGGATACAGCTCTACGATGAACTCGGCATCGATGTCCACTATATCAAGTCTTGCATCCTTGGCGATAAAAGGCCATGATTTGCGACTCAAAATCACCAAAGTGGGCTGTCCAACTAATTTCCCAGCACAATTATTAACATTAGTCATGGTGGTTGAGATTGGGTTGTGAAATAATCTGCCGATGGATAATGAAAGATTGAGATTGGTTGCCGCGTGTGCGTTTGGGTTGGAAGCGCTCGTGAAACGCGAACTGATTGCGTTGGGGTATCAACCTCACGTCGTCCAACCGGGACGCGTGGCGTTCGAGGGTGATTGGCGTGACGTTTGTCGTGCCAATATCGCTTTGAGGGTGGCTGATCGTGTGCTGGTCGAAGTCCATTCGTTTGACGCACCCGATTTTGATGCACTGTTCGAAACGGTGAAGGCTCATGATTATTCGCGCTTCATCCCGGCGGACGCAAAGTTTCCAGTCACCGGGAAGACGCGGCTTTCGCAATTGACCAGCCTTCCCGCGATTCAGCGCTCGACCAAACGCGCGGTCGTGGAGAGCATGAAGCATTTTCACGGCACCGAACAACTTCCCGAGAAGGGTGAAACTTACAAAATCGAGGTGGCGTTATTGAAGGACGTTGCCACGATCACGATTGACACCACCGGCAACAGTTTGCACAAACGCGGCTATCGAACACTGATCGGTCCCGCCCCGATTAAGGAAACGTTGGCCGCCGCGATGGTTGATCTAACCGTTTGGAAGCCCGAACGTCCGTTGTTGGATCCCTTTTGCGGAACAGGAACGATTCCGATCGAAGCAGCGTTGGCAGGTTTGAAAATCGCACCAGGCATCAATCGCGATTTTGCCTCGACACGGTGGGCTCAGATCAGTCGAAAGTTTTGGAACGACGCGGTGGCCGAAGCGCTCGACTTGCAAGACAACGATTCGACGCTGGAGATTGAAGGATTTGACAGCGATGCTGAATCGTTGGAAATGGCACGGTACCATGCAAAACTCGCCGGCGTTGAGAAGCAGATTAAATTCGAACAACGCGCCTTTGAAGACACGCTCAGCGATAAGCAATATGGTTGTATGGTCACCAACCCACCCTATGGTGAACGACTTCAGCAGGACCAACAAAGCCAATTGCGAGCGTTGTATCAACAATTTCCAGCGGTTCTCCAACAACTTCCAACGTGGTCCCTGTTTGTGATCACAAGTATGCTTGATTTTGAAAAGATCGTTCAGAAAAAGGCCACTCGCCGACGGAAGCTGTTCAATGGACGTTTGGAGTGTACGTACTTTCAATATCTTGGCCCACGCCCGCCGCGCAGTGGGGAAGATAAGGCACTCGATTCCGACGGTCTCCAAAGTGAAACGCCAGCCAAGCCAGCAGCAGCGGCCAGTGTGACCAGTACGGCCAGTGTGGCAAGTGACGCCAGCGTGGCCCCTGTGTTCGCAGGTCTTCAAGCGAAGGACCACGAGCAAGCGGAGATCTTTTCACGGCGATTGGTGAAACGAGCCCGGCATCTTCGGCGTTGGCCGACGCGCCGAGGGATTACTTGTTTCCGAATTTACGAGCGCGATGTACCTGAGATTCCGCTTGTGGTTGACCGTTACGATGATGCGCTGCACATCACAGAATATGAGCGACCGCACGAACGTGATCTCGCGCGACACAGTGCTTGGTTGGAACTGATGAAGGAAACGGCGGCAGAGACTTTGGACGTGCCTTTAGAAAAAGTTCATTTAAAATCGCGGCACAAACGATCGCGCGGCGATCAATATGAAAAACTTGCCGACGCGCAGCAAACGCAACAGGTCACCGAGAATGGTTTGAAGTTTTGGGTTAACCTTTCGGACTACGTTGATACCGGATTGTTTTTGGACCATCGCGTGACGCGGCAGATGGTACGCGCACAATCCGACGGCAAATCAGTGCTCAACTTATTCGCCTATACCGGATCGTTTACCGTCTATGCGGTAGCCGGAGGAGCCTCGAAAACGACGACGGTCGACCTTTCAAAAAACTATCTTCAGTGGGCTCAGAGGAATCTTGAACTCAACGGCCTCTATCGCCCAGAGCACGAATTTATTGCACAAGACTGTGTGGAATTCGTCACCGAAGCCGTTGATCGTGGAGCGCGGAAATACGATCTGGTCGTCATCGACCCACCCACCTACTCCAACAGCAAACGGCTCGATGAGGATTGGAACGTCCAGACCGGGCATGCGGAATTGCTCGACGCTGTGGGGAAACTCCTGAACCCAGGTGGAGTGATTTACTTTTCGACAAACTTTCGAAAATTTAAACTGTATCAGGATCAACTTTCGGCGTTTTCGATCGAAGAGATCAGTAAGCACACCGTTCCCGAAGATTTCCGAAATCGCAGAATCCATCGCTGCTGGAGGCTGACGCCCTTCAATTGAAGGCGTATGACGCAGAAAACATCGTAAAACGTCGGGTTATGACGATTCCGATAGTTTTTCGAATTGACTCATTGGGTTGTCGTTTTATGAGCCGTGATACCAACTGTGAAACATGGCGCTTTCAATTATCATGTGAGATGTTTCTGTATCCAAACGTCGACGCAACGCCACAAATAGAGTAATCGGAAAATCGAATGTCTAGCATTTCACAAACGGATCTTCGCGATTCAATCAATGACCTCCAGATGCCCGAGGGGTTCGTTGAACAAGAATTCGTTGGGGTGAAAACGCTGGTCAAGCAAGGCGTGACGACCCTTCAGTCCGAGACGGATGCGTACACGACCTTTGTGATGCTGCCTGCCTATAACGAAGCCGAAGGCCTGCCGTCCTTGTTAAATAAAATTAAACAGGTCTTTGCAGTCAACGGTCAGCCGTACCACGTCATCGTCGTTGATGATGCGAGTCTTGATGATACATCGGAGATTGCGGTGACGGCCGCTAAAGAGATGCCTTTAACGCTCGTCCGTCATCAAACCAATCAGAACCTGCCTGGTGCGCTTCGTTCGGGGATGATGAAGGCGGTTGAAATGGGTTCGGCGGGGGACGTGATCGTCACGATGGACGGAGATGATACGCATCCACCGGGTTCGATCAATTGTTTGTTGCAGAAAATCAGCGAAGGTTACGACGTTGTGACGGCATCAAGATATCAAATTGGTTCGCGCGTGCTGGGCGTGCCGCTTCACCGAGTTTTGATGACGTGGGGAGCTCGGATGTTGTTTCGTGTGGCGATGCCAATTCCTGGAGTGCGCGATTATACGTGTGGCTACCGAGCGTATCGTTTTAACGTGTTGCGTGACACGATGGAGTATTACGGCGATCAATTCGTCTCCGAGAAGGGTTTTTCATGCATGGCGGATGTGTTGTTGAAGATGCGCCGTTTTAAGTATGTTTTCGGGGAAGTCCCGTTGCTGCTACGTTATGACCAGAAGCAAGGGGTTAGCAAAATGGCGGTTGGCCGGACAGTTTCGTTGACGCTTAAATTATTGCTTAAACGTAGGTTCAGTGGCTATTAAACGATTTTGGATTTAGGATTTCGAATTTCGAATTTTTAATTTTTAATTTCAAAATCTGCGAATCAGAATTCCAGATTTTCAACATCAACAACAAACAACAAACAACAGACAACAGACAACAGACAACAGATGAAGATGAAGATGAAGATGAAGATGACGAATGACGAATGACGAATGACAGATGACAGATGACAGATGACAGATGACAGATGACAGATGACAGATGACAAATGACAAATGACAAATGACAAATGACAAATTATTACCAACCTATCTTCTCCAGCTAATTCCCCTTCTATCAAATAACCCCACCCTCCCCTAACACCAATCATTCCATTCCACAGATAGATCCATCATGTCAAACAACGACACCATTGAAACGCCCATCCCAACCCCGCAAACAAACGAACCATCGGTTCCTTTGAAATGGGCGATTGCTGGTGGCGGGATGCTGGGGTTGACCTTGGCATTGCGGATGGCAAAACAAGGGCACGACGTTACCTTGATCGAAGCCGGGCCGACGTTAGGTGGTTTGGCGTCGGTCTGGAAGCTGGGCGATGTGATGTGGGATCGGCACTATCATGTGACCCTCATGTCCGACTCACGCCTATTAAATTTGGTCGAGGAAATTGGGTTGTCCGATGATTTGAAGTGGGTCGAAACGAAGACCGGATTCTTCACTGGCGGCAAACTCTATTCGATGTCCAATACGGCTGAGTTTTTAAAATTCCCGCCCTTAAATTTGATTGAAAAGTTGCGTTTAGGCGGCACGATTTTTTACGCGTCGAAGATTCGTAATTGGAAGCGACTTGAGAAAATTAAAGTGGCAGACTGGCTGGCCCGTTGGTCTGGCAAAGGAACGTTTGAGAAGATTTGGGAGCCATTGCTGAAGGCGAAATTGGGGGAAAGTTATAAACGAACGGCCGCTTCCTTCATCTGGGCTCACATCAGCCGCATGTATAAGGCTCGCCGGACCGGTCTGAAGAAAGAAATGTTCGGATACGTCACCGGCGGTTACCGCAGCATCATCGCACGGCTTGGCGAATTACTGGAGGAATTGAACGTCGATATCAAAGTCGATCACGCCGTTTCGAAGATTGAGAAACAGGCCGACGGGGCTTTCTCGATTGACTTCCAGAATCAACCATCGCAATCGTTTGATCGTGTGATCATGACGACGCCTAATTCCATCATGAGTCGTGTCTGCACCGATATCAGCCAAGACGAAAAGGATCGTTTCGATAAGGTCGAGTATCTGGGAATTGTATGTGCGTCGCTATTGTTGAAAAAGCCAATTTCAAAGTACTACGTGACGAATATCACCGACACCTGGGTGCCGATGACGGCGGTAATTGAAATGACGACCATTGTCGACACGGACGAATTCAAGGGGAATTCTCTGGTTTACTTGCCCAAATACGTGCCGGCCAATCACGAGTTGTTCGATAAATCGGATGAAGAAATTCAAGAATCGTTTATTGGTGCACTTGAGAAAATGTACCCTGATTTCAGTCGCGACGATGTCGAAGCCTTTAAGGTTTCACGCGTCCGCAGCGTGATGGCGATTCCCACGCTTAGGTACAGCGAGCTGTTGCCGCCGATGAATTCGTCGGTGGATGGTTTGTACTTCGTGAACTCTTCTTACATTTTGAGAGGAAACCTTAACGTTAACGAAACCATTACGATCGCCGAAGAAGCGATGGAAACGGTTCTAAAGACGGAGCTGAGTAAAGTTTCCAGTTGAGACTCGTTTAACGTCGGTTCTGGCGCTTAGGTTGCGTGCCAGACTCACAATTCATTGCAGGTTAGACGCCTGCATCCTCAAGAAGTTACTTCTTTGCAATGAATGTAGCCGATCCCGAAAAATCGAAGCTGGTGGCTATTGGCGACCGGTTCAGCAAACCCTTCACCGTGTTGGCACTTCTGTTTGTGTTGCTGGGGATTGGATTTGCTTTTGGTCGCGCTTACAAAGACTATTCAGCGGGACAAAAAACCGAATTCGATTGGGAAGCCCGGGGACTCAGCGATTTTCATGCTTGCTACGTTTTCGGTAAAACGTTTCGCAACGGGCTCAGCCCTTACGAGGTCCAAGAACGAGAAGGCTTAAAGACGTCCCGTCCAAGTGCTCCTTTCTCCCCGGTTATTTTCTATTTGATGTGGCCGTTGAGCTACCTCTCGATGACGGGCGCGGATGTCGTGTTCTGTGCCTTGAATGTGGCCATGTTGGGATTATTGGGCTATTGGGTGTTCCGATTTTCGGATCAACCCATTAGCCTGCATTGGTGGTTAGCGGTGTTTGGCTTTATTTTGTTTTCTAGATCGGGACACATCACGCTGTACACGGGTTACTTCACCGCGATACTGATCGTGGGAACGGTCATGGCGTTTCATTACGCTCACAGTAAACCTTGGCTATCGGGGATCGGGATACTGTTGGCATCCGCCAAGCCCACATACATTATTCCGTTGTTGATTCTGTTGGTTTATCGGAAGAACTACAAGGCTGCGATTTGGGGAACGGTTTTATCAGGTGCTGTCGCGTTCGCGGGGATTGCCTGGCTGGCGGCAGATTCAAGTATTGCCGAAGTGATCCGTTCGGTCTTCGAAGGACAGAAAGCGTTTGACGATGACCCCACCGAATTCCCAATCAACACTTGGACTCGGGTTGATATCGTCGGGATGTTTGCCAAAGCCGTGAACTGGATTCCGGACAACAAAGTTTATCTTGGGGCAATGTTGGTGCTGTTAATTCCGCCAGGAATTATTATTCGTGGCGCGGTTGATCATGAACAAAATCGTGGCGCGATGGGACTGACGGCGCTGATTTCCATGCTTGCTTTGTTGGTAATGCTGTATCACCATTCTTATGATTGCCTGCTGGTCGTGCCGAGCGTGTTGTCGTTGGTGTTGTTTGGACATAAGACAATGGCCGAAGTTCCAAAGATGGCGCGATTAGTGGTGACGGCGTTGTTGTTAGTTCCGCCAGTGAATTATCTTTCGACGATGTCCTTCCGTGATAAACTGGGCCTGGATCAATACAGTTTCATTTGGCAGTCGATCACCATGATTAACGGTATCTGTTTGACGATCAGCCTCTGTATCTTGATGTACTATGCGTGGAAGCTTTCTACATCAAAAGCTCGAATTGCGGATGAACCGCTAGTGTAAGAGATGGCCTACTTTAAATTCTCATTCTGCTCAACTTCCAACTCCAGAGCGCGCTTTAAAACCGATTCCCAAGGCTGAGTGTATTCGATGGGGTCGCGCCGTCCGAACTGGTGGAAGGCCAAGATGCGTTCGACATCCGAGCCCGTTTGCCCATGCGATCGACCGTCGGTATCGGGGGCGTAGCTGGTACACGTGTTAGCGAAAATCGTATCAAAATTCAGCCCCAGCTTCTGGATTGCCTGATCAGCATCTTGGAGGATTGTGAGCTTGTCGCCGTGGAGGTAGGGAAGATGCAAGCTGACTTTATCGCTGTCCCAGTTGCCAAGTTCGAATGCCTTGACGATCGCTTCGTAGAATTCTGGGCGGCAGTCGGGATAGATGGCATGGTCGCCGCTGTGGACGCCCAGGCAGAAATCGACTTTTGAATCGTCACGCGTCGCGACTGATAGTGCGTAGCCGTAGGCGATTGACGCGAAGATCGCGTTTCGATTGGGCACAACGGTTTGCTTCATATTGTCTTGTTCGTAGTGACCTTGGGGGACGTCCCAGTCGTCGTTGGTGAGCGCCGAATAGTAAAGTTCGCCCAATTGAGACAGATCCAATGTCGTCCAAGCGAACGTATGACCGGATTCTTTCAGATAGTCGATGTTCGCCGCCAGGCGTTGCAGTTCGATCTTGTGCTTCTGTCCATAGTCAAAGGAAAGTGCGAAAACCTGTCGGCCCTCTGAGAGCAAACGTAGTAATAGCGACGTGGAATCCATGCCGCCGCTGAGACAAATTACCGATTGTTTTTTCGAATTCAAAATTGATGGGTTCTTCGGATAGTTGGTAAAACGTCGCGCCGGCCGGCACACACGATGACAAAACGCGGCCTGTGGTTGCGGTTAATGGAGAAGTTGAAATAATCTGAACTCCAGTCCTTTGATTCTATGCGGATGCACGATGGCACGAAATGAACAACTAATCCGTCAGCACAAAATTCTTCAGATTCTTGAACGTGTTCGTTATGGCCGCACGCTGCAGGAGATTCAAGAGGATCTGGTAGAGGA
>ENA-ORXT01003647-ORXT01003647.1-marine-metagenome-genome-assembly--contig:-NODE-3647-length-16737-cov-11.151861_pt1 | contig 16737 bp, 8 predicted proteins | sample MGYA00237868_ERZ511482 | MGnify/ENA metagenome assembly ERZ511482 | reverse complement strand
CCCATAATACAGAATATTTATACTCGGATTTATACGGACAAGACGCTCCTTATTATAATGTATATCAAGCTGAAAGTAAAGATTTAGAAGGATATTACCCGCATAGAATAGATAGGAGAACAGATAGATTTATTAGAAGAAGGGTAAATGAAACTGTTATATTTGGTAACACATATTGCCCACCAATAGGTAATGTATCTTCAAGTAGATCGAGAGTAAGTTCAAGTAGGGCTTCAGGTACAACTGCAAGAAGTACAACTAAACCAAGAGTAAGAACAAGGACAGGTAGATCATAAAAACAGTAAAATGCCAGCTACATATAATAGGAGTAAAGTATTAGAAACTATTCAGATGCTAGGGTCTAAGCTGTGCGATCTCGGAGAAGATGAAATAAACTATAAGAGATTAAGAATAAGGTGTGAAGATCCAGAGAATAAAGTTGAAGAGGCTACATCTTACATTGATGTACTTCAGCAAGTGATGAAAGAGAAATCTTTAGGGTTACAACCTTGTTTAAATGATGAAGATATACAATGTATAATAGAAAAGTCTATTGCATTGACTGGATCAAATTGCGGACCAACCCCTAACAGCTATGTACAGGTAGATGAATCACAATTAGAAGAATGGGTATTAAGAAACCCAAGATGTGTATCATACCAAGACTGGGAAAGAGCATCATACTATTTCTGTGATAACTTAGAAATAAAGTTAGATATTACTCCAGAAGAGATGTGTAATTTAGTACTAGAGATACAAACTAAATCAATAGATCCAAATGTATTATTAGTTGCAGAAGTATACTCCGAGGTATGTGACCTAAATCTTAAATTAGATAGTAAATCTGATGTAGATTGTAAAGTAGAATTCAAACTACTTCATGAAAAATTAGATTGTGATATAGACCTTAAAACTTATATAGAATTGATAGAATGTAATATATCATTTGACTTAATAAAAACAGTCTACGAAAATAAATTGAAATTATACACTACAGTAGACAAAGAAGGGAATAAAGAGGTCATTCTTAAAACCTCATTAAATGAATACCCTTTAAAATCTTTATCTCTAAAAACAGAGTTATTAGATATCCCACCAAACATTAACAAGAATAAATTAATGTCAGAATACAAAAAATAATGGCAGCACCAAATAAACAAAAATTAACAGTAAAAGGACTTTATATTAATGGCAAGAAATGTTCTAAGCCAGTAATAGAGTTCATAGATGCCCCAGGAATTGCAGTTAACTGTATTGACCCTGACGGCTGCGTGTTTGAGTTTCAGATACCAGAAGAGCTAGAGGGGCAGAAGTGCTTTAATTTTTTAGTGAGTTGCCCTGACTCTTGCGCAGATTGCAGTAAATTAATTACTAAATGTCTATGTGAGGGTAGAGAAGATTGTGGACCTTGTGAGGATTGCATAGGGGGATTCTGTGAGAACAGATGTGAAGAAGATCAATTCTGTGACGAAGATAAAGATATATGTGTAGATTGCTTGCCTGGAACCTGTAAGGATGGTAAAGTTTGTTTAGACGGTAAATGTGTATGCCCTAGAGGATCAGTAGAAATTGATGGAGTTTGCCTTGAGTGTGATCCTGAGACTTTTGATGTAATATGCAAAGTATGTATTGACGGTAAAGTCTTTAATAAAGATTGTGGGGATGGAGTATGTGATCCTGAAGATGAATCTTGTGTAGATTGTATTACCAATACTGACTGTGATCAAACTAAAGGATGTCAACAATGTGACGGTAAAGAATGTAGGTGTTGTGATGGATTTGTAAGGGATGCAGATGGATTCTGCGTACCTGTTCCAGAAAACCCTTGTAGATTTAATAGTGATTGCTCAGAGTGTGAGGATTGCTTAGGAGTTGATCCAGTGACAGGATATGGGAGTTGCGGTCCTAAGGACTGTGGACCTAACAGAGTATGTGTTCCTGGATTAGGATGTGTAGATAGATGTGATTGCTCATTAAGAGACTGCAGTGATGGAGGTAGCTCTTGTGCAGATCACCCTACTTTAGCTAATGTATGTTACTGCCATGATTGTGGAAATACTCCTTGTACGACTGAAGGTGGTGCAGAGTGTGGTCCTGCTAATGATAGAGATGCTTGCATATGCTTAGATGCAACATGCCAACCAAACCCTTGTAACGGGAAAAGATGCTCTCACTCAAATGACTGTGGTAAAGATTGTTACTGTGATAATGGAGAATGTAAACCTTGTGCTGTATTAGATTGTACTGATCCAGATAACTCATCTTCAGGATGCGCTGGAGCTTCAGCTAAACAATGTGGATGTTCAGATTCAGGTGATTGTGAAGGTACAGATGAATGTCCTAATCAATTTACAGTAACTAAAAATGATGATTGCACATTAACAGCTAACTTAACTAAAGATTGCTGCCTATGTCCTGATGTAACTGCTAAATTAAGTTATGAAGTAACCGCAAGCAATTCATACGACATAAAGCCTACAGTAGAATATCTAAAAGATGGTTTTAGGTTAGATGATAAGACTGCTGAGTGTATAGCGGAAAACGAAGGATTTATAGGGGGTAATGTAAGAATAGAAATAGAGAATACTTACACAACTCAGTTATTTGAGCAAGATAGTAATGGTAATTACGTTGCAACAGGACCTATACAATATCTCCCTGAGAATACTCAGAGTGTGAGTGTAGGATTAGATGAAATAACTTCTGACCAATCAACAATAGGGTCATATACCAATTTTACTCTTGAAGGTTTTATTTCTAACGGAGATGGTACTTTTACATCAAGAGATAATTACCAGACATTAGTTAAAGTTATAATGGACCCTCTTACTTTGAAAGGTCCAGGATGTACATATGAGTCTCAGGTAATTGATGAATTTACTGTAGATCACTTTAATGTAAATCAAGCAATTTTAGGTATCAATAACAGAACTTCAGAAACTTTAATAAGCTCTGATGATTGTGCCATACCATTATATAAATGGAAGCAAGAAGGTATTATAATAAGAAAAACTTATGTAGACGGAGCTGACACGGTAACTGTAGACAACTCAGGTGCAGAGTTCGGGGGATTAGAAAAACTAAAACCTTGTAAAAATATAACTATTGAATCAGACTGTGCATGTAAGCCAGGAGAATCAGATACATTTTTCTGTCCTACAGAGGATATGGTATTTGTAATAGAAGATTCTCCATGTCCAAAATCTGTATCAGCTAATATACCACCTATATGTAGACTATTTGGTAGGAATGCATCTATGTTAGAATTTTTCATAAATGGGGAGCAAGTAGAGAGTACATTAACTTCTTTATATGAGAACGGAGGTAATTTCACTTACACATTCCCAGAAGTTATAACTTCAGCAGAATGGAAATTGACATGTGGGGCTGACCAAGGAAATAGAGAAGCTTGTTCAAAACTTCAAGACTTTCCAAAACCAGAAGATCAATTACCTGCAACAGCAGAGTGTAATGTAAACATACAAGGATCTCAAGTATTATCTGCTACTATAAATATACCAAATATATCAGGAGTTAATTTCATAGATGTGAATGGTGCAGCAACAACTGCAGGTTCAGTACTTTCTCCAGGAGTCATAACATTTGATGTTTCAGACAACCCAAGTTCTGTAGATATATTAGTGGATTATCTTGATGACTGTGGAACTGATCAGACAGTAAGTGTAGTAATACCTGCAGCAGATTCATGTGCTATTATAGCGGATGTAATTGATCCATGTGATTGTTCTTCAAGACAAACAATAAATGGAGTAGATTATTTTACTGATGTTATTCAGTGGGATGTTTCTCAATTCGAGGCAGATACTTTTGAAATTACAAGTTTCGGAGGTCGTTTTGGAGGGAGTATAGTTAACGTAGATGGCTCCCCTGTAACTAAGGATGATCTACTTAATTTAGCTGTCATAGATGCTGTAGCAGGAACTGTAACTATTCCTGTATTAGTTTCAGGAGCTTACTCTATTACTGGATCAGTAAGATCAGAAGATAATATAGCTATTGCAGTAGCAAATCCTAATACATGTTCATTTACATGTGAGTGTGATGTCAATACTAATATAATATCTCCTACAGAAGTATGTAGAGATGCCAAATCTTTATTCTTTGATTATGAAGCTACTGATAATAACGGAAACCCAACTACAAGTAACGTAACTGTAACTGTAGAGGGATCAGGGGTAGACACTCCTAATTCAACATCTGAATTCATAAACTTACCTTCAAATGGTCAAGTACAAATACCAATATCTGTAACTTCTTCAGGTAGTTACAATTTCACCGTTACTATAGCTGCAGTTTCACAAGATGGGACATGTACAGCAGAAAATACAGAAGTAATTCAAGTAACATCAATAGGGGCTGTATCTTGTGATGGAAATTGTGGATCAATAACTAATTGTGATGGCACAACAACTAACTGTGGAACTAAAATAATTAATAGAGTATGTAGTAACCCTGTTTGCCCAGCAGGGGCAACAGGATCAGAAGTAAGTGTTCTTGTTGACTGTACTGCAGATGTAGTTAATGATTTAGGTCAATTATGTGAAACAATAACTTATACTGAATCAGCTATTATTGATTGTTCAAGACCAATTAATCCTAATTGTGGACCTTGTGAGCAGCAAATTGGTTCTTCGTGTTTCCCTGCAAATAACTCAGAGTGTGTCTCTGATTCAGATTGCTCAAGTGGATCATGTGTTAATTGTCAGTGTGAGGGTACAGTAGGTCTATGTAATGACCCTGCTGCTTGTAATACAGGTAATGGGTTACCTTGTTCGTACCCTGCCAATTGTGCTACTTGTGATAGTAGTGTACCAGTATTAACTTGTGAAGATAATTCTACAGTAAGTAATTGTAGTCAATGCCCAGGTAACAATACACAAGTAGGGTGTCAATGTTTCACAGATTCAAATCCTTGTTCAATCTCTACAGTTTGTGCAGGTTTAATTAATGATTGTGAAAATTGTGATTGTGTTAACAACGGAGGAACTGCTGAGGCAGTGATAACTCAAGTCAATGATGGAGTTAGTTGTGGAACCTGTGGAACTTGTAATTCAGGTAATTGCACAGGTGATAATGAAACTTCAGATGCTTTTGGAAATTCATGTTGTTCATTCAACTCAGAAGGATGTTGTGAGGATTCAATAAATATATGCCAAGGTACAAGAACTTGTGGAGAGTGCTCAAGTTGTCCAGATATAAATCCTTCATTCAGTAACCCTATTTGCTCAGGAAATTCTTACTCAGTGGATATATCAGCTCCGTCACCTTCTTCAGGTTGTAGTTGTGTATTAGAGATAAATGGAAATTCAGTAGGAGCTTGGACAGGAGGTACTTATACATATACTACAAATGATCCTGTAATTGGGTCAACTATAAACGCAGAAATAATTTGTTCTTAATATGGCAACTTTTCAAATAAACACTGATTGTAATACTGATCCTGTTTGTTCAGATCCAAGGACTTGTCCTAATGATTTAAATTTATCTTTAGGAGTAGGCGGATCAGTTACAGCTAATTTCAATGGCGGTGGGTGTGATGCTTCAACTAACCCTTCTTCAATTACTTATGATTGTGATGATATAGGTACGTTTACTGAGCAAGTTATAGTGACTGATGATAACGGCACAAGTACTTGTGATGTGCAAGTGACTATTAGCGATCCTTCAGGTAACTGTGGAGGAGGATGTTCAGGAGATGTGACTTTAAGCTATAATGAATCTACAATGGTTGCAACTATAAGTTGTGAGGAATGTTGTGAAGGATCTACAATGCAAGTGACATTTACTACTACCTACACTGAGGATGACACAGGGGAAACAGAAGTAGTAACAGATACATTAAGTGTCTCTTGTACTAATGGTATAGGTCAAGTAACTCTTGTTGGTAATACTATACCAGGTACAACCTCTGTAACTACCGCTGCATTAACCACTAATGGATGTGCATAATGTATGGCTTCAATTATAATAGAGAATATATGTGATTGTCCAGAGATAACCTATAATTTAGGACAAGTGACCCCTACTTCATGTAGCGGTAATACGGGCAGTGTAGTAATAGATAGTATACAAAATGGGAGTGTATCAGGTAGTACTACAGGTTTATCTTTTGGGCCTGGATCTATCACTATACAACATTCACAAATTAATTGCCCAGATTTATTAGTTCCTTATAATATACCTTGCGAAAATACAGGTTGTTCAGGAACTGATACATGTGATGTATCTTCATGTAATTGTGTTCCCGAAGACTGTAACCTTGTAGGTCAAACTTGTTCATTAGGTCAATGCTATAATGATGGGACCTATAATTCAGATTGCGTCTGTGTGGGGTCTCCTTGTTCATTCTCTCCTAATATAAATTGTGGAAATGATGTTACAATTGAGACTTTCGAATTTTTCACTCCTGGGGCTACGGCAACAGATAACTGCACAGGTCAATCAGTTTCAACAAATTGTACTTGGAATGGCAATTCAGTTAATTCAGGATTAAGTTTCTCATCACCTGGAGTTTATACAATAACTTGTACGGCTCAAGGGTCATGCCCTGGAGCAGGTAGCTCTTCTTGTAGTGTAAGTGTAACTGTAGTAGATCCCCCTAAACCATGTGACTCAAATCCTTGTGAGGGATGTGGAGTTTGCCGAAACATAAATAATGATAGTGATTACACATGTGATTGTATAGGATCTTGTAATCAAGGTTCTTGTGAGAATACTTATACTCAGACTGATGGTAAAAGGGGGTGTGAATGTATATCTGATCCTTGTAACCCCAATCCTTGCGGACCTTGCCAAGACTGTAATAATGGTGTCTGTACGGGACCTATAATAGGAGAATCTTGTGATGACAATAACTTATGTACTTTTAATACAGTAATACAAAACAATTGTAACTGTGGAGGGGGTCAAACATCTAATTGCACTCAACCATGTACAGAATGTGATGGTGTAGGAGGATGCATCGGTACATGTAATCAAACATGTTGTGAAGGATCTTGTGTACCTAATTGTACATCAGGATTCACAGGATTATGTTGTTGTAACGGAACTTTAATAAATAAAACTGATACTTGTAATGATAGTGATTTCATTACATCAGATTGCTCTTGCAGCACAATTACTAATTTAGGTAGGTGTTGTTACGGAGCAAACCAATGTGAACCTGCAATAAGCCAAACAAGATGTGAAGGTCCAGGACCTTTAGGTTTAGAGGGTGATTGGACTATAGGAGCTTCATGCCCTTGTCCATGTCAACCTAATTGCCCTACTAATTGTGGTCAATACAATGAATGTAATGGACCATGCCCTAATACAGATGTAGGGCAAGAATGTCCAGACCCATCTACATTATGTGTAGATCAGACTCAAGATAAAGATTTATGTGGAAATAACTGTCCAGGGACTAAGGATTGTAGTGATCCTTGTGATGACCTACCAAATTGCACAAGCACATTAACGTCTAATTGTTGTTGTAATGGTATAGAAAGAACTGCTTCTTGTAATAGTACAGAAATTTTGAATTTAAGTACGTGTGCTTGTGAGTCCCCACCCACCTGTGTAGAAATAGGTGATAATTGTATAGCTAATATTGGGTTACCATGTTGTAGTGGAGATTGTATAAGTGGAGTATGTGATATTCCTGATTGTATAATCGACGCAAGATCAAAAATAGCATTTGATAGTACTCAAGATTGTCTTAAAAGTATAAGCAACTATGGTGTTGTAGTGGAAATAATCCCACCCATTAATGGTGCATCTTGCTTTTGTAATTTTTCTTATGACTGGTCAGTGGAAATACGTGAAGACGGTATCATCGTAGCGCAAGATAGCGGGTCAGGAATTAACGGAAGTTGTAACCAGTGTGGAAGTATCGGAACCAATACAAGTTCTGGCAGTAGTTACACATACACCTCAAGTGTAACTAATGTGCAAGCATTAGCTGGGAACGAGTGTGACTTATCTAACGTATCTTTTATTAATGGGGGCAGTGAAACCGTACTTGAACGTTGTTAATTAACTATAAAATCAGTAAATAGATGAGCTGTGATAATTGTAACCCTACTTGCTACGAAAATGTAAGTACGGATTGTATAGGATATAACGGACCCTCTATACCAGAGATAGGGTTAGAGCAAGGTATGTCAGGATCTAAGGTATTTGAAATCTTAGGTAATCAAGCTAAAGAATCAAAAGAATCTGCTGAGAAATGCTCGTGTGGATCATCAGAATCGTCAGGGGAAACAACCTCAACTAATATAGGTAATGTATCAGCACTACAAAATAATACAGTAAATAGTATATCTACCTCACCAATAAAAATAAACTCTACTATAGATCAAGGTAACATAGCAGTTGGCTATGATTTCATAGAAGCTTTTGAAAGTTTAGGGGGAACCCCAAGCAGTATAAGAGTTAGTTTATTCGGTAAATATAAAGGAAGTGTTAATGATGTAGAGCTAGGAGTTAGCGACACTGTAACAGGTGGATTTTCTGTTCTATCTGATTCATGTCCCTTGACGATAAAGGTTCAGAGTAGATTATTAGATGCAGATGGAGTACAGAAGATAGTAGAATACTCTAAGCCATTCCCATGTCAATCAGGAACTACAGAAGATTTCTTGAATGCAAGTTCAGTCGGTACTAATTCAGTAGTAGATCAAGCAGGTGTAAATACTGCTGTATGCTCTGAGTTAGAAGCAATAAAAAGTCAAATGTCCTCTATCTTAAACTTTAGTTTTGAAGGTCAGGATATTAATACTATTGTAGTTAATCAATTAAATACAATAGAGATACTAAAAACAGATATAGAATCTCTAAAAGAAGAAATACAAAGTTGTAAGGATACAATAGATGAATTAAACAGAACAGTTTAATTACATAAACTTACCTGAATTAGGGGTAAATTTCATAATTAGGTATTATATTTGTAATGTCAGCAGAAAACAAATTAACATATAGAGACGTAGTTGACCTGTGGAAACACTTTGTTGTTGACAGGTCAGGTCATGAATCAGCAGATTCAGGATGGTCTCCAAGAGCTTTAATAGATCATTTCTTAATTATAAGATCTACTATATTAAAGCAATTAGTTGATGCTGGAAGACCTATTGGTATGCAGATGATTCAATACATTCCTTGTATAAAATTAGATGCTGTACCCTCAAATGAATGCCCATGTGCCCCTCCTACAGGATGTATGTGGCTTAAATCAGTATTTCCAATTCCAAATTACATAGCTTTAAAATCAGTTTCTACTTACTCAGGGGATCTAATTAGTTTTGTTAAATGGGATAAGTTTAAATACAAAGTTAAATACTCAAGGAAGGATACTTCCGATACACTCAAATATACCATCAAAGTCATTGATGGTAAGAATTACCTTTATATCTTAGGAGACGAAGACTTAGAATTAGTATCTTTAGAAGGAATATTCGAGGACCCTTATTGTGCCGATACATTCCCTAAATGTACTGAAGAATCTAAAGATGATGTAGAGAAGAAATGTAATCCTTGGGATACACCATTTCTCTTAGATCAATCAATCATTCCTCAGGTACTAAATGCAGCTTGGTCAACCTTACCCCAATTAAGGTCTGTAGCAGGTTCAGATATTGTTAATGATGATATTGACAACACTAAAGGTGACATAAACCTCAAGATTTAATGCAACCAAAAACAACCTACGTCTACAGTACAGGGGATTTCTACAAACTCTATAAAAAGGATACTCCTAAAGAAGAGCAAGTAGAATTCAAAAAGTATAAAGCTTTTATAAAAGACTTCTTTATAGCGGTAGGAGATAAGATAATTAAAGAGAGATGGTCATTCTACTTCCCTTATAAATTAGGATTCTTAACTATAAAAAGCCATACCCGTAAAAATAGATCCCAACCTATAAATTGGAAATCTACTAATGATTTAGGTAGACTCATATACCACACTAACCTACATTCATTTAAAAGGATATTTAGATTTAAATGGAATAAAAGTAGATTAAGATTTAGGAATAGAAAGTTTTATAGGTTTCATCCTGAAGTAGCATTAAAACATAGATTAAAAGATAACATAAGAGAAACATCAGAAGATCCAGAAATTAAATTCATCAGGTAATGAAAACAAGGTATATAAACATAAAGACTGCCATAGGTGAATTTATTGAAGATCTAGATTTACAAGAAAAAGAGATTGATGAGGATCTATTAGTAAGACAGGCAGAAGATGCTGTCAGATATTTTGTAACTGATGAACAGACAATACATAAAATAGTTATTTTAGATGTCCACAATTATAAAGCTGATTGCCCGAATGATTTTCTAATTAACTGTGAGATAGCTTATAGATTAGAAAAGCCTGAAGGATGTGGAACGAGAAAACAGCAGATAACTAAATTTGCACAAAGCACAGCAGAAGGTTGTGAATTAGAGATAAGTGTATCTTGCCCAAAATGCCATAAGACAGAGTGCAAAGGGTGTGGACAGGATGCAGTAGTAGTTGAGGTAGATAGGATATGGGAAATGGCTAATTCCCACTATTACCACTCTACAAGATTTATGTCAGATAGAGGAGTACAGTCATTTGGAAGAGGAGAATACCCTTCTGTTTATTCTGATACTTTCCAGTTAATGAAGCCCAGTACTAATGACTGGTTTCAAATAGATAAGCATCTACCAGATTGCGCTAATGTACACTGCCAAGAGTGTAAAGAAACATATAGGTTCCAAGATCCCAACATCGAGGTTAGTTTTAGGAAGGGGGAAATTTTATTAGCCTATTTAGCAAGACCAACAGATGAAGATGGTAATCTATTAGTGCCGAATGATCATAGAGCTTTTGAAGCTATACAGGATTATTTAACAATGAAGATGTGTAAGAAAGAGTATTTCTCTGATAAAGAGAATAGAGCTTATTACATAGCTTATAAAGACGCTAAACAAGACTGGACTCAATCTGCTGCAAGAGCTAGATCAGCTCTACAAATACCAAGTCACGAAGATTGGATGGCTTGGATAAACAACAACCCTTATAATAAAACCGACAGGGCTTATGATAAGAGAATAAGAGGTTGTAACTAATACTTATGGAGAAAGGAACAATGGTAGCTAAAAACCTGTTTACAGGTGGAATGAGGCAAGATGAGAAGCCTTATCTAAGTCATGAGACATCATACTTCATGGCTCTTAATGCTATTAATTCAACTCACCAACATAAGAACTTTGGTCTTACCAACGAACACTCCAATAGAACTTGTTCTACTTCAGGAAACATAGTTGGTCAACATTATTTAGAGGAAAGAAATCAGAGTGTCCTTTTAAAAGAAGGGGATGAATTTTGGTTATTCGACCATGAATCCTGTAAAGAGTATTTAATCTTTAGGGCTTCTGAGTTTGGATGCTCTTTTGATTTAGGTAACTGCGAGTGGCATGATATAGAGTCAGCTACAAAACAAAAATGTAATGAAACACATATCTACTTCTCATCTAAGTGTAAATACTATAAGTTTATACTTGAAGAAATGTTATGTCCTGATAGAAAAGCAGGGGTTAAACAAGAGATAAACTGTGAAGGTGCTTGTGTCCAAGGATGCGATTACTTTTCAGTTTTTCAATGTGCGTGTGCCCCTAAAATAAACCTACAATCCTTCGAAGGAGGCGGAGGCAATGCTAGAACAGGGGCATACCACGTTTTTGTGAGGTACGTGACTGAAGACGGAGGGATGACTAATTTCTTCAATACATCTTCAATGGCTTTCATAGGGTCAGAGACTAATGCCTCAGGATCAAGAGGTAATAGCCATTTAGAGATACAATTTAGTTGTTTAGATTGCAGGTATAATAAAGTTGAAGTAGTTGTAGTAGAACGATCAGGAGCAGGACACCCACAAGCCTATAGTCTCGGAATTAAAGGATATAAAACTTCTTTATCTGTAAACTATTATGGAGGAGAGGGAATACCAATTGATATATCTGAAGTACTATTAAGAAGGAATACATTTGTAGAGGGTAAGTCTTTAGAGCAGAGAGATGGTAGAATGTATTACTATAGACTTAAAGAGAGAAAGAATGTAAACTTTCAACCTTATGCAAGCTCAATACAAACTTCATGGGTAGTATACAGAGTACCTGTACACATAGCTAAGAAATACAATATGAGAGGTATGCGTAGGGGAGAGACCTATGCTTACGCTATAGTACTTAACTATAAAGATGGAACACATTCAGTGGCTTTCCATATACCTGGATCTCCTACTTCAGGGGTTCAACAAACAACAAGTGATAAAGAATATGTAGGTACAGGTTCTTACAAACCTGGAGTAGGTGGTAATAGAGGTACTATGACTTCTACTTCTGGGTCAGGGTCATCTACTCAAGAGATTAAGTGTGAATACACTAAAGACTCTGAGGACTCTATGTTATTGTATTCTACTACTAAAAATGAATTTCAGTTATTTGAGATAGGGGAAGATACTGGGGTGTTAAACTGTATACAAGACTCTATCAGAACAGGACAACAAACCATCGTCTGTGTCAAGGGAAAAGATGGAGATGATTTTGAGTTCATAGCTAATAACGTAATAAATAAGACAGATGACTATATTAAATTATCTGGGAATACTGACGGTATCTACAAAGATGAAGCCCAAGAAATAATAGTTAAATGTGTTGTATCAGATAATAACTCTGCCCCTACTACAGGAGGTATGGGTTCAGGATCAGGAGGTGGAGCAGGAGCAACAGCAGGGGATGCAAAAGTCACTATCACTCAAAAACAAGAAGTAAAAAGAAAAAGAACTCATTGTCCTAAATCAGTAAGTAATCCTCAGAATGACCATTATGATGATGAGTTACAAAGAGAAATAAATGCACATAATACAGTTGATACAGATTTAAGTCTTGAAACTGCTTTACATGAGGCAGCTTTAAGAGCTGAGTGTTGTAATTGTATTGCAGACGCAGATCCATGTGAAGTATGTGAAGACACTGAAGGATCGGTTTCAGGAGGTACTTCTGTTTCAGGGGGTAATGGGCTATCTCCTCAATTAGATGAGAATGGTAACTTTATCACACAACTTGACGCCAACGGCAACCCGCAGGTTGTTTACCAGGGTTTAGGCGTAGACACAACTGGTAATCCTAATGAGTTTATAGGAGCACCTGGGGCACCTCCTGGGGTAGTTACAGATGGTAATGGAATACAAGGAGTAGTAGGTAATAACATTAGTGCTTCTACATCTATAAATATAGAGCTGCCCCCTAACACTACAGGATGTTGTCCATCAGGTGATCCTTGCCCTCCTGGTAAAGCTTTAGAGCAAAGTGTGGATGATCATCCAAATATAGATGAAGCAGCTACTGATTGGATAGCTATGATGGCATCTTATACAAAAGATGATTTAGACGCACAAGCAAAAATGGCTTCAGTATCTAATATAAAAGATGCTGCTCAGATGTTGATGCAAGACATACAGGATAGAGATAGAATATGTGAAAGAAAGAAACAGAAATATACTTTCTCTGCCATACCTTCTTACCCTGCAGGTAACAGTATATTAAAAGATAGATCAGATACTACCATAGGATCTGACATAACTGATTGTTGCGGTAAGCCTGAAACTGAAGTAGAACTTGATATATTAGCTACAGGTAGAACTGAACCTAAACAAGAAAAGAATATACTTTACCCATGCACAACTGATTGTAACGGTAACCCAATGTACGGGGGATTAGCAGGTACTCCTGTAACACATCATAAATTCCCTACTATAGCAGAACAAGTACATTACTCATCTAAATCAGTAGGTGTACCTTACAGTGAGCCATTCAAAGGATCTGATCCTGAGAGAGATGCTTATGTAAATATAATGGGTGTTAGATTTGATGGTATACAATTACCATCAGAAGATGAATTACCTATACCTCTATGTGAGAACAATCCTTATACGATTGTAATGGCAGAGAGAACAGATAAAAATAAAACTGTATTAGAGACAGGATTAACTACTAATACATTTGCAATAACAAACTTTGGTAAAACTTATGACGTACCAAGACACGCTGTAAATTCAAAAGAAGAGATATCGAGGTATCACGATACAGGAGATCAAAATAGATTAGCAAATCAAGGTTTTGGTCAATCGTACAACATGTACTCCTTAGATGGTTTAGTTAGGAAAGGAGCTTCTTTAGGTGCAACACACGTTAGATTAGACGGCACACTTACAGGTGATGGTTACAGATACGGGTTATATTCAAAAGGAGTAGAACCTGAGACAGAGGAAGGTTGGAGAGTTGATAATCTCGGTGCAAGGCAGTGGATCAATATGAATGAATTTGCGCCAGCAGGAGGGGAATTCCCTCTAACCTTTAAAACTTTTGTAGATGCAAATACAGTAGAAGAACCTCCTTTCGGTGGTACAACTCCTTTAAATAATCTGTGGGGTCAAGCTAATACATGGTTTGGTGCTGCAGGGATACCTCAGGTAACAGATAATAGTTTTACAGGAGATGTATTAGAGCACGAAGGTCACTTAGAAGGTGAAGCTCATTTAACGACTATGATAAGGGAGTTAGATGATCAATATGGTAACCTTGAATCTATGAGGTATATACCTATATTAGATGCAGGTAAAAGAGAAATATATGGTAATTCTATAGAAGGACCTGTAGGAGATACTTACATAGGTGCTTACTCATTTGTTAAGACATCTTATATCTCTGATAAAGTAGGTTCATGTGAGGAAGGGGAGAAATTCCTTATACCTAATCAAGCAACTACTAAAATTGAGAATAGATGTATATGTGATGGACCTGATGATGTAATACACCAAGAAAATGGTATGTGGGTTTGGACTACTTTACCTGAATCAGGTGAGCCAGCAGACCCTAAGAACTGGGCAGGTACTCATACTCCAGGAAATGCTACAACACGTACTCACCAACAGGCTATGGATAATGATCCTGTGACAGATTATTACTATCCGAAAGTACAGAAGACTTTAATAACTTATTGGGGGGAACACGATGTAAACCCTTGTATGAGAACTAATGGTCAAGATCTACATACTCAGATACCTGGTAAAGTGCATAGAGATAGTCACTTATATAAGATGGATTCAGGAAGTGCTATAGATGGATTTGATGGAGGATGGGAAGATGCTTATCTAAACCAATTTTACCATGAGTATAGACAGCCATCTCTAAAGATTAGAAAAACTAAGGCTATGTTAAGGCACTTAGTTAATCTATTACTACCTCTAATAAATGTAAAAGAAACTACAGAGGTAACTACAGGTATGGAGCTTACAGGTGCGCTATTAGCTTATCCAATGGCTCAGATGTTCACTTACCTTGAGAACCAAGTATTACTTAGAAATGATGCTTTAGATAGATTCTTAGGTATACCTATTTGCAAGACTGATGATGTAGGTGGGAATCCTGATGGATGTCTTAAAGGTTTCTTCACTAATCCAGATCAATATGACTGGTCATTTAGTAGAATGAATGATATATATCTTTACACAGGTATGCCAAATAAATACAATACTTGTGATTGCACAGATTGTCTAAATGGAGAGTATTCAAATACAATTGTTTATTCAGACAAGCAATCTTCTTTCAATGAGTTTGATGCTTATACTAATGTAAGCCCATTGTCAAAAGAATTAAATATTAGTGCTCAAGATGGTAAGTTAACAAGATTATTCTCAAGAGGAGGAAATTTCTATGCTCATACAACTGACACAATAATTCAGTTAGATACAAGGCAATTAAGTATACCTACAAATCAAGGTCAACTTAGTTTAGGGGTATCTAATTTACTTAACCCTTTTAACCCCACTCAAGGTATAGTTGAAGGATTTGGGGGATTACAATACCACAATGCAGCTATAAATACACAGCATGGGTACTTTTGGGTTGACGCAGATGCAGATAAAATATATAGATTCGATAGTCAAGTAGAAGAGATATCAGCTAAAGGTATGTTCAGGTTCTTTAAGAATCATATACATTTCTGTGAGTGTACTGACTGTGTTGACCAAAAAACAGTGGGAACCTCTTTCTATAGTCTTGGGATTGATCCACAATTCAATAGATTATTAGTAACTAAAAGAGAAGCAAATACAGAACATTCATTCACAATGTCATATGACTTAGAGCAAAAGAATTGGATAAGTTTCCATTCATATAAGCCAAGACACTATATGTGGGATAGAAGAAGAATGTATACAATAGATCAAGGGAGTGTACATATACACGATGTATTATGTGATCACCAAACTTATTATGGACAGTACCATCCTCATATTATTGAGTTCACTGCAGTCCCTAAAGCAGGAGAGGTAACATTAAAAGCGTTCACTTATCAATCAAGTAACCTGAGGACTGAATCAGAGAGGTGTTTAGATTCAGATGGTTGTAATTTCAGTAGAGATGAAGACCACACCTTTAATAAACTCGCTATATACAACACCACACAGAGTACAGGGACTATGGAAGTAAACTATCACTCAGATGATATGGGTGAAGAAGAGAACCAGAGATTTGATATAGAAGATAACGGAAGAGAAATAGTATTATACAAGAAACATAGAGAATGGGCATTTAATGATGTACATGATCATAAAAGAGTAGAGCATAAGAAAGCACCAACTACATTATGTACTAAGTGTGTAGCTATTACAGAGGTAAATGAATTTGCTTGCTCTGCTCCTGAAGAACA
>ENA-ORXT01003645-ORXT01003645.1-marine-metagenome-genome-assembly--contig:-NODE-3645-length-16746-cov-9.187894_pt1 | contig 16746 bp, 24 predicted proteins | sample MGYA00237868_ERZ511482 | MGnify/ENA metagenome assembly ERZ511482 | reverse complement strand
ATATCGCCGATAGCTACAGTCCTATGACCGCAAGCACCGTTCTCTGCACCACTGTGAGTTCAACGCTGTTCCGACCGTGCTAAGTCTTCGTACGACCAATAGTGCACTCGCACGGCAGGAGCACGTGCACAGCGCCAGCAACGATATGCACACCAAGTGTCTACCATTTAGAACGCTGTGCGCATTACTTGTGTCAGCTAGCATCCGAAATGGGTGTTTGGTTGTCATTCTGGTGCAGAATGCCTTGTCGCATGTCGTCTGGCCTCCTACGACGGCGGCGTGGCCACGCCGCCGTAGAGGGGGGAGAGGGCGGCCGCCGCCACGGCCTGCGCCTCAAATGCGTGTGCTTATGTACACTCAGGGAGGCATTCCTGTTTTCTTCTGACCTCGCTTTGCTTCACGAGCACCACCAAATGAACATGAGAACGGTCTTCGTGCACCAACGATGTGGCTGAACGGGTCGACTCCAGCCTGCTTGGCCCCATCATCTGGTGCCATAAGGGACACAGGTTTGGACACACTGTCCAGTGGACCAGCTGACGCCGTTTTCTGGACTCTCAGCGCGCGCGTGGATGCCGTGCACCCGCCGACCGCGTGGTGGAGGGGTGGGTGATAGAGGGGTGGGTGGTGGAGGGGTGGGGTCGGCCTCGGTGGCGCCGCGCGCCCCCACCGCCGCCGAGCCCGTCGCGCCGCGGGGCGGCTGAGTGCCTCGCCTGTTTCCCGCGACGCGGCTGCGCGTCGCGCACCCCGCCGTCCTTGTCCACCCACGCGACGAGCATGCTCCTCAATAAACTAAAAAGTGACTCACTTCGTGTCTTGGGGCCCTCCCCGCCCGCACGCGGGCGGCTCTCCACTACACCACTCGCCCAGCCCGGGGCACCGTCGCCGACCCACCGATGGCGGCGTGACCCCCCCGACGCGCGCACCCCCTGACAACGTGTCTAGGCAGGGCCCCCCAGCAAGGTCGGCGCCACGCCCCCGTTAAGCGAAGCGCCCGTAGTCCCCCCGCCATTGGCAGTGCCGGCGCCCGACGCGATGACCCCACCGGCCGACGCGCCCTGGCCGGACCCGTTGGCCTCGCCACCGCCGTTCCCAAAGACCTGCCCGACGATCGTGCCGTCGGCGCCAAACGTAAACGTGCCGCCGCCGCTGCCGCCGCCATCGCCGCCGCCGCCGCCGCCGCCGCCACCTGCGCCACCCCCCCCGCCCGAGCCGGTCGCGGTGCCGGCGCCGGTGCCGCCAAAGCCGCCCGCCGCCCCAAACTGGTTGAAGCCGTTGAAGCCCGAGCCGCCCTGGCCGTTCCCAGACGCGGAGCCGCCACCGCCCGAGCCGTCGATGTTGGTACCCTGACCCGTCCCCTGGAAACCCCCCTGCGCGACGCCGCCAGCCCCAAAGCCGGCAAACGGGCTGGCGGGGTTGCTCCCAATGATGCCCGCCTCGCCGCCGCCGTTGCCCGAGCCGCTGCCGCTGCCCTGGCCGAGGGCCCCATTCCCGGCCCCGCTGCCGAAGCCGGTGAAGGCGCCTACGCCGCCGCCGGTAAACAGCCCAGGGCCCGACGCGCCAAAGCCCCCAGTACCGTCGCCATTGCCATTGCCACCGCCACCGCCAGTCTCCTCGCCGCTGCCTTGGCCGTTGCCGCCGCCCTGGCCGGAGCCGTCGCCAAAGCCACTGATGCCCGCCCCAAAGAGATTGCCATTGGTGTTTCCGCCGCCGGCGCCGCCGCCGGCGCCCTGACCGGTGCCGCCAGACTGGCCGCCGCCGGTGCCCGAACCCGTGCCTTGCCCAGAGCCGATGCCAAACGCAGAAATGTCGCCAAAGGAAAAGAACCCCTGCCGCACTGCCAGCGACGGGTCGTCATGGACGTCCACGCGGTGGACGTCGCTGTGCGTGGTGGCCGCCACGGGGCGGCCGACGGCGGGGGTGCCCATGGGGACGGCCACAGTGCCGGGAATGGCGGCAACAACCGCAACGACGGTGGCCGTAGCGACCACCACGGTGGCCATGATGGACGACGTCATGGTGTAAAACACGGGTAGACCGAGGGGTGGGGGTGGTGGGGAGGAGTCGGAGGGCGATATGTCGGCGACGAGCAGAGTTGGCGAGGTGTCGATTGTCGTCGGCAGTAGCTGTCGAGGTGTTGGAGGTTGATGAGGGGACGAGAGATGGGGGGAGAACGTTTGCGGCGCCCCTTCTTATGCCTGACCACGCCCATTCATCGCGCCGGCGCGGGGCACGCGTCAGCACTGGCCTGGCACCCCCCGACCCCAGCCGCGCTGACGGTGCCCTCCCGGCGCCCCACGGCACGGCTGTCGTCGGGACTACTGAAGGCATCCTGGTAGGACCGATGAGCGGCCATTTTCGCCTCGCCGTCCACAGTGGGGTCGCCTACCTCGTCGGCAGCGACCCTTCGTGCTCACCCGCGGATATTCGGGCATTTTTCGTCCCTGACGAGGTAACTGTCTCACGGGGCCAGACCTATGAGCGCAGTGGCCGTCAGCGATGTCGACCCCGATCTCTCGCGCAGGCCCTAAGAATGGGATCATGGGGCCACGCGGCGCTATTGTACAACGATAGAAAGTCTCGCAGTTGCCAGCGTTGGCGTCCAAGGGTCGCGCCTGCGCTAACCCTATGGTGCTGTTCTGAATAATGAGTCAGGGTTAGCTATGTGGACCGCTCGGTCACGAGGCAGCTCTTGGACCGGGTGCCACCTGGATGTCAAGCGCCCTGGAGGTCGCGGGACTTTCGGCAAGATCGGGGGTAGGGAGTGGCATCGCGGTGGATTCCGCCTCAATCGCGCACGGTACCACGCTTCATTCGGGCGCATGGGAGTACAGTGAGTTCTCGGTCACAGAGAGTCGTTTACAAAAGACTCTATGGGTCGAGAGTCTTGTATTCCAGTGCGTCTATGCCACTTTTATTAGCGAAGCTTCTATGCTGCTGTTGGAACACGTGGCGTTTCACCCCCGGATGGCAAACGTTGATTGGCGCAAAGGGTGGGCCGAATCTTTGAAAGTATTGGCTGTCGGCTAGATCAGGACCGCATCATGCTTGCTGGCGAGGCAGCGCGCGTGGCGCCTGTTGGACGGTGTGTCCAGCAGCACAGTGGGTCTTACCAGCGAGGTTCCCTGGTCGGAGTTTGCCTCCAACAGACCCCCACCCCCCCTTCACACGGTGTCTTTCTCCCCGAAGAAACCCGGGCATTTTGTTGTTGGCAAATTTGGATGCGCGGGACGCCAGTGGTGCTACCGCGCGGGCCGACGCCCGTGCCAAGGACGGCAGGACACCGCAGACGGGCACCGAAGAGGCGAACGGTGCCAACGTGGCCGACGGCAAGGGTGTTGAATTTGGCGCCCAGCCCGGGGCGGGAGATGGCGCTAAGACCGCGCACGGCGCGGCGGTCAAGTTGGACACGGGCCGCCGCCGCTGAGGCGGCGGACAAATTGGAGAGCGGCGTGTGCCGCAGAAGGGCGGGGACCGGGGGAAGACACCCCCCTCCCCCCCGCAAGGGCGCCCCGAGGGGAGCCGAGTGCGGTGAGCAGCGCGGGCGTGCGGTGCGTGGGGCGAGGCGACGGGCGTGTGCGGAGCGGGCGGGCGCACCCATGGCGGGGGGACGAGCCGTGCGGGCAGATGCCAGGAGTCGGGTACACATAGAGGCGCCGGGAGGGCTGGGGATGTGAGGGTTGAGACGGAGGTAGATCAAGAACAGATCCCCCTTTGTGTATACGCTGGGCTCTCGGCGTGGTGCGGGCGACGTGGACACCTTCCCCCTCCCCAACACAAAGACCGGACGACAGGTTATGGGCCCAGGACCACGGGGTGTGACCCTGTAGGAGCTGGGCCGCCGGCTGGCCGCGGGACGGCGCGTGGCACCTGCGCGCAGCTGCTGGCGGCGACGGAGGCGACCTGACGCCAGGAGCGTCGAGCGCACCGCGTGTGAGCACGCGGCATCGACGGGCGACGGACGCAGTGGGAGCCGCCAAGGGCAACGATGTCACACGACTCGGTGCCGCGGGTGGCCAAATTGGACGTGCACAACTGCATGCAATGGAGCACCGAGTTGGAGCACGTCATGCGATTCAAGTGCTGCTGGACGGCGGTCAAACCCGCGGTGCCTGTGGCTGACGCGCTCCACGGCACCCGGGGGATGGCTGGCCCCGGGGACGGGGAGAGCGACGGTCTGCCCGCCGGGTGGATTGTGGACTCAGGGGCGTCCCACCATATGACAGGCGACGGCGGCATGTTGACGGAGCTGGGGCCGTGTCAGCCCGTCAAGATCAAGCTGGCGGATGGCAACGTGCACATGGCCACCAAGGCCGGCACGGTTGAGTTCGATGCGCTCGTTCAGGGAGACACCGTGCGCGTGACCCTGGAGGACGTGCTGGTGGTCCCGGGGCTAAAGATGTCCCTCCTGTCGGTACCCACCGCGGTCAGCCGCGGGTTCTCCGTCACTTTCGACAGCAAGGGGGTCCACATCCGAAAGGGGGGCCCCGTGGTGATGGAGGGGGTGTACCGTGGGGACGTCTGTGTCGTCGCTGTCCCGGAGGCCGAGGGCAGCGGCAACGGTGTTGCGCACGCTGCGGTCGCAGCAGGCGTGTGGCACCGACGATTTGCCCACGCCGGGCCGGACACGCTCGCGCGCGTGCCGCAGGCGGTCACGGGGATGCAGGCGTCCCATCCTCAACTACGTCGACAAGGTGGGGTTGGGTGCGACCCATGCATGCGTGGGAAGATGAATCGGCTGCCGTTCCCCGCGTCTACGACGCGGAGCACGCGGCCGTTGGAGCTCGTCCACACGGACGTGTGTGGGCCAATGGACATCAAGACGCCTGGCAAGGACCGGTTCCAGGTGGCGGTGATCGATGACTTTAGCCGCTACAGGGCGGTCGTACCAGTAGCCAGCAAGGGGCTCGCCAAGAACGTCGTGATGGGGACGCTCAACCAGTGGGAGACCCAGCTGGGGGAGAAGGTCAAAGCCATTCGCCGGGACGGCGGCGACGGGTACGCCGGGGCCAGCATCCGGGAATGGCTGGATGGCAAGGGGATTCAGATGCAGACAAGCGTCAGGTACTCCCCGGAGCAAAACGGGGTCGCAGAGCGGTACAACCGGGTACTGCAGGAGCGGGTGCTCGCCACGCTGGCGGATTGCAACCTGGGTAAGAAGTGGTGGGCAGAGGCGGGGAAGGCGGTCAACTACGTGAACAACCGCATCCCGTCGCGCGGCCAAACCAAGACGCCGTACGAGCTCTTCCATGGGAAGGCACCTGACGTAAGTAACCTGCGGGTATTCGGGTGCCGAGTGTGGACGCATGTGCCAGGCCAGATGCGGAAGAAGATGGGCGACAAAGGCGTCGCCGGGACCTTCATGGGGTACGCAGAGGGGTCCAAGGCGTACAGGGTGCTGCAAGGCGGCCGCATCATCGTCAGCCGCGACGTGCGCTTTGATGAGGCGACCGCGGGCACCGTGGACGGCGGCAGCCGGGGCGTGGGGCCCGCCGGGGTCGCCAGCATCGAGGACGCGGTGTCGGCCGCCCGCCGCGTGACGGGGGCGCCGTCAATCACCGAAGACGGGGACCCCAGCTGTGGGAGTGACGCCGGCTCGTCTAGCGGCACGCCGTGGAGCGGGGCCCGCGGCGAGGACGAGGAGACCACGGCAGGGCCGCGTCAGAGCCCTCGTGCCGGCGGTGTAGGGAGCGCTCGCCCAGTTTGGGACGAGGACGGGGGGTTTCTGGGGGGCACCGGGTCTGCGCTAGCAGCCATGCCGCAGGACCCAGACAAGATGCGGATCCACGTTGCGCGCGAGGCTGCAGACTGGGAGAAGTTTGATGAGGCGGTCAAGCGGGAGGTCGACTCCCTGAGGGCGAACGGGACCTGGACCATCGTGGAACTGCCCTCCGGGAAGAAGGTGACGGGGGCGCAGATGCTGTGTGAACGCAAGCGCGGTGCAGACGGCGAAGTGACCAGGTACAAGGGCCGCTTCGTTGTCCGCGGGGTCACGCAGACGGCCATGGTGGACTTCAACGAAGTCTGGGCCCCTGTGGCGCGCCACGCAACGCTGCGTGCGTCACTGGCCAAGTGCGCAGGCGAGGAGCTAACGCTGTGCCAGCTCGACGTTGAGACGGCATTCCTAAATGGGCATATGGAGGAAGAAGTGTACGTCCGCCAACCGGCAGGATACGAGCGGGGCGACCCCGCAAAGGTGTGCAAGTTGGTCAAGGCCCTCTACGGGCTGAAGCAGGCCTCACGCGCTTGGTACAAGCGTTTGGTGGAGGCGCTACTTGAGGGTGGACTCAAGGCCACCGACGCCGACCCGTGCCTGTTTGTCGGGAATGTTAGCGGGGACATGTGCTTGGTGCTCGTCTACGTCGACGACCTGCTTCTGGCGAGTGCATCCCCTGACGCCGTGTGACGCACGAAGGAGTACATCATGAAGGCGTTCAAGAGCCGGGAGATGGGAGAGCCCTCGTACTTCCTGGGGATGCACATCCAGCGCGACCCGGAGCTGGGGGTGCTGCGGCTCGGCCAGCGTCAGTACGTTACCGACGTCCTCGCGCGCTTTCACCTGTCGGACGACAATGCGTCGTTGCTCCCTATGTCGGTGGGGTCCAAGCTGCAGAAGGGTGGAAAGCTATTGGACGACGAAGGGAAGGCGCGATACCAGGAGCTGGTTGGGTGTTTGCTTTACCTGGCTACATGCACGCGCCCCGACATCTCCTTCGCTGTGGCGAGGCTGGCGCGCTTTGTAAGTGCCCCGACCAGTACGCACTGGGCGGCGAGGAGGGCGGTGCTGCGGTACCTGCAAGGCACCAAGGACCTGGGCATTGAGTACGGCGGGACGAGTGAGTTGGTGGCGTACCACGACGCCGACTACGCGGCGGACGTGGACACGCGGCGGTGGACGACGGGTGCAGTCTTCCTCCTCAACGGGGGGGCAGTCGCCTGGACGAGCAAGTTGCAGAAGTCCGTGGCGATGTCAACGACAGAGGCGGAGTATGTGGCGGCATTAATGGCGGCCAAAGAGGCCATCTGGCTGCAGCGGCTGCTGGGAGAGCTGGGGAACGCCCAGGCCGCAGTGAAGATGCACTGCGACAGCCAAGGGGCGGTGGCGATGATGCGCAACCCTGTGAGCTCCCCGAGAACAAAGCACATCGATGTGGTGCACCACTTCGTGCGTGAGATGGTGGAAGCGGGGAAGCTGGCGGTCGTCAACGTCAAGACGGGGGAGATGACCGCAGACGTTTTGACCAAGGCGCTCCCCAGCGACGGGCACTACAAGTGCCGCGGCGACATGGGGCTGGTGCCGATGGCGCACGACGACTCGGCCTCTGCCCGAGTGGGAGTGTTGGCAAATTTGGATGCGCGGGACGCCAGTGGTGCTACTACAGCCATACTTTTCGGGTATCTACGCGGATGCTTGGAGTATTGGGAGGGGAGCAATCTACTCTACCCGGAGCACGAAGCAAAAAAAAACACGCTATTTCTGGTCTCAACGGGTATATTTGAAATGTACCCGATCCTGGATCCCAGGCCTCGAAGTACCCGCTTTTTAACTGAGGGTGTGCAGTGGCCCCTCCATTTGGGCAACGCCCGAGCTAAATAGCACAAGAAGCACCAAAACACAAACCCGAAAAAGACAAACAGCGGCCCACACTGCAAAATGTAGACCCCGCTATGTGATAGTATGAAATGAGTAGCACCCTGTATGTGGGTTTTTGATTTCCGAGGCTCTCTGAAGGACGTCTGGGCGACGTTCAGTCAGCTTGAGACGATTTCGGTGTTATTCAGGAGTTACGAGGGCCCGCTGTAGCCCATGGCTAAAAATCTACCCGAAATGTACCCAGTTCATTTGAGAAAGTACTCCATACCCGTAGCCTCAATCCATCCCGTCAACCATCTCACAGCGTTTTGTCCCCGATTCCTTAAAACTGAGAACTGCCAGATTCGAACACGCCCACCGACGGTTCGCAGAACTGTCGCACATTGATCATGCGATCAAATTATGCCCACTTTTTGTTGATCTTGGAGACTGAGCCGGCAGTGGAGTTCAGAAGTGCTCGAAGACCATCTGCACCGATATTCAGTGGGAATCATCCTCACACCAGCACCTTCAGATTCGGCAATTGTCCGGCAAAGTTGGTGCCACATGCTCATGAAGGATCATTCCGATTCGCTGGTTCTGATCGTTCTGCGTATCGTGCTGAAAACTGTCCTGAAGTGATAGTAAGATCATTCTGGAGATCGTGCTCACGACTGTCCTGGCGTCGGCGTACAATCATTTTGGGGATCGTCGTCATAGATTTATTGAACGTGTGCGCAAGATGGATCTGGATTCGTGCCTCAAGGACTCGTCCGTAGATGATAGCCTGGACTGCTTTGAGTGACGTCGTGAGGAAGGTCTGCCGAAGCCGATCAGAGAGCAATACCTGCCCATGGAGCGTCGTTCCTGGGCCACTAAGCGTGTGCAGAGGGACACTCAATGTGACTTGGTAGTCGTGCGACCGACACGCTGTTTCCCGGCGCAGAGGGGATGGGAACTTGGTAAACATGCGTCTGCTTTCACATCGAGAGTACCGTAAAGTCCCGGACGCACCCGGTCCCGATTTATTAATGATTTTGGTCTGCTTCATGCGCAGTAAATTGGTTTTCAGCTCAGTGGCAATCTTGTCCTCTATCGTCCTAACACAGCACGTCCCGAACTTGCAATGCCCCGGTTCATTACATGTCAGGAGCACCCACACCAGAATACACAAGCTCATGAGTGATATGTCAAATTCCACGATGGGCATTGGTCTGAACGGATGGAGTGTCACAGGGTTTTTGTTCACGCTGTTGACGGAATAGGCAGACAATTTGTTTGGGGAGGAGGCAGTCAGACTATCAGTTGAACAAGTCCTCAAATTCTTTTCCCTGGCCTTTAGGACAGGGTGCTCTCAAAGTGTAGTGATGCACACATATACTTAGAAAACGAGACTTGATCTCCGTTCCAGAGGTGGCAGTCTGCATTCGTCTCCTCAGGGATCTGAGGGCGTGTCAGCGTTGGAAGGGTCGCGATGACGCTAAAAAGCGAATAGAGTTTCGTGGCTGAGAAGGACTCTCCTGCCACAAGGGTCACAGGGCCTGGACGGCGTCTGCCCTTCTTTCCCCCCCTACCGCCCTGAGTTGCGCGCGGCGACCGCGCGCAACGCCTTCCGGGGTTCGACGCGCCCACGATGACCCGCGGGTGATCGTGCCTGCGCGCCGTTTTCTGCTGCGGCAGCGCGTCGGCGGTTGCTGACGCCACCTAGCGGTGCGGTTGGAGGCGCCCCATCGCACGGCGATCAGTCCCACCCGCCCGCCCGTGCGCCATGTCGGCCGCCCTGCCCGCCGTGCGCAAGTGCGCTGCGCGGCGGAGTGACGGCCCCTCCTGTGGGCGTCACGCGACGCCGGCGGGCCGCCGCCGCTGCGGTGGCGGCGGCGGCACACCTTTCTCCGCCATACATTCGCCCCACCACGGCAGCGTGGCTGTACGTGCCCTCGTTCGCGCTGGCGGCTATGGAGCCGGCCGGCGTGCCCGGTGTCGATGCGTCGCCGAGCGCGCCACTGCCGTAAAGGCCGGGGTATTGCATATACGTGCCTGGAATTGCAGTAACAGTCCCCGAGATGATCTGAGGGTCAGGATGACACTGCTTCTGGAACGATCCCAGAATCAGTTCCGAAGATGATCCGTTGAACGAGTCCAGAAACTGTAGTGATGATCTGCCGAATCACAGAGGTCACTCGAGAATCAGGCAATCTGAAATGTAGGACTTTCGCTTATCCACGGAATTGTTGTGCACATGATCCTGCGGATCATGCTGAGGCCATCTCAGGCCTTGTCCAGACAGCGCGTGCATGGAGTGCACAGACGAGTGGTTGCCAATCGGAACGCACAGCTGCAATCACGCGCGAATCACGCGGACCATACAGCCGTTCTCTCAAAAACCTCGCACGCCAACTGTTGCACCACTCTGACAAATCGGCCTTCACGGGCTCGCAGAGGCAGATTTGTCAGAGTGGTGCAACAGTTGGCGGGCGAGGTTTTTGAGAGATCGGCTGTATTCGTCGTTCACAGACCGATCGGATGCTATGGCACACGAAGGAGTTACGAGCAAAATGTGCCATTTCGTCCCTGTTCGGCCGAACACGTTCACGTGTGCGAGATTTTTTTTTATATCCCGCGCACGTGAACGTGTTCGAAAGTCAACTTGAGCCTCTAGTTGCGATCGTTTCCGCACTTCTGATTGGTCGAAGTGCTGCCTTCCCAATTGTGAGTTTCTGCCTATGCGAGCGTGATCTGATCTACTCGTTTTGGCAGCCGATTTTTCAGCGCGTCGCGTTCACGCATGCCGTGTTGCCGTGAAGACAGCAGTGCTCGTTTCACGCCTCTTTCACGAAATTGTGTTGCAGTTCATGCCCAATCACGTGCACGACGGCCCGCCGTATGGACAAGGCCTCACAGGCGCGTTACATGGCCATCTTAAAACATTCTTTCGCGTGTACTCGTTATAGATTTACTAGCCGGCAAACTTAGATCCATCTCGGCGATGAAATACCGACCCGCAGTGTGCCGGCGTGTCCAGCCGGAACGCAGATGACGACGATCGGAGTCATCCGTGGATCTGGGCTGCCAGTCCCTTCGAGAACCTCGTCGATAATCGATTCACAAATTCATTCGCAATCGACCCTGAACGCGACCGCGGAACACGCTCATCAAACTGAGGGCAATCATCCTGTGGTATTGCTGATCCCCGAACTTTGTCCAGGGGGACAGAGACAGAGACTAGCTCTGAATAAGAGCACTCGATGGGTTTAAAACGACAGTAAGAAGGCATCGAAGCCAACACAAAGCCTGCATTCGGTACCAGGACCTTGCATCTAGTAGAACGCACTGTTTGTTGCCGCTTGCAGAGAGAAGGAAGCCAGAGCCGACGACACAGCATAGAATTGAAGTCGAATTGGCTGTTCGAAAGGCCACGATCGTACTATTGGTTGAGAGTTGCCGCCAGTAATCTTGCAAGCCAATCAACGTGTCTTGCAGGAGTTACGCAGAGCAATTGCGACCAACAATGAGATAACATGAGATTTCTGGGCCGCTTGCTTGGGCCTGAAGACGGCATAGAGAGGGTTCTGGGCCAGACCTGTGATTTCTCATGAGATCAACAAATTTCTGCAGATTTCTTGAGAACCTGATGTGCGTTTCCAGTGCGCAGAGCTGCATGAGGACTATGTGTAAGGAACTCACACGATTCCTAGCCTTTCCATTGGCCCACGTACGCTGTTGAATGATGGAAACCACTCTGCAACAGCCTTTTTTTGGAGGTCAGCAATAACATGTCGGTGTCACTGTTGGTTTCGGCCGACTGACGGATTTTTTGTGGAACGACTGTATGTGTAGTATCGTGCTTTTCACAAAAACTGGATCCGCAACACCCGCTTCAGCATCATGAACCGCCCCCTGAGCCAATGAAACGGTGATTTTGCAACGAAAGCTGATGCACCGAGGTCCAGCTTTTGTGAAAAGCACAATATATCTGCATGATGTGATCGTTTTTTCGAGGTCCCCCGAGGAACACTTGCAGCACCAGGAAGATGTGCTGACGCTGCTCGGGAAGGCAGGGGTCACCTTGAAGGCGTCAAAATGCCACTTCTTCCAAGAGGAAGTGGATTTCCTCGGTCATGTGATCCGACCGGGACGGGTACAAGTCCTACAAAAGAACCTCCGGGCAACGTCTCCGTTTTCCGGAAACCCAGACCCAGATGAAGAGTTTTCTGGGTATTTGCGGCGTGTGTCGCCGCTTTGTAGCTGACTTCGCAAAGATAGCGAAGCCCATAACAGCACCAAGCTTCCTAAGAAGCTTCCTCCTCCTTCAGGGGAGGAGATAGACGCCTTTGAGATACTCCGAGGTCTTCTGTTTGACGCCCCTATCTTTGCCGTGCACAAGAGGCACGGAAACTACATCGTCGATGCAGACGCCAGCTATGAACAGTTGGATTGTTGCTTACAACAGCAACAGTCCGACGGGGAATACCACCCTATCGGCTACTACAGCCGTGCGCTTCTCCCTGCGGAGAAGAGTTATTTCGCTACGGAAATCGAGGCGCTAGGCGTCGTCTGGGCCGTGACCTATGTACAGTCCTACCTCGAAGGTGCGGAATTCGTGGTACGGTGTGATCACCGCACCCTTTTATCGGTCCTCACTAATACGAGTCCGAATGCTCGGAATAACCGATGGCGACTCCGATTGTCGGAGTACAACTACGAGATACGGCATAAGCCAGGGAAAGATCACAAGGTAGTAGACGCGTTATCGCGTCTACCTACAGACGGTCTGGACACCTTACCTCTGGACGAGGACATCCCCGTCCTGGCCGTCGAGACCCGAGCCAGTGACGCCTTACAGGAAGCATCACCGGACGAGGCCCCTATGGAGGCCCTATGAGCCCAATACATCATCCTAGGCCAAGCTGAGGATCACTTTTGTCAGGCAAGGCTGAAAAAGCTCGATGCTCCTCCGCCCCTAGACCCGACTTCGAGTCGAGAAGTGTTCTTCTTCCGGGAGAAGAACTGGCTACTCTGCCGCCGCTCGGTGTGCGGAACGGAAACCCAAGTGGTTATCCCGGAGGCGTTAAATGAGCGCCTCCTGATACACCAACACCAGTTGGCGCCAGCCGGGCATCCCGACACGACAAGGATGTACAACACCCTTCGTAGGTATGTGTACTGGCCGACGATGGTCGTCGACGTGTACAAGAACGTGGAGCAATGCCCCGCGTGCGCCAAAACCCGCCTCTCGGAGAGGGAACGCACGACGGTGATGAAGCTTTTCACCGCCGACGAGCCCTTGTCGGGGCTCGCTATGGACCTTTTTGGCCCACTGCCTACCTCTAAAAGGGTTCTCAAGCACGTCCTGGTCAGGGATTGCCAGGATGTGCATTTCGGGGCGAAATAGGATACGGATACATGCCGATGCTGTGGATCTGATTACGGGTAACTACCATCATCCCCGACTCTTTCCTTACGGACAACAGGCCGCAGTTTGCCTCGGTATATGACCAGGTCATCCTGGGCTTACTCGGTATAGCTTCGAACTATACCTCGTCGTATCACCCGCAGACGAACGGGCAGGTGGAGCGGTATAACCGCATCCTCGTTCGCCAGCTCCGCTGCTATGTGGCGGAGCACCAAGCCGAGTAGGACAGTTATCTGTCCCTTTCGACCACTGCGGACAATACGCAGGTCCATTCTAGCACTGGGGAGATCCCCTTTGCTTTTGTGAGCTCGAGGCGGCTCCCACTGATTGACAACGAGAGAATTCCTCGGCTGAGACAAGCCGAGGAAGGACCGGTCAACGCCAGCTCGGCGGCGGAACAATAGGCGGAGGACCTTAAGGCTCTCATACCAAAGGTGCGACAGCACCTGGGTAAAGCCCAGGCAGCGTACAAGCTCGCGTTCGACGCACGCGCTCGAGAAAAGAATAACCAGCGAAAACGTGGGGAACGGGTGTAGCTGGATGCCTCCTCCCGCTCGCCGAAAAAGCTTGGGTTCAAGACCAAAGGGACGTACATGGTGCTACAGATCTATGGATAGCGGTTCCTGATAGAGAGCCCTAGTGTCTATTCTACCAGTCATTGGCATCATTTGATGCCAAGGCTGTGCTTAATTCATGCCATGCCGGGATCACCAATTTGAGCCTCCCATCATATGAGATATGCGAGTATGCGGTGCCGACGGCGCTTCTCGGCTTCACTGCGCTTTCCCTCAGATTAACGATGTTCCCCGTCCGATCTTGATGAGTAGAAGTGACCGTTGGATGGATCCCGCAACAGAGCCATCCAAAAACCAGCAAGCGAAAGACTGCTTCTTGGCCCCATTCTGGGCCACTTCACCCGCCATGCATCTCAGTTGCAACCAGCTGCTGACAGACAGTTGTCGTTGGCTGCGCTCCCGGTCAGGCCGGCCGACCACAGAGCAGATCTGGATGCAACGGTACATGCAAGGTACATTATTCACGGCGTGGAATGCGCAGTCGAGATCCCCCCATATCCACCTACCGCACAACAGGCCCACCCAGACGTTGTCACAGCCAGGCGTCGTGTGCAGCAAGCAAAAGAAACCGGAAGCAGTCGCGACCCGTCTTCGGCCCGCACAAAGATATCTCACCACCCACGCTTGGATCGCGACACCCGAAGCACACGAGTGTGCTGCGATTCGTCCTGAACACGCGACAGCGGCGCTGCGCCAAGAACGCGGCACCGCCAGCCGACGGTGGGACGCGCCGCTTCGTCGTTGGTGTCAGGTGCAGGCCCACCCCGTATGCGGGGGCCACAGTCGCGTCGGTGGCTGCCTGCGCGGTGCGCGGCCGCCAGCCCGTGCTGTCAAAGGTGTTGTCTATCAGCCCGGACGCCAAATCCTCGTAGAAAGTCGCCTGCTTCAGGGACGCGGCCGATCCGCGTGCTCCCAAGTGCAGCATCCAAGCGTCGACAATGCAAACGCCCAGAAATGAGAGATTGACACGCTGCGACCAGTCGTGAGTCCCGAGCTTGTGCTCCAATCTTAAGTCATCTTGGCGGCACCGGTTGTGCCGATCAATCTGCGCGCAGCACGAGTAGTAAATCTCTGCAACTTCCGGCTGCGTCATCGACACCGCGACACGCTCAGCCCCGCCATCGAGCTGCCTCCACCGCAGGCGCTCGCATGGGGCACCAGCACTTGTGGACCCGGCAGAGGCCACAAAATAGCGCCGGTCCCGGTCCGCTCGAAGCACCGCAATGAGCTCTGGGGGCCCCAACGGACTCGGGTGGACCATCGACACCCAATCGCCTCGCGCGCTTAGATGACGGGCCGCTAGCGGTGCCATCGGGAACCGTCGGTGGGCAGTCTTAACGACACCGATAAACCGCAGTCCCGATGCCTGCAGCGACAGAGCTGCCTCCACACTCGCGAAGTAGGAGTCGGCGCGCACGATGCGGTCAGTCCCCGCCCAGGGTCCGACCAGCCGTTGCAATACGGTAGTCCCGAGAAACAGCTGCGTCTCGGCGGCAGAGAGGTTGGCGTGCTTGGCGGCGGCGGTTGTCACGAGGTGAAGATGAAGAATGATGCCGCTGCGTCCACATGCCGCGTTCTGGATCTCGCGGCCGTTTTCTGGCTTACGGTCAATGGCCACGTACATTGGTAGACCAACCGAGCTCCAATGACCCCCGAGACCGTACCACTTCAGAATGGACTCGTCGACACATATAGTGTCTCCTGGGGTCACGTGTGCCTTCCGGTGGGCATTGATTGAAGAAATGAAGTCGTTGAAGAGGGCCCACCTGAAGCGCTCCCCGCTCGGGTCGTCGGCTGCCGGACCACCCGTCGGCTGCTTGCTGAAGGTAAGCGCCGACCACAGGGCGTCGAAGCGGAGGCGAGGCATGCCGGTGCGCGCGTTAAACGCCGGGACAGGCATTTGCTTTGACCGTGGCTCTGTTGCCCACAGGTCAGCTCGAGACCCGAACTCAAAGCGCGTGGCAAGGATGAGCACGCCAAGGACCTTTAGAATCTCGCCGGGTAAGGTAGAAGCGAGACCCCGCCCTATGAGTTTGGCGGACGTCAGCGACGTCATTAACGACAGCAACACTTGTGGGAAGACGGCGAAGAAGTAATCGAGGGGAGCGCGAGTTCGACCAAACCCAACGTAATCGCCTCCCTCGCTGATGATTTCACCGCCCTGGGTGCGCACTGACCACGGCCGCCGCGGCACAGGCCCCCCAATGGGCTGTGGGACCGCTTTGTCCCTCCACTCGAATCCGTGCGCTAAGGTCCCCGACGTAGTCGACGGCAATCCCGGCGGACTGAAATCTCGACGCCGGTGGGGCACCCGCCAGCGCATGGGGGCCATCAACCGGTGCCTGGAACAGGCCACCACATGCAGCCTTCGTGGCGACACCGACACGCACGGGAGACTGTTCATCACCCGAATTCAGCGGGGAGAGAAGAGGTAACGGGTCGGATGGCGGCGGAGTGACAGGCGTGCCCGCCAGAAGCTCTGGGTGGCCATCAATGGAGGCGGCCACACGCAGCAACAAGGCCGGTCCCGGCCGTGCAGAGTCCCTGCCCGCCTCATGGTCCCCAACGACCGTCGACACAGGAGGGGGGTGCGTCAGCGGACGCGAGGTAGGAGCTGGTTCCGAAATCGACGGGGCTTGGGGGGGGGGCTTTGGGGGGAAGGCTCTGGGGGGGGGCCCTGGCGGGGGGTGCCGGCGGGGCACATTGCCACCAGGGCCTGAGGTGGATAAAGAAGAGCCAGACATATCCGCACATTATACTCGTAATAATCCATAATCCATGCCGCAGCCGCGTATCCGTATGGCATTTCCACAAAAAATGGACCCCCTCCGTCGGCGGTGCACGTTTGACCCCCTCCAGGAGGGCCAAAGGGGGGGTGTTCAATTTGACCGGACATCATGTTTGCTGACAGAGAGCCGCATCACGAGGGTGAATTCTAGGGTCTGAGGCCGAATCTCGTGTGCGCACAGCGGCGATCGCGGATCGCGGCGCGGTCCTTGGTCCGGGGCTTTAGTGAGGTGGACCGATTGCATTCGTGGATCGGCCAGGATGAGGATCTCACACAACGTGCTCCACTTCGTGCGCCAGCCGGGTGGACCTGTGTGGCAGACGCTTAACCCGATTCATTAGGGGTCACCCTCAGGCACTGTCAGAGCAGGTGGTCAGATTTCGTCAAATTTCACTGC
>ENA-ORXT01003644-ORXT01003644.1-marine-metagenome-genome-assembly--contig:-NODE-3644-length-16749-cov-4.505758_pt1 | contig 16749 bp, 12 predicted proteins | sample MGYA00237868_ERZ511482 | MGnify/ENA metagenome assembly ERZ511482 | reverse complement strand
CTAAATAACGAGAAATAAAATATAGAGAAATCCTCACTTGTCTGGTCTGCCATTTAAATGGTAAGTCAGACAAGTGGGGATTTTTAAATCGTATATAAATCACTCCTCTTTTTCCAAATAAGGTGACAAAAACACCCACAAAGCAGCCAAGATAGTTCCCCCAATGATCAAGTAGGTTCCCCCCGACCAATGTTGAACCTGAAAGACAACACCTGCAACAATAAGTAAGGTGCAAATCCCAAAGACCACTGCCGCTGTTTTTTGGCTAGAACCTTCCTTTCCTTTGGTCAACAACTCCCATCCAACCACCAATAAAAATGCCCAAAAAGCATAAGAAGAAATTTCTTCCAACAAAGGAGGAGTGGCATAATGTAATAGGTTTGCTATATAACCAATCGCCATTAAAACAACCAACCCCATTTTAATAAAATCGATAAAACCTCGTTTTTCTTTCCTCCATAAATCGTAGCCATATCCTAAAATCATCAGGACAATTCCAGTCACCAATAGCTGATTGCCATACGCCCATTGTTGTAATCTAAAAAGCATACCAATGATGACCACTGCCACCCCTAATTTTAAAGGAGAATGTAATTTAAGTTTCATAGTTTGCTATTTGATTTCGGTGTAAATTTGCAAAAATATTGGACAAGCCTAATATAAAGAATAAAAATGTTACAGGCAATATGAAGTAAACTAGAAGCGGTAAGAAAACCAATGTCTTCTTTATTTGTTAACGCTAGGTCTAATATTCCAAAAGCGAGCGCAGCGCAAAAATCCTCTCAGAAGCAAATGGTTCAAAAGCGCAGCGCTCTAAAAACAAACAAACTATGCCATTCAAACTTCATTCTAAATTCAAACCAGCAGGTGATCAACCCCAAGCCATTAAGCAACTAGAACAAGGTTTGGTAAAAGGAGAACGAGACCAAGTGCTGTTGGGCGTCACTGGTTCTGGAAAAACATTCACCATTGCCAATTTAATAGAAAAAGTCCAACGACCTACATTGGTATTGAGCCACAACAAAACCCTAGTGGCACAACTGTACGGAGAGTTCAAACAGTTTTTTCCCGACAATGCTGTAGAGTACTTTGTTTCTTATTACGATTACTACCAACCAGAGGCTTATGTTCCTGTTACAGATACTTATATCGAAAAAGATTTGAGTATCAATGAAGAAGTCCAGAAGCTGCGTCTTAAAACATCGTCGTCTTTATTATCGGGTAGGAGAGATGTCATAGTCGTGGCATCGGTTTCTTGCATTTATGGTATGGGCAACCCAGCCGAATATAAAAACAGCATTATTCGTATAGCCAAAGGCATGAAAGTTGGTCGAGATCCATTGCTTAGACGTTTGGTGGAGGCGCTGTATTCAAGAACAACGACTGATTTTGAAAGAGGGAATTTTAGGGTGAAAGGAGACACGGTAGACATCTTTTTGCCTTATGCCGATTATGGTTTACGGGTTTCGTTTTTTGGTGATGAAATTGACGACATTGAAATCATTGATCCACAAACTGGAAGGCGAATGGAGAAAGTAGAGGATGCGGCGATTTTTCCAGCAAATTTATATGTGGCACCAAAAGACAAACTGGGACAAATCATTCACGAAATCCAAGACGAATTGCATGGGCACGTAAAATTCTTTGAAGGGCAACACAAATTATTAGAGGCACAACGAATAAAAGAGCGAACAGAGTTTGATTTAGAGATGATCAGAGAATTGGGCTACTGCTCAGGTATTGAAAATTATTCTCGATATTTTGATCGAAGAAAAGCGGGACAACGCCCATTCTGTCTGTTGGATTTTTTCCCCGATGATTATTTAATGGTAATTGACGAAAGCCATGTTTCTCTGCCTCAAGTTAGAGCAATGCATGGTGGTGATAAAGCTAGGAAAATGAACTTGGTTGATTATGGGTTTAGATTGCCTTCGGCATTAGACAATCGCCCACAAAATTTCAATGAATTTGAATCCGTCATCAATCAAGTGGTGTACGTTTCGGCAACTCCTGGAGACATTGAGATGGAGAAAACAGGTGGAGCAGTCATAGAACAAATCGTTCGCCCCACAGGACTGTTGGACCCACCCATAGAAGTTCGACCAAGTACCAATCAAATTGACGATCTTATTGGTGAAATTAATAAACGAGCTGAGAAAAACGAACGGGTATTGGTGACCACACTTACCAAAAGAATGGCAGAAGAATTGACCAAGTATTTGACCAGAGTACACATCAATTGTCGCTACATACATTCCGATGTAGACACCCTTGATCGAGTTGAGTTGATTCGTGATTTACGTTTGGGCGAATACGATGTATTGATTGGTGTCAACCTACTAAGAGAGGGACTGGATTTGCCTGAAGTTTCCCTAGTAGCCATACTGGATGCAGACAAAGAAGGCTTTCTGAGAAACGAGCGATCCTTGGTACAAACTTCTGGTCGTGCCGCCCGTAATGCCAATGGATTGGTTATTTTTTATGCCGATAAAATGACTGTATCTATGCAGCGAACCATTGACCAAACGGAGTACAGACGTAAGAAGCAAATTGCCTACAACGAAAAGCATGGGATTACCCCAAAAACAGTATTTAAAACCAAAGAAGAAATAGGTCAGCAAGCGGCAATCTTAAATATTAGAGGCAATCAAGCAACAGAAACATACGAACAAGAAGCCGTGGCAATTTCACTGGCAGCCGATCCAATTTTAGAATATATGAACAAAGACCAAATGGCGAAAACCATTCAGAATACCAAGAAAGGAATGGAAAAAGCCGCCAAAGATTTGGATTTCATGGATGCCGCCCGTTTGCGAGACGAAATGTTTAATTTAATCCAGTTTTACAAAAATAAATTTGGTGAAAATCCGATATAGAGGCGACCCTATGTGGTTACCTCAAAACAATTCATCAACTGCAAAACATAATTTATTATATTTACACCAAGTCAATTTTACCAAAGATAACAAACCCGTGGGACGTAAAATTTTATGTCTTCCGAACCACATAAACCGAACCACAGAAAGAAACAAAACACCTCAAAAAACATGAATAAGAAAGAAATAGAAAAGAACCAAAACGAAGATTTTTTAAAATTGAAAGTATCGGACCTAAATAAAAAAATCGGAGAGATCCAATTAGGTGGTGGTCAAAAACGAATCGACAAAGAACACAGCCGTGGCAAAATGACGGCACGGGAACGAATAGAAGCCTTAATAGATAAGGGATCCACTTTTTATGAATTGGGAACATTTGCAGGCTATAAAATGTACGAAAAACATGGCGGTTGCCCAGCCGGAGGAGTCGTTGCTGGAGTAGCCACCGTAAGCAAGCGCCAATGCCTAATTGTTGCAAACGATGCCACTGTAAAAGCAGGAGCATGGTTTCCAATTGCAGGAAAGAAAAACTTGCGAATACAAGAAATTGCCATGGAAAACAGACTGCCCATTATTTATCTAGTAGACAGTGCGGGAGTGTACTTACCCATGCAAGACGAAATATTTCCAGACAAAGAACATTTTGGTCGCATCTTCCGCAACAACGCCCAAATGTCGGCAATGGGTATTCCACAAATTGCAGCAATCATGGGAAGCTGTGTGGCAGGTGGTGCTTACCTACCTATTATGTCAGACGAATCACTGATAGTCGAAGGAACAGGCTCTATCTTTTTGGCAGGACCTTATTTGGTCAAAGCTGCCATTGGCGAAGAAGTGGATAAAGAAACCTTGGGTGGCGCAATGACCCAAAGTGAAATTTCGGGCGTGGTTGATTATAAAATGCCAGACGATGCCACTTGTTTAAAAACCATTCGAGATTTGGTTGGTAAAATGGGACCTTATGAAACGGCTAATTTTAATAAAATAGAACCCGTCGCTCCTAAAAGATCCATCGAAGAAATTTATCAGGTTTACCCTGAAGCAGGCAAAAAGCCTTACGATACACTAGAATTATTGGAGTGTGTTGTAGACGCCGACAGCCTTCAACAATACAAAGAGGGTTATGGTAAAACGATGGTCTGCGCCTATGCACGTATAGATGGTTGGTCGGTAGGCATTGTTGCCAATCAGCGTAAAATTATTAAAAGCAAGAAGGGCGAAATGCAATTCGGAGGCGTCATTTATTCAGACTCCGCCGACAAAGCTGCTCGTTTTATTATGAACTGCAACCAAAAGAAGATACCATTGTTGTTTTTACACGATGTTACAGGTTTTATGGTTGGCAGTCGTTCCGAACATGGAGGGATTATCAAAGATGGTGCAAAATTGGTCAGTGCGGTTTCCAATTCAGTCGTTCCTAAGATTACTGTTGTGGTTGGAAATTCATACGGAGCAGGCAATTACGCTATGTGTGGAAAAGCCTATGATCCCAGATTCATCTATGCTTGGCCAACAGCAAAAATTGCTGTAATGGGTGGTTCTCAGGCAGCAAAAACATTGCTACAAATAAAAGTCTCTGCTCTCAAAAAACAAGGGAAGGTAATAGACGAAGATGTCAAGAATAAAATGCTGGAAGAAATCACCGCAAAATACGACGAACAAACCACTGCCTATTATGCCGCTTCCAGAATTTGGGTAGACGAGATTATTGACCCTGTTCGAACCAGAGAATATATATCTATGAGTATTGCCGCTGCCAACCATGCACCCATCACAAAGAAGTTTAATGTAGGAGTATTGCAAACATAAATATGTGAATTTGCTCGGTGCACGGTGCTTTTAATAGTCCTAAAACCAAACACATGCACCAAAGAAAACATCGAGCACCACGCACTGAGCATCGAGCAAAAAGAGCACACACCAGTAAAGATAAAAGACGGTTCACGTTTAGATATTCCCACAAAGCCAATTCACAATGCATTTATTTCAACACAAAAGCTTATAAAACAGTGGTTATATAGTTGTAATAATAAAAAAAATCAAACAAAACATTAAGAAAAACCATATAAATCACATAAAAAGGACTACCTTTGCGGACTAAAAATCATTCAAGCGATAATATCATGTACGCAATCGTAGAAATAGCAGGCCAGCAAATGAAGGTCTCACCAGACCAAACATTGTTTGTTCACAGATTAAAAGGAGACGAAGGAGATTCGGTTTCTTTTGACAAGGTTCTTTTGGTTAATGATGGTGGAGCTGTAAGAGTAGGAGCCCCTACTGTTTCAGGATCAGCAGTTAGTGCAACCATTGTTGAACACTTAAAAGGCGATAAAGTAATCGTTTTCAAAAAGAAAAGAAGAAAAGGTTACAAAGTGAAAAACGGTCACAGACAATATTTGACCAAAATCAAAATCAACACAGTCGGTTAGACAGTTGATGAGGCTTTGTAAGCCAATTAAATTTTATAAGTGGCTTTGTTCCATTTATAGCATTTCAATCTGTAAAATTTATCAATCATGGCACATAAAAAAGCGGCAGCGAGTTCCAATAACGGAAGAGATAGTAATCCTAATTATTTGGGCGTAAAAATCTATGGTGGTCAATTGGCCATTGCTGGAAATATCATCGTTCGTCAACGTGGTACCAAATTCCACCCAGGAAATGGAGTTGGTATTGGAAGAGATCACACTATTTTCTCTCTTATCGACGGAAAAGTAAATTTCAAAACAGGACGTAAGAACAGAACCTATATTCATGTAGATCCTCTTACCGATGAGGAATGGGCTGATTTGGGTTTGCCTCCAAGAGAAGTTGCTGCTCCTAAAGTTAAAAAAGCTAAGAAGGCAGCTCCGGTTGCCGCAGCTCCTGCAGAGGAAGAAGAATAATAAAATTACCAATCTAATATAGAACGGCTTGTATCTTAATCATAAGATGCAAGCCGTTTTTTTTGTTTACCTAACTTTAAAATACCATTTGTTGGATAGAGATCGCTTCGCTTTTGGATCAGTCGTTTTTCTCCTTTTTGGATTTGGTACTATATTCTTTGTTTTGTGTTTTGGAAAGTTAGAAACTGAGAAGGGTCTACAATCTAATGTCTAGCATTATAACTTTTATGTTTTTACCTTTTGTGGAAAATGCAGTGAAACATGGAATTGATGGAGCCAATTTCTTAAACATTAAATTTGACATAAACGACGGCAATTTGCTTTTTGAAATTGAAAATTCAAAACCTGCTCGTGCGTTAAAAAGAGAAGTCGGTGGGATTGGATTGGAGAACGTTAAAAGGCGACTTGAATTGATTTATCCAGATACAAACCATTTGGAAATTGAGAATAAAAATGATATATTTAGTGTCAGATTGGATATTCCAATATAAGGTTCTTTAAATCTTACCTAAGAATTGTATGGTTGTTGACGATGAACCGCTTGCACGAGAAGGTCTAGAACTCAATATCCAAGCGGTTCCTTCTTTAAAATTATTGGGTATGTTTGGTACGGCTATGGCTGCCAATGATTTTTTGTGGTTGTGTTTTAGAATTTTGACGTTAGAAGGAGAGACCTAAGTTTTACCAAACAAACAATGTTTAACTGAGACAAAAAATAGTCAAATGAAAAAAACCACAATCGTCATTTTCTCTTTCTTCTTCTTTCTCGGTGCCTTTGCACAATATGGAAATGAATGGATAGACTACGATAAAACCTATTACAAAATCACCTTAGCCGAAGACAGACTCTATCGAATTCCCTTTAGTACTTTATTAGAAAACAATGTACCCACAGACAATGCGTCCAACCTAAAACTTATTTATAAAGGTGAAGAAATCCCTATGTTTTCCACAACCGATGATGCATTAATGGCTGGAGACTATATAGAGTTTTATGGTAAAAAGAACGACGGTACTTTTGACACACAATTGTTTGAAGAACCCGATTGGCAGATTACCAATAGAAAGAGTTCCTTTACCGATACTGCCGCCTATTTCTTGGTTTATGACGACTCTTCTCCTGCTTTGCGCTATGGCAATTTAACCAACGACCTGAGTAATACACCGCAGCCCAAAGAATTCTTTGAACATACTTCTCACCGTATTTTGAATCAAGCTTTTTTCGATGGAAAACCAACTACAACAGCATTAGGTGGTCTCAATTCTTATTCCTCTAACTTTGGTCAAAGTGAGGGTTTTTTGAGTACGATTATCAATACAGAGCAAAATATAGATTTTACGGTACTGACACCTGGAGTTTATGACAATGGTGGAGATGCTACTATTGAAGTAAAAATGATTGGGCGTTCTAATGATTTGTATTATGCAGCAGGAGATCATCATGTTCGCTTAAGCTTTAACAACGTATTGTTCGTAGACAATTATTATGAAGGATACAATACCGAAGTTTATTCTTTTAATACCCAAGCATCCAATATGCAAACGTTCAATGTACTCAATGTTGAAACAGTAGGCGATGTATATAATCCAGATTTTTCCAATAGTTCTATTGATCGAAACTCAGTAGGCTATATTTTTACTACTTATCCTCGTTCTTTCGATTTGGAGAATATTTCTATTTTAGATTTTGACTTAAACAACGATGAAAATCATTATCTAGAGTTTGAAAATTTCGATGGAGGAACCAATCCCGTTTTATACGATAGAACCAACAACCTCAGAATGATTCCTATATTGGAAAATGGTGTTTATAAAGTCTTTTTACCACAGATACAAAATGGAGCAGCAAAACGAAATCTCATTCTTGCCTCTACCACTACAGCAAATGTGTTAACCCAAGTAAATATTTTGACCCAAAGACAATTTACCAATTATAGCGATCCAGCAATTGCAGCAGATTACATCATATTGACCCATCCACGTTTAATGGAAAATTTTAATGGTGAAAGTCAAGTAGAACGCTATCGGGCTTATCGAGCCTCAGAAGCTGGTGGAAGCTATACGCCCTTGGTGGTTGATGTCAACGAACTCTATGATCAATTTGCCTATGGAATTGAACAAACACCATTGGCGATTCGGTTTTTTGTCAACTACATCGTCGATCAACATGCAGCAGGCAATTGGAATATAAAACCTGAATTGCTTTTCTTATTGGGCAAATCCATTCGATATAATAGCTGTACCAATAATCCAACTAATTTTAATGATAATCTGGTGCCAACTTACGGAACCAATGGGTCAGATATTTTATTGTCAGCAAGAGACATTACTACTTTTCAATATCAATTGGGAACAGGAAGAGTGAGCGCCAAAACATCAGAAGAAGTCAGTCGTTATTTGGATAAAATTACTGAATATGAACAAGTTTTGAATACCAATCATCCCTGTACAGTTGAAGACAGACAATGGTTAAAAGAGGTGTTGCACATAGGCGCTGGTAACTTTTCGGAGGAGGAAGAATTTTATAATAGCTTATTAGATGGTTATAAGGAAATTATAGAAATGGGACAGTTTGGAGGAAAAGTAGTGGCAAGTGTTTCTACTGGTGACAATGCAGTTACCATTGCACCTGTCGAAGAGTATATTAACAATGGACTCAATCATATTACCTATGTTGGACATAGTAATGGTCAATTCTGGCAATATGGATTAGAAGCCCCTGAAAATTATGATAATGAGGGGAAATCTTTGTTTGTTATTTCTAGTGCCTGTTTTGTTGGAGATGTCCACAAACCCTTTTCAAATAATGAAAACAATATCATTATGGCAGAGCGATTTACCCTTGCCGAAAAAGGAAGTGTTGGTTTTATGGCGGCTGTTAAATTTGGCTTTCCAGCTTTTCTGGACAATTTCACCTCGGAACTTCATGAGAATTTTACCAATGAACTATATGGAGAACCTTTTGTACTTTCTATGCGGAATACAACAGACGTCATTTTTAATGGTGATTCTGAATTTATTATTGGCGATCAATTGACCAGTGAAGAGATGGTCTTTTGTGGTGATCCTGCGGTAGAACTATACCATTTTGACCGACCCGAATATATTTTAACAGAAGGAAACATTGTTTTTGATCCGCCTTTTATTCCAGCGGGAATAGATTCTGTCGAATTGAGTGTTAAGGTGTTTAATATGGGAAAAGCAGTAGAAGACTCTATGGATATTTCAATCCAACAAACATTCCCCGATGGATTTATTGGACCAGCCACTCTTGTAAGAGTACCAAGTCCGGTTTATGAAGAAACGTATACGGTGAGTATTCCTGTGTCTAATACAGAACATCCACAGCCTGTTGGACTGAATCAGTTTAAGATTCATATAGATGGAGAAAATCAGATTGTTGAAGACTGTGAAGACAATAATGTTATCATAAAAACGCAACTCATTCAAGCACCTTCTGCTTATCCAATTGCGCCTTGTGATTTTGCCATTGTGGGTGAAATAGACTTTGCGCTAAAAGCTGTTACAGCAGTACCTATTTTAGAAAATCAAACCTATTTGTTTGAAATAGATACCACCGCTTTGTTTGACAGTCCTTTGTTGAAAGAAGGTGCTGTAGAAAGCATTGGCGGTATTATTGAATGGAATCCTTCCTTGGTTTTACAAAACAATACAACGTACTATTGGCGAGTATCTGTTTTACCAGAAACAGGACAAAACAATACTTGGGAAAGCAGTTCTTTTACTTATATAAGCGGAAGCGGCGATAACAATGACAACGGGTGGAATCAATCTCATTATTATCAATTGGCGTCTAATGATTTTGAGAATTGTTTGATAGAGGAAAGCAGTCGAAATTTTGTTTTTTCTAATGAAGAAATGAAAACGATTGGTTGTACCAATACCCAAATTAATAACTTCAGCGATTTTAATATGATTCAATATGAAATTGACAGCTCTCTTTTAGCACAAGGCAGTTGTTTGTTTGAAGCAGGCTTGAGCGGAATAGACTGTCGTGGAGGCGTTCACATAGTGGCAATAGACCCTATTGAGTTTGAGGCGATGATCAGTTATCAAATAGAGGCTGGTGCCAATCCCGACATCAATGGAAACTGTGATGAGTTGGGACAATTTGGCAACATTCATTGTACACAGACATCAAAACCTTATTTTCAATTTCATATTGAAACACAAGACGATGTTGACAACTTAATGACCCTGTTAGATTCTATTCCAAATGGTTATTTTGTCCTTGCCTACAACATCAATACCCATAATTTAACCAATAATCCCAATGCAGATTTGACTCCTGTTCATAACTTTTTTAATGAAATGGGCATTAATGATTTTAATACCATTGCTGCGGATGAAACCTTTATCGCTTTTGGTCGAAAAAATCAAGCCGATTATGGAAAAAAACAATTGTTAACAACAACCAATCCCGATGAAATTTTGGAATTGAATGTAAACATTGACCTCAATACATTAGAAGGAAATTTTACCACTCAGAAAATAGGTCCAGCCTTATCGTGGGACAGATTGGAATGGAATAATGAACCCTTGTTTGCCGGAGAGATAAATGATGAATTTGCTATAAACGTTTATGGGATTGACGAGAACAATCAAACCCAAATTTTATTAAATACCGCTGGTGAAACAGATTGGGATTTGTCCAACATCAACGCTACTCAATATCCTCAATTGATGATGGTTGCCGAAATAGGGGATTCTGTTAATGCAACGGCTCCACAATTACAAGATTGGCAAGTGTATTATGAACAAGTACCAGAATTTGTCTTTAATGGAAAAGAAGGTTTTACTTTTTATGACGATACTTTGCGCTTGGGTGAAATGGGTATTTTTGAAATAGCGGTAACCAACATCTCGTCTGCTTTGAGCGACAGTTTGGTGGTTTCTTTTACGACCATTAATAGTCAAAATATTTCCAATACCGAATATGTGAAATATCCGCCAATTGTGGGCAATGAAACAAATCTGATTGCCTATGATTTTTCAACAGCAGGGTTGTTGGGAGATAACTATTTACAAGTCATGTTAAATCCAGACAAAGGACAAATAGAAAAGCAGGCTTCTAATAATATGATGATTTTGCCTTTCCACGTCGTAGGCAACGAAATAAATACCGATTTGGACATTGCCTTTGATGGCGTTCACATTATGAATGGCGACATTGTATCGGCTGAACCCGAAATTACCATCCAACTTTCAGACGAAAATCTATTTGTGCCGCTAAATGAATCAGCAATTGAGGTCTCCCTAATTTATCCCGATGGACAAGAAGTTTTACTAGACCTTACAGGAGATAATAGTACCGTTGTCGTACCAACTACTGCAGAAGCAGCTCAAGGGAACAATGAATTGTCTGTTGCAATTCGTACAGAATTCCTACAGAATGGAACACATCAACTAAAGGTCATTGCCCAAGATTTATCGGAAAATGGGGGGACGAAAGAGTATTTGGTTTCTTTTGAAATCATACGAGAGGCAATGATCACCAATGTGCTCAATTATCCCAATCCATTTACAACTTCTACCAGATTCTTATTCACCCTAACAGGAACAGAAATTCCAGACAATTTAAAGATTCAGGTGATGACTGTTAGCGGAACGGTTGTTCGTGAAATTTTAAAAGAAGAATTGGGACCGATTCGTATTGGTAAAAATATCACAGAATTTGCTTGGGATGGAACAGATATGTTTGGCAATGAATTGGCAAATGGTGTTTACTTTTATAGGGTTGTAGCTCAACAAAATGGCGAGGATTTAGAGTTGTTCACCAATTCAGAATCGGGGCGTTTTAATATGTCGAGTACCAATAAAATGGATGCTACTTTTGGTAAGTATGGCATTGGTAAAATGTATAAGATGCGGTAATGTATGGATGATAGCTGATGGATGATGGATGATAAGAAAGTTTTACAGTATATTTAAGGCGAAAAAAAACTATTCCGAAATATGATGCGCCATTTAATCCTGTTATGTCTATTCCTATGTATTGGTTGTTCTATAGAAAAAGCCAATGCAGACGATAAGGTAGAAATAAAACCCACAAAGCTTATTGATAACCTTTACATGTTGGAAGGTCAAGGAGGGAATATTTTGATTTGCATCAGCGAAACAGAAGGCGTCTTGATGATAGACGATCAGTTTGCCCCATTGACCGACCAAATTATAGAAACCGTTGCCGAAATAACAGATCAGCCTGTTCGGTATGTGATTAATACGCATTGGCATGGTGATCATACAGGCGGCAATGAAAATATGGGAAAAAGAGGCGCAGTCATTGTTGCCCACGAAAACGTTCGCAAGCGAATGACTGAAGAACAGTTCAATACTTTTTTTAAGCGCAAAACAGCTCCCGCACCAAAAGAAGCCTTACCAACCATTACCTTTACAGAAGATATGACCTTCTTTTGGGGAGAAGAAGAAATACAATTGCACCATGTCGAGAATGCCCATACCGATGGCGACGCTTTTGTCTGGTTTCCCCAAAGTAATGTGTTGCATACGGGAGATGTTTACTTTGAAATAGGCTATCCCTATATAGATTTATCATCGGGCGGAAGTGCGCAAGGAATCATCGCTGCTTGTAAAGAAATGTTGTCTGCTATAAACGATGAAACCAAAGTTATTCCTGGACACGGAGCGATTTCTTCTAAAGAAATGTTGACAGATTATGTTTATATGATGGAAACTGTTTTGGGTAAAATGGAAGAAGCGATAAAAGAAGGTAAAACTGCCGATGAGATACACGAAGCGAATCTAAGCAAAGAGTTTGATGAAAAATATGGGAAGGGTTTTATTAAGCCTGGAGATTTTTCTATCTTTCTATACAACAGTCTCGTTAAAGGATGAAATTTATTCATTGAGTAGGAACCACAGTTTATTCAAAATTGCGCATTGCGTATGAACCACAAAACATTCACTCATTCAACATTTATCATTCATTCATTGAGCCAATGGCGTGGTTAGAAAGATATATACTGAAACTCGAAGTTCCCCTTAGTCGATTGGTCATTCCCGGTTTTCAGGGTGTTCCTCTGTGGGATGTATTGCGATTTGTCTATCTGGAAACGCAACAAGATTCCATACAAGTACGAGCAGCCTCTGTTGCCTTTAATACCTTTTTATCCCTTTTTCCCAGCATCATTGTTTTTTTTCAAGTAATTTCTTTTGTTCCTTTAAGTACATTGGAAACGACCTTTTTTGATTTATTAGAAGAAGTCTTTCCCCGTTCGGCTTACTTTTTTATTACAGATACCATTAAAGAAATTATTGAGCTGAATGCTTCAGGGGGACATATTTCCATCGGATTCATTCTTGCCTTTTATTTTGCCTCCAATGGTATTTCATCACTGCTGATTACTTTCCAAAAACGAACGGCATTGATAGAGCGTAGGCGAAGTTTTATTCGTCAAAAGATGGTGGCTTTCATGATTACCTTTATGTTGCTGGTCATTATTATTGTTTCTATAACTGGTATTATCGGAGGTCAAATATTCATCAACAGCTTATTAGACGACACCCTACACCTCAGAACTGGATGGATTTATTGGTCGGTCATTGTTTTAAAATGGGTGATGACCTTTGGGCTTATTTTCAATGCGGTTTCCATCATTTATTACTTTGCACCTGCCATCAAAAACAAATGGAGCTATTTCTCGCCAGGTTCTTTATTGGTAACCGTTTTGTGCATCATTACAACTCTTGTCTTTAATTGGTACATCAATACTTTCGGTCAATACAGTTTGTTGTATGGTTCGGTTGGTACCGCCATCGTGTTAATGTTGTGGATCTATTTCAACTCTATGATTGTCGTTATTGGCTTTGAATTAAACTTGGGTATAGACGTTAGCAAACATAAAATTGATTACGATTTGGTTAAGCAGATTAAACGGTAAAGCATTGTTGATAGTTGATGGCTGATAGCTGATAGATTCTGTGGGTGTTTTTTTGAGTATTTTGGTATTCTATGTAGGTGGTTTTGTGTTTGAGAGTCGTTTAAGTGAGATTGTTTCTTTATATTTGATTATAGACAACCACCCAATAGTTCCCTGTTTCTTTCAAAAAACCTTCCAAAAACACAACAACGATGAAGACATTCTCCTGTTTTTTTCTGCTGACAATCTTCTCTTTTGTTTCTATAAAAGCACAAGAAGAACCAGCCATTAGTGCCCAAATCATAACTGTTGACGACTCTTGTAGTGTTGGCAATTATTGCGTTTTACTACAAGTACAAGGAATCAATGGAGCCGAGTATTTAGGCAATGCTTCCATTTATTTTACCTACGATCCAAATGTTGTTTTCTTTGAAGGAGCAAGTACCGATGGAGTGACAACAGGCAGTTATACTTCTATCAATTTTGATGATGATCAAATAAATTTAAATCAAGAATGTACAGATGGTTCTGGCTTTTCTCCTTATTCCAGTCATTCATTTGATGGATTTGTTGATGGACAATTTTTACTCACTTTGGTTTTAGAAGCTTCTACTATTGGCGAAAATGTTTTTGCATGTCCGTCTATTGCTACAGATTGGGTGAGCGTGAGCGAAATTTGTTTTGAGGTCATTGATCCTTTGGGCAACCCTAATTTTCAAATTTTGGGAGAAGAAAACGGATTCCCAACGACCTCCTCTTGGACCAATTTTAATTCGGACAGCAATCAACCAGAAGACAAATACGATAATGGTTCTTTAGATGGAACAACAACTGCTTTTGATGAAATTTGTGGAGGTTGTACTGGTGTGTACGATTGTGCAGGTATTTGTGATGGAACAGCTGTGGCTGATGAATGTGGTATTTGTAATGGAACAGGACCAAATACTTGGTATGCCGATTTGGATGACGATGGTTTGGGGGATGTTATGAATTCAATTATTACTTGTGAACAACCAATGGGTTACGTAGCGAATGCGGATGATGAATGTGATTTGGAAATAGATTGTGCAGGTATTTGTGGTGGAATGGCTGAATATGATGAATGTGGTATTTGTGGTGGTTCTGGTTCAAGCACTTGGTATGCCGATACGGATGGCGATGGTCTGGGAGATTTAGATAATGTATATATTGATTGTGAACAACCACCCGGTTTTGTGGCAAATGCCGATGACGATTGTGATGGTGTTTATGATTGTGATGGGATTTGTGGAGGTGATAATGTTGGGCAGACTTGGTATGCCGATGTGGATGCCGATGGTTTGGGGAATGCCAATGTTGATAGTTTTGCTTGTACTCAGCCAGAAGGCTATGTGGCGAATGGGGATGATGTTAATGATGCTATTTTTCTTCTTAATAATCTTTCTGCGACCGTTGACAATAATTGTAATATCGAAGAGGAGACTTTGGAGGTATTGATTACCTTCTCCAATGTTGACGAACCATTGTTCTATTATCCTTGTGATGATCCCTCGAACATAATTGAAGTGTTTACAGATGGCTCTATGGGTTTTGTAGGCTTAGGTACTTTCCCTGCTGATGGCGCAGATGCTATTTCTTATTGTGTACAGTTTGTGGATATATTTGGAAATCCAGTGTCTATTGAAAACAATACCGATTTTGAAGCTGATTATGACGATGGCGTTATATCCTTATCTGGTTTCTTTTGTGATTTTACTGTTGGAGGGGTGAATGATCTTTCTGCCTTAGTTGAAATTGTTTGTAGGGATAATGGAACATTCGATGCAGCCATCACCTTGTTTAATATCGATACTACATTATTCTACTATCATTGCGATGCTCCTGATTCTGTTATTGAGGTACTAACAGATGGACCTTTTGGGTTTGTTATTTTAGAATCTATTCCTTCTGATAATGGTGAAATTTCTTCATTCTGTTTACAATTTATAGATGAGGCTGGTAACCCTGTATTTATTAATAATGAAACGACAGGCGAGGCTGATTTCTTTGACGGTATCATCTCTACAGTAAATGTAACTTGTATCAAAACAGACCTACAACTCACTTCCTTCAATGGAGAAGTTCTACCCAACCACAACCAATTAAACTGGACAATTGCCAGCACTCAAAACAGCAAAACGATTTCACTACAAAGCTCCAATGATGGTGAAATGTTTAAGAACATAGCCGAATTTTTATTAGAACCAAACAGCAATTTAACCCAAGCCTTTGACTATTTAGACAAAGAATTTTATCGGGAAACAACGTATTATCGTTTGCTAGAAACAGATGCGAACGGAAGTTCAAAAGTGGTCTCGGAAGTTGTCAGTCTTCAAAGAAAAGAGTCTGCTTCTAATTGGGAATTTTACCCCAATCCCGTCAAAGATATTCTATCCATAACAACCCATCAATTATCAAGTAAAGAAACAACCCTTTCTATTTATTCCAGTCTAGGAATTTTAATAAAACGAGAAAACATTTTACTTGAAAAAGGCAACAATCAAGTGTTCATAGAGATGAGTAAATATCCTTCTGGGGTGTATTTTATTTCTATTGATGATGGGCGAGTGATGAAGAAAGTTATTCGGTAACAAGATACATTGTGCCCAGCAATTTCTCATGTGATACAAAATAGTTTTTTTCTCTGTGAAGCTCTGTGTTTTCTCTGTGAAACTCCGTGTAATAGCTCTAAATGTCATTGACTATCACACAGAGACACACAAAGGAGGCACAGAGGCACACAGAGTTTTTTAGTAAGACATCCACATGAGAAATTACTGCATTGTGCCTTCCAGTATCAGGATTGCCCCGATTTTCAGGTATGAACGAACAGCTATGTTTTTGTGTAATCCATTTTATCCCATAATCCAGCAAATCCTGATACAGACAAAAGGAATACACGCAAGAATTTTTCTTTCAACTTTCCAACCTATTTATAAATTAACCGTATAATGAATAGTTAGAGCTTGTTCTCCCCATTAATGAGCTTTTATACCAATCCATAGTTAGAATGCGGATTTAAAAAAGTGCCAGCGGCACGATTAATATACGTAGCATCAGCCTTTA
>ENA-ORXT01003643-ORXT01003643.1-marine-metagenome-genome-assembly--contig:-NODE-3643-length-16751-cov-7.630143_pt1 | contig 16751 bp, 10 predicted proteins | sample MGYA00237868_ERZ511482 | MGnify/ENA metagenome assembly ERZ511482 | reverse complement strand
TGCCGCTCCATCAAATGTCTGATTCTAATAAAGAGGAGTTGGTGGCATGTATGGAGGATACAAAAAATCAATAGATTTATTGTGTCACGCGCAGGCTGAGGACTCGCTGCGTTTCACTTGCTGAGGACTCAAGACCTGCCTATTCGGCAGATTATATGTTTGCAAGAAAGTGGTTAATGGTCATTATTTTTAATTGAAAATAAAATTTGACCATTAACCATCTAAAATCTTGTAAATGAAAAATACAAAAAATTTAAGTGAGGCAATAATCTACTTAGGCCTTGATGTGCACAAGAATTCCTGGCAAGTAAGATTTGCCAGCGATTTAGTTAATAAGAACAGTGTTCGTTTTGAGAGACCTTTTGTTGAAAACCTAGTAAGCTACTGTAGAAGAAATTTTCCAAATGCACGCTTTAAATGTGCCTATGAGGCAGGGTTCTCTGGTTTTTGGGCTAAACGTGAATTAGAAAAATTTGGATTTGAAACTTTAGTTGTGAATCCTGCAGATATACCGACATCTGGGAGGGATCGCGTATTTAAAACAGATAAGAGAGATTCGAAAAAAATCGTAGCTGCTCTGCGAGGTGGAGAGCTGGTAGGAATTCATTGTCCAGATGTTATCGAAGAACGAGATCGTTCTGTATTAAGAGCGAATGCTCAAGTAGCGAAAATGGAGCGGCAATGTAAAAATCGAATTAAGAGTACACTACTTTTCTTTGGTATTGATATCCCAGAAGAAATGGCGGAAAAAAGATGGCCAAAACGCTTTATTGAATGGCTAAATCAAATCGCTATACAGGAGGATCTAATTTCACTAAAACACCAATTAATGACATTAGAGGCTGTACGGAATCAACACGCATTGTTATTAAAAAGCTTACGAAAATTATCAAGAGAACCTAGACATAAAGCAATATGCCAATACTTACAATCAGTGCCAGGTATTGGGCCATTGACAAGTATTAAATTGAAATTAGAGATCATATCAATGGATCGATTCTCAAATACAGATAAATTAATATCCTACCTAGGCTTTGTCCCTACAACGAATCATTCTGGAGAAAAACAAAGAGTTGGGAAAATGACAAAACGAGGTAAATCTGAATTAAGAAGATCTATAATTGAATCAGCCTGGATAGCCATAAGGCACGACAAAGAACTAAATGAAAAATATGAAGAATGGAAAAAGAATAAATCTGCAAACAAAGCAATCGTAAAAATAGCGGTTAAACTAGTTAGAAGAATAAGACATATTTGGATTAATCAAGAAAATTATAAGTTTAATTAATTAAAAATTTAAAGGTTGATTTAAGAGAAGTTATACTTAGTGGACTGCTTAGCCTGCCTCCAGCTACTCTATATAAATGGTAGACTGAATCCGGCAGATTTCGGCCACTTTTTTAAGATTGATATAATACTACAGCTAGAATTAGTAATTAATATCTAGACTGTTCATAGAAGGCTCAACTTAATTAAATCAATAACTAAATTAATAAGGCTTAACACAAAAAGATTTTTCTCACTTAAGGTGAGAGAAAAATCCTTTTCTGCGCTAAAACTCTTTTAGCATAAAAACTTTTTGTGCCGTATATAAAAAAAAGTGACCTTTTCCTTGGAATGCAACATAGAAGGCATGCCTTTCCCTCCCTCCTACGTCCGGAGCGGATTGACTTCCGATAAAATATTATTTAATTGAAATAATTCATGCTACGCTAAAACATGCTAGCGCTGTGAGTAAATTGGTATTACTTTCAGTCTAACATCTTCATTAATTCTTGATAATAGATAAATCTTCTACTTGCCAAAGCAATTTATTGCGCAGTGCTAGAGAGCAACCCATTAAATCAGTGCCATCTTAAAATCCAAGAATCACTACACAACCCTAAGCTTCTCTTCTTCCTCATACAAAGGACTCCAAGAAATTTCTGTAGCAACATCATTGTCAAACCAAATTATCATTCCCAAAAAATCTGAAACAATCAACTTATGGTTCGGACTTTCTGCGTCAGAATGATCTTCGGTTTCATAATTTATGATACCAAGCTTCTCCAATTCGGATCCTACCTCAGCTAGACTCTTACCAATCAAGCTTATATTACCCAATTCATAATACCCTGATGTAATTGAAATTGACATCAAAGCCCAATCCTCTTCTTCTTCAAAACCAAGAGACATTTCTAATTGATCGTAATGCCAAACTTCTACTCGACCCAGACCATCAATATCCTCTTCTTCCGGCTTTTCAATTTCAAAAGGCTCGCCGATTAATGCTTTTACCTCTTCCCTACTCATTCCAAACAAAAGCTCCCCTAATCCCTTATTTGATTCAATACTCTTAATACTCTCTTTCATTATTTTGTTTAAATATTTGATTTTTGACCTAATAGCCGTATAAAATTAGTTAAAAGATTAACAAAACATATTATAATTAATTATAATATGTTATATCTTTGTCATTCCCACATTCCAAGCAGTTTCATAATTAATACAAGACTATGTTCCCAACGCTTAGACTGATTCAAGTTTTTATTCTGATTTTTGCAATGTCCGTATGTTCTTTTGCTCAAGAACATAAATGTATTTCCGAATCTCATTTGGAAAACAGCGCAGCCAATAAAGAATACCAGCAGAAAATCGCCAAGATATTGGCTGATCGAGACAATAATAGATACAACGACAATCTAGGCTTGATAACAATCCCAGTTGTTGTCCACATATTACACAACACCACAGCACAAAATATATCGGATGCACAGATACAAAGTCAGATTGATGTACTCAACACTGCCTTTGATTTGGAAGCACCGTGGATTACAAACTTCTACCCGCAGGCAACTGATGTAGAAATTCAATTTGCTTTAGCAAATATAGATCCAAATGGAAACTCTACAACAGGAATTACACGAACAAGCACTCCAGTGGGAATATTTTCAATTGATCTTCAACAAGATCTTGACTGGCAACAGAACACACATATGAAGTTGGATTCTCAAGGTGGAAAAAATGCTTGGCCCACTGATGAATATCTTAATATATGGGTAATCAATTGTCAATACTATATAAAAGGTTTTGGAACATTTCCTGGATCAATAGCTTCAAATCTAGATGGTGTTGTCATCAACTACAAATATTTTGGCAACATAGAAACTGGTACAACTTACATCAACTACGCTGAAGGAAAATCTTGTGTACATGAAGTTGGACACTGGTTGGACCTAAGACATATTTTTGCAAACGGTGATTGTGCAATCAATGATGGACTAGCAGACACCCCTGCACAGGAAAATTATTATTACAGCTGTGCGGCACCTATTACAGAATGTGGCAATACTCTGATGCTAGAAAACTATATGCAATATACCTATGATCAGTGTCAAATGGTCTATACCGAAGATCAATCAACGGTAATGCGAAGCAACTTCCTTCCCGGAGCATTTAGAGAATCAATACTTACAAGTCCTGGCTACCAAAATAATAACTCAGGCCTTTCTTCATTATTCGGCAACTTCTATCACGATATGGATGAGGATCAAGAAATAGATGCCAATGAAGCTTTATATCCGAATGTTGAGATAAGCCTATACAATTGTAACAATCAATTGGTCGATAATACTACATCCGACAATGAAGGTTTTTATGAATTTCTGGATATTCCCTCAGGTCAATATTATGTGATTATAAATGAGAACACTTTGCCAGCTGGAAAAGGTCCTGATCCTATTTGGTTGACACCAACTGGTTGTTCAAATATTGTAAATGGAAATGACTACATCCAAAGTTTTGGCTTACTAAACTATGGAACAATCTCAGGTGATGTCTGGGAAGATATGAATGCAGATGGAATCATGCAGAACAATGAACCTAGCATCAATAATACCATTATTAAACTAATCAGAAGTAACGGAACTATGATTGAACAGATCAGTCCTTTTTCTAATGGTCAATACACATTTACGAAAGTGTACCCAAGTGATTATTATATAGAATTTTCTCTCAATCAAGATTACTTAAATTCGCCGGAAGGCATAGGAAATAACAACACAGACAATGATGTGGCAAGTTATTATGGCACCAACACCACTGCCATGAATAATATCAATCAAGGACAGAATCTGCAAAATTTAGGCGCGGGATTTTTCCAGATGGCAGAAGCCTCAGGATTTATTTGGTCTGATACAGATTTCGATGGCAATTATGATGGCAATGAAAACGGAGAGGCAAATGTGTCTGTAGATATGTACAACGATCAATTTATACTAGTAAGCAATACTTCCACTATGAGTGATGGCTCATATATTTTCGATGATGTTTACCCTGGAAATTATTACTTCAGTATTACTCCACCAAATGGTACAGCAATCATTCCTCAACCTAATCAGACAACGTATTTTGATCAGTCGAATGGACCAAATACTAGTCCAAATTTTGACTTATTATCGGGATATCAAATGACCAACTTAAATGCAGGTCTTGGCTTTGGTACAGTAGCTTTGGAAGATATAAAACTTTCTGGAAGTGCCATGATTGATCACATTTTACTCGAGTGGGCTACCAGTACAAACAATGATATAAAAGAAATAAAACTACAAAAGAAGCAAGCTCAAAATTGGGTATCAATTTATAGTAATAACGATATAGATGTTTTGAAATTTAAAGACTTTAATATTTCTGAGCAAACAAACTACTATCGATTGGTCATGACCAATGATGATGACCAAGAAATTCTCAGTAATGTTATTGCAATAGATTATAGTGATTTCGATCAGACAATTTGGATTCAAAATCCGATTACAGACAAGTTATATATCAACTTTAACAATGATATTTCTAACCAGATTAAGTTAAGCATTTACAACAGTCAAAGCTTATTGCGGCAGCTAAACATTTACGGAAGTGAGCTTGATGCCAACAATCAAATTACAATAAATTTTGACGCATATCCTGCAGGAATCTACTTCATTCGCTATGAAATTGAAGGGATTCAGGGAATAAAAAAGATTGTAAAAGTGCAATAGAATGGGCAAAAATCTAATATCAAAAAAACTCATTATACATAAGACCTTATTTGTCAAACTACTTAAGCTTTGACAAAAAGAATATGTCTAAAATACCCAATCTAAAAGTCTTCCTAGCATAGAATTTGGTACTACTCTACCCAGAGGAATCAACCAAATAGATGAAAATCTAAGGTTGATACAATTATTAACCATAACTTAAATTCTATGCTAGTCTTAGCAAGAGGAGTACTTTATTGTGCACCAACACCAACTCAAAAGAAAGCTGCTAATCGGTTTTTTAAACTGACACTTTCAACTTTCGCTTTAATCTTCTTTAGCAATTTTCTCACGCCAGTTTTTGGACAGATAGACTGTGATGATACGTCACCACCAGGCTGTTACAACAACCTCAATATTGCTATCGACGGTGAGTGTCACGCTTTCGCAAATGTCTCCGCATTAATCTCAAACTTTTCTCCAAGCCTTAGTTATACTGTAACATTTACAGATGCTGAAGGTAATAACACTACCGACAATGACTTAGGTGGATTCCTAGGTCAGACATTGACATTTACTGTGATAGATGAATGTGGAAATGGATGTTGGGGAAACATTACTGTAGAAGATAAAACTGGAGCAATCCTAAATGGCTGCGAAGATGTTATTTTGACATGTGCGGAGTTTGAGATGGGAACTTCAGCAGAAGATTTTCAACCAGAATTTCATCCCAATTGTGTAATTCCTGATGCCATATTTTCATTTGATGATGATACGTTGAATGTCATGTGCCAAGGTGGATTTGCTAATACCATATTGAGAACATGGACAGTGTTAGATCCCGATGGCAACTTAGTAGCCCAGTGCGAACAGTCGGTTAATATTGAAATTCAAGATGTTGATGATGTGGTATTTCCAAGAGACACATTAATAGATTATAATCAAAGCACAAGTTGCGATGTATTTTCAGACGAAAACCTTCATCCAGATAATCTTGGTTATCCAACTGGCATAACTTGCCCCAACTTTAATTGGTTTTATAATGACATAGATTTTCCTCTATGTGGTGCAAGTAGAAAGATATTAAGAAAATGGACAGTTATAGATTGGTGCTCTGGCGAGATGGTCAGAGGAGAGCATATCATAAAAGTATTAGATGATGAGCCACCAATCAAAGTATGTCCGCCAGATACTTTGAAGTTTCCAGCACTGTACGGATGTACTGCAAAAATAAACTTAGACCCGTTTGATTTAGATCATGGGGTTGGAGCTTTGCAATCATTTGTAGAATGCTCAGAGTTCGAAATTTTTGTAGAGTTCTTACCTGCTGTTCCTGGAACAGACCAACCAGCAGAAGATGGAGAATACAGTTCTGTGGGTGTGGTATTGGAAGATAATGGTACATATACCCTACCGATGATTGAAGCAGGTCTGGCTTGGGTACGATATAGATTTTTAGATGCTTGCAACAATGGATCGCCTTTGACTCCAACTGGAACTGACGATTCAGGAAGTTGTTATTTCGAGGTTCAGGTAGTTGATGGATCACCACCGACTGCAATCTGTGAAGGATATACAAGTGTAAATTTAGATCAATATGGATATGCAACTTTAAATGCTGCAGATATAGATGATCACAGTAATGATTTGTGTGGTAATATTGTCAAGTACGAAATAAAAAGACAAACACATTGCGATGGTCATGCAGACGATTTGGTGTTTGGACCAACCATCCACTTTTGTTGTGAAGACGTTGGAAAAAGTATTTGGGTATTCCTTAAGGTGTACGATGATATGGGGAACACCTCAATTTGTGAAGGTCAAGTTACAGTATCGCCTGGCACATATGGTGGTGGCGGTGGAGTCACAATGACTTGCCCACCAGATGTATATCTTGATTGTACAGACGATTATCACTATTATAATTATCCAGATATTGAAGTATCAGTGCATGGAGACTGCTCTTCAGAGCCAGGACTTTATTACACAGATGTAAGTTTTGATGATGGAAATATCGTAGGATGCGGAACAGGATATATCTTGAGAACTATAAAAGTTACCTTTCAAGATGGTACTATGAAAACTTGTTCACACAAAATATATATTGATTCTGCTGATCCTTTAGATCCTTCCGATATATATGTTCAAGATGAAATCATATTGGCATCTTGCAATCCAGTTGGAAATTCATTGGATCCAAATGTGATAGGTGGTGCTCCAGTGATAAGCAATTCCTCACCGTGTCATAGTGTGACCATCGATTATGATGATGAAATATTATCATCGACTTACGATAACTGTCAAGTGATAAAAAGAACATGGACAATCACTGATTATTGTGCACTTTATAATCCACAGGTATATACTTATGTACAGACAATCAAATTATCAGATAATATTGCGCCTACCTTCCTCAATTGCACAAACTCTATGCATACAGTAGATGTTGATGATTGTGATAAACAGGTATTATATACAGCAAGTGTAAAAGATAATTGTACACCTGATGATTTAATTGATATAACATGGTCAATGGATGTAGGGACCGATGGTTATGCTGGAAATGATATTTCTGGATCCGGTCCTACAATGTTGGGAGTACTAAATATAGGTGACCACACCATCACATACACGGCAACAGATGCATGCGGAAACTCATCTACTTGTGAGATGGTCATCATGGTAAAAGGTGGTTCATTGTCTGGACCAAATGCTGTATGCCTTACAGAGATAGAATGGACCTTGGATAATAATGGAGAGGCAGAAATATGGGCGTCAGATTTCAACTTTGCCAGCAGCGGAGGTTGCATGGGTAGTGGTGGAGGATTGACTTATTCATTTGTTGATCCATTATATGGTTTCAATCCAGTTGCGACTTTCAATTGCGATAATATTCCAAATGGAATTTCTGCTAACATCCCGGTTCAGATTTGGGTTATTGATCAAGCAGGTAATTCTAGCTCATGTACTTCTATTTTGGTCTTATCTGATCCGATTGATGCTTGTCCAAATGTAGGAGGAGGACCAATCATCTATGGTAGACTCAGTTCTGAAGATGGAATGGCTGTGCCAAACATCGAAGTTATGTTGGAAGACATGACCATGAATGAAATGAACTATAACATGTCACAAGAAGAAGGCGAGTACTTGTTTGAAAATATGAATTTCAATAGTGACTACATGGTAAAGCCAGAAAATGACAAAGATCATATGAATGGAGTATCTACCCTAGACATTCTGAAAATTCAACAACATATTTTAGATATTAAAGATTTGGATTCACCTTATAAGTTGATTGCTGCAGATGTAAATAATTCTGGAGGTATCACTGCGGTAGACTTAATTCAGATTAGAAAATTAGTCTTGGGACTTTACGATAAATTCCCATCCAATAAATCGTGGACTTTCGTAAAAGAAGATTTTGTTTTTGCAGACCCTTCTAATCCTTGGAATTATATTTCTGAATCTTATATCCAGAATTTATCTGATGAAGAAAGTGAAAATAATTTTGTCGCCATCAAAGTTGGTGATGTAAATGATAGTGCGATCAGCAATTTCCAAAGTCAATCTACTGATTCAAGAAGTTCATTCATCTTGAATGTTGATGAAATGGAGTACAAAGCAGGAGATCAAATAAAGATTCCTATCTATAGTAATCAATTTACGGAAGTGTATGGCCTGCAATTTTCAATGCAGAATAGTTCTGTGGATTTTATCAATATAGAAAGTGGTAGACTTCCAATAAAGGAATACAATTATAATGCATACAACGATCAACTGAGTTTTACTTGGAATGATACTGCGGCGATTTCGATTGATGATTCTCCTTTGTTCTTTATCATCGCTTCCGCAAATGTTGATGGTTCTGTCGGAAAAGACTTAAGAATTAATCAAGATGCGATTGCGAGCGAAGTATATCGTGGAGATAGTTTTGAAATAAGTGAAATACAATTGCATGCTGGAGACAGTGGAGTTTATGTCAATGAATTGGGACAAAATAGACCTAATCCATTTAATCAAAATTCTGAAATCAGTTTTACTTTAAGTGAAGCACAGAATGCAAGTATTATTTTCTTTGATCCTACTGGAAAAGAGCTTCAAAGAATTGACGGTGACTATCCAAAAGGTAGAAGTACTATAAGGGTGACAACAGAATGGTTTGATGCTACCGGAATAGTGTACTACAAATTAGAGGCTGGCAATTTTGCCGCGATAAGGAAAATGATGTTAATCAAATAATTCTTATCTATTACAAATTTGAAAAGTTTTAATCAGACTCATATTCGGGGTTAAGGCTCCGATTTTGCGAACTTTTACTTCAATTAGCCCATCGATTTCATCGATGGGCTTTTTTGATTTTAAAGTTCTAATACTTGTCACATTTCAATAAAACAAATATTAAATATTTGTAATCTGTTGATTACCAAAAGTTTGTAAGAGAAAAAATAAATTTTCAATTGTCGCTTCTTAGTCACATATGTTAAGGTTTATGGCATAGTTTATGCAACTCTTAGAGTAGTTATGAACATTGAAGAAATAAATAGAAAGCACTTCATTGAGACCGATATGTACTATCGTGTTGGTTATGGCTTATCGTCCAAGCTTCTCAATTTTAGGTCTGGTATTATTACCATCGAGGTAGTCATTTCACGTAAGTGGGATAAGGATTACAACACCACTGCATTAGAAATGGCGAATATTTGGAAAACCAATCATTCGGAATTGAAGCATGCTATTGGATGTAAAATATACATAGTAGACACCAAGAAAAACGCCTATAAAAAATCATTGATTCATACGGGCATCAAACCTGGATACGATGCTAAGAAAGGTATTTTATTTGCTAAGGGTTATATGAACTAGTAGCCATTCCCTTATGCGGAAAAACTTCACAATTTTCTTATTGGTTTTAATTTTTGGTACAACTTATGGTCAATACGATCACTCAGATGTATTTCCAGATTTATCTGGAGATGAATTGTTTGAAGCATTAAGAGAAGATTACAAACCAAGTAACGTATTATCTTTTGGAAACTCCAGAGATACTCTATTTTCAAAAATTGATTCTAAAGATAATATATTGACCTGTGTCTATTCGGGACACTCCATAGAATTAGACCCAAACGAAGATCCCACGCAATCAGCTTATCAAAATGGTGCTGCAACAGGCATCAATACAGAACATACCTATCCTCAATCCATGGGAGCAGAATCAGGCAATGCAAAAAGTGATATGCATCACCTATTCCCAACAAGATCACCTGTAAACAGTGCTCGAGGAAATGATCCTTTTGCAGAAATACCAGACGAAGAAACAGTCAGTTGGTTTTATCTAGCTGATTCTCAGAATGAAATACCAACTGAAGACATAGACTTGTATAGCGAAGATATCAAGAATGGATTCGAACCAAGAGAAGATCATAAAGGCGATGTGGCTAGAGCGATGTTTTATTTCTATACCATGTATCGAGAAGAAGCCAACGCCGCCAATCCCAATTACTTTGATCAACAGATGGAAACGCTTTGCAACTGGCACTACCAAGATCCAGTCGATGAAAAAGAATGGAACAGAAATCAGATGATTGCAAAATATCAAGATGACAAAGAAAATCCGTTCATACTAGATTGTAGTCTGGCCAACAGATTGTATTGTCCAGAGATATCGGATGCTTGCAGTACTGTCAATAATATAGAAGTAGAAATTGCAAGTCCAAAGGTATTTCCAAATCCATCGAGCAATCAATACAAAATTGACTGGATAGAAAGTTATAATATTCTATTGACCGATGCTCATGGTCACATACTCTTGCTGCAAGAAGCAAATGATACGACGTTGATTGATGTCCCTAGCCTACCCGGCATCTACTACCTCCTACTCAATGATGGGAATGGCAAGCAGCATATGGTGAAGTTGGTGCGGAGCTAGGCACTATCTAATTATCTATTCGAGAAGCTAAATACAGTTTTAAAAAATCATACTATCAAGTCTATAACATGAGAAGTTCTGGTTTATTCACGATTTGAAAAAAGCAATCAATATAACCAACTAACAAAAGCAAAGTCTTATATTTAGATTAATCTATATTCTTAGAGAATCTATTTATCATATAATTGAAACATAAAGAGCATATGCTCTATTCTCTTTAGAGATGTGAAGAAAAATAGAAATATTTCTTCAAATTTGTTTTTAAAAAATACCATATGTCAATTCACCCCCTTGCAGGAAAAACAGCATCCAAAGAACAGCTAATTAATATTCCAAAACTAATTACCGATTATTTTACAGTAGAGCCTGATCCCTCAAAGCGTGAACAAAGGACTTCGTTTGGGACCTCAGGTCATCGAGGATCCTCCTTTAATGGATCATTTAATGAGCAACATATTCTTGCAATCACTCAGGCAATTTGTGATTATAGGGAAAAAGAAGGGATTAACGGACCTATTTTTGTGGGCATCGATTCTCATGCTTTATCTACTCCTGCGCAGGCAACTACATTGGAAGTACTTGCTGCCAATGAGGTAGTAACCATGATTGCTGCCAATGATGAATATACTCCTACTCCTGCCGTAAGTCATGCCATATTAGAATATAACAAGGAACGCAAAACGGGTCTTGCAGATGGAATCGTAATCACCCCGTCACATAATCCTCCTCAAGATGGAGGGTTTAAATACAACATGTCCAATGGGGGGCCGGCAGAAGGATCTGTTACTTCTTGGATAGAATCTAGAGCAAATGAAATACTAGAAAATAATCTAAAAGGTGTAAAAAGAATAACTCTTTCAAAAGCTATGGCGGCTTCCACTACGAATCGCTATGATTACCTTGATACGTATACTGCTGATTTGGATCAAGTAATAGACACCGATTTACTCAGAGACTCAAAACTAAAAATGGGCGTCGATCCTCTCGGCGGTGCAGGAGTAAATTATTGGCAAAGAATTGCTGAGCGTTATAAACTGGACCTTACTGTAGTGGATGATTCTGTAGACCATACCTTTGGTTTTATGTCCCTAGACTGGGATGGTAAAATTAGAATGGACCCATCTTCCAGCTATGCTATGCAAAGGCTTATACAATTGAAGGATAAATTTCCGATAGCTTTTGCATGCGATACAGATCATGATCGTCATGGCATTGTGACGCAAACTGCTGGTCTCATGCAACCCAATCACTTTCTTGCAGCAGCTATTTTCTATTTGTTTCAAAACAGACCATCGTGGGACTCTTCAACAGGTATTGGTAAAACCCTGGTGAGTAGTCAAATGATTGATCGAGTAGCTAAGAAATTAGGGCGTAAACTAGTAGAAGTACCCGTAGGTTTCAAGTGGTTTGTAGATGGCCTATATGATGGCAGTCTTGGATTCGGAGGTGAGGAAAGTGCTGGGGCTTCATTTTTAAATAAGCAAGGAAAGGTCTGGTCAACCGATAAGGACGGAATTATTGCTGCTTTACTTGCTGGTGAAATTACTGCAAGCACTGGCAAAAATCCTTCAGAGATCTATCAAGAATTTACCAAGGAATTTGGTGAGCCTATATATGATCGTATAGATGCGCCCGCTACTCCAGAGCAAAAGGACAAACTGAAAAAATTATCTTCAGAACAGATTACTTCATCTGAACTCGCAGGAGAAAAGATTACTAATATTCTTACTAGCGCTCCTGGTAATGGTGCCGCTATTGGCGGCTTAAAAGTAGAAACTGCTAATGGTTGGTTTGCAGCTAGACCTTCCGGCACCGAAAATATTTATAAGATATATGCAGAGAGTTTTAAAGGAGAATCACACTTACGTAAATTACAAGAAGAAGCTCAAAAAGTAGTTAATGATGCTATTAGTTAGGTGCAGCGACACTTAGCAAAAGTTTCGATATTTTTTCTAAAAACTTCAAACGACTCTACAGTATTTTTACACAGATAGCTCATTAAAAATTAACCCAATTTGAGAATTATACTTTATTTAATTTTTTTTGTTTTGGCATGTAATTCCAATAACAAGCTAAGCCCTCCCTGTTATCCCGATCAAGGAATAAAGCAAGCAGTAATAAAAGCAAGCTCTAACTCAAATAAAGAGGAAGTGTTTTACCAGACAATTAACTATGATCAATTTGGGAAACCAATTCTAAGAAAGCAAGATAGCATTCGGGAAATATTATACAATTACGATGGAGACAAATTGATTAATACAATAGTTTCAAACTATAATGATTTTGAAAATAAATTTGAAGAAAATAACTTAATTCAATCCGTAGATACCAATAAGGTAAGTAAAAATGATCAATTTGGAAGAGCCTTAACGATGCATGGAGATGATGGAGGTCGCATAGAATTTACCTATGAAGGATGTGACATAGAGATCCAAAATTATTACAATCAGCTAGGGGAAAAAATGCATGAATATATATTACATTATAAAAATGGAATTCTTATCAAAACAGTCTGGATTACCCCAGGTAATAGTGAAGGACTGGAAACAAATTACTTTAGTTACAAGTTTGATTCTAAAGGAAAGTGGATAGAAAGAATATGTGAGAATCCAACAGGTGAAATAGCAAATGAAGAACGAACTTTAATATACCATCAGTGATAGACTTAAACCTTTCGTATCAGATCTGTATCTGCTATTACGTCCTATACGATTCCAATAACTGATCTTTCATAATAAAAACAGATTTTCCAAAAAAGAATTATTCCAAATAAAGTATGATTAATCAATTTTGAAAACATCTTAGAGAACAAGGCAAAATTTAATAAAAAAGCTTTTCTTTTATAAAATGGACTTTCTATTAAAAGCAATATTAATTTCTGCGTTATTTGTTCTCATTTATTGGTGGAATAAATTTGTTCCAAACTTCATCGTTAAATCAGGGAGTAATTTTCACCGAAAATTCAATAAGAAAAACTTAAATAGACAGCCAATACAATTTGTGTTGACAAATGAAGAAAATATTATAAAGTTCTACAAGAGCTTTTTGGGGATTGCCTTTGCACTTTGGGCTTACTTTATCCTTTCAATGGACCTTTCTAAATTCCTTTGAGTAAGCAAGTTTAGCGCCTTTAACTCAGATCAGCAAGTTCACTACTAACTCCAATTTCATATTACTCAAGTATATATGGGCTTGCACTCTTTAGAATATATAACTATCTTTCACTGCTACAGTTCATGCAGGGCATACATTATAAAAATTAACAAGCACGTGAGAAAAGAATACTATAAAGTATAATGGAAAATTTAAAAAGCTGGTTTTCAGCGAGAAAGAATAGTGATAAATCGACAGTCATTTTGTTGATTAAAGGATATTTGTTTCTGTCCGTTTTGTGTTTTGTTTTTTTACTCTTGCCATTTTGCCAAAATGCCGAAAACTCAGTAGTGAACCATTTATTTTTCTCGGTTTCGATTGTGAGTACAACAGGTCTTGCACCTGCAGGTTTTGCTAGCTCCTATAATTTACTAGGACAGATATTAAGCCTATTTTTCATTCAGTTGGGAGGCGTTGGATATATGGCTTTGAGCTCTTTCATAATTTTAAAGCAATTTCATAGACTCCCAAGTATTTCAGCAAGATTATTGAGATTAGAATTTAATCTTCCTAAGAAATATCCCCTGACATCTTTTATATATAGTGTTTTCATTTTCACTTTAATTATTGAAGCTCTTGGTGCAATTGTGCTCTACATTGGATTTAAGCAAGCAGATGTAGAGAATCCTATTTGGCAAGCCATTTTCCATAGCATTTCTGCATTCTGTACAGCTGGTTTTAGTTTGTTTGATGACTCAATGACTTCTTTTAGCGATAATCCTTTGATTACAAATACCATTATAATTCTATCCTTGTTAGGTTCGATCGGATTTATTGTCCTTTTGGATTTTTGGTTGAGAATTTCAAGGAAACGTAAAGCCATCACATTAACTTCAAAAATAATTTTATCTAGCACATTCATTTTTTGGATACTAGCTAGCATTGCCATTTACTTGTCTGATTTAGAACTGAGGTCAATAGGTTGGGAAGGAATGAAAATAGCCGCTTTTCAAAGCATTTCAGCACACACAACCGTTGGATTTAATAACTACGACATTGGTGTGCTTAATGTTGGAGGAATTTTTATCCTAATCATTGTAATGATCATAGGAGCATCGCCCGCTGGAACTGGGGGAGGAATTAAAACCACCTCAATTACAGCCCTAATTGCCGTTTTGCTATCTGTTCTAAAACGAAAAAGGCATATCACATTATTTAATAAAGAAATACCTGCATCCAATATCTATCTAGCAGTATCATCAGCCATTTTTTATTCTTTTATTCTACTGATAGGCACTTGGGCAATTTTACTAATAGACGGAGGAAACTTTGAGTTTGAAAAATTACTCTTTGAAGTCGCCTCTGCTTTAAGTACCGTTGGAATATCAACAGGAATAACAGGCGACCTATCCGATCTAAGCAAAATAATAATATCAGCTCTAATGTTCATTGGAAGATTGGGAGTACTTACTTTTGGCTTTGCTTTAATTTCTGAAGCTCCGTTGCTAAGAGACAAACCGAAAATTGAAGATATAGCAGTGTAAAAATACAATACAAAAATGTCCTAAAAAATAGAAGGCCCTATAATAAATTTACATGACTTGCTTTTTTTAGCTAAGAAATTACTGAATTCTGAACTTCAATTTATAAACTAATGAAACAGCACCTATTTTAATGCTTAAGTTTTAAAATAGTATTTGATAAGTTCTTAATAACTTATCAAATACTAAAAATTTACCAACCCAAAGTCACTGAAGCTTCACAATCATAAAATTCAAGACACCAGTCAGTCCAGCCGTAGTTACATGCTATGCAATTACAACCAGGACAATCACATTTCCTCACTTTACAATTAAATTTAATTACGCCTCCATTTGCAGTAATATCACTATCAAGCTATCCTTCTAAAATCATTTCTTCGATATCTTTATCTACTTTAAAATCATCTGATACATGAACATCCAACGATAGATAAATTCTATCTCTTACAGAAAAATCAAACTTATCATTTTTATATGTTTCGACTGAAACAAAAGCACCATCTCCTTTGACCAAATCACCATGTTCACCGGTATCAACAAAGAAGTTATTCTCATAACTAAATGTTTTAACTTGGTTTGAACCACTAAAAACTACTAGATGTCCCCTACGATAAGTCTGGTTATCATCCTCCTCAACAAATGATCCAATAATTGCAAGGTTTTCAAAAGTATTTTGAAGACCCCTCAATTCTACATTTTTATTTTTTTCGTCGGGAACAGAAACATCGGTACATGAAAACATAGCAAACATGACAATTAAAAAACTAAATAAATACTTCATAATAAAAAGTTTTAGTGATAAATTATTTTCATGTTTATAACTAACGCTTTGCATTTCTGTGACACTTCAACATCTGTAATTTACATTTCAACTAAAAATATTTAATATAGAATAGAGTTTTTCTTGTAAAAAACAATCCAGAATTTGATGCTATTATTGTCCAAAAAAAAGACCACCTTCATAGGTGGCCTTTAGTATAAATTAATTTTACTCTTCACTTAATCTATAGACATCACTTCAAATTTAGAAGAAGCAATAAAATATTACAAACCTCAAATCCAAAATTACATTTCATATTATAAACCATGATATCGCAAAGAGTATACTTTCATACTAGGGCAAATGATGGTCATGCAAACTGCTGCAAGTCTACCAATGAGATCAAAGTTTATTAGATAATTTCTTATCAATAAATC
>ENA-ORXT01003642-ORXT01003642.1-marine-metagenome-genome-assembly--contig:-NODE-3642-length-16755-cov-6.818144_pt1 | contig 16755 bp, 14 predicted proteins | sample MGYA00237868_ERZ511482 | MGnify/ENA metagenome assembly ERZ511482 | reverse complement strand
AAGTCTAAAATCTTATATTTAGCGTCTAAATGTCTAGTAGTAAATTGCAATTTCAAAAAAACATCGAGCACTGTGCATCACCCCTTCCTATTCCTTCGACATTTCTCACTGCAATACACCACATTTTCCCAGTTGCGTTCCCATTTTTTTCGCCAAGCAAAAGGCAGTTCGCAGACAGGACATATTTTGGTCGGAAGATTTGGTTTTTTGTGTGCCATGTATTTGAATTATGGTTTTGCGTATGGGAATTGTCCAATTTTATTGGGCGCATAATAGGTATTTAATCCCTGTATGGAAATCGTATTTGCCTTTTCCAAATCCAACATACCATCTGTTAAAATGAGGTCCTCTCCTATCCGAACGAATTCGATTTCGCCAATCACCAAAGACGTACCATTGAGGGGAATGGGGATGCGTTCTTTAAAACGGAGACCGATGCCAATTGCACTTTCCTTAACAAAGGGAGCCTCCATATTTTCCACTAATAAAGGAGTCAAGCCTACTGCCTCAAATTCAGAAACCTCCGCTGGATATTTAGCCGAAGTTTGATGGGCTTTTTCTACAAAGTCGCTTTTGATTAAATTGAGGGTAAAACAATTGGTTGATTGGATATTCGCCCAACTGTGTCTTTCGACGGTTGTTGGTCTCAAGATAAAACCCATTAAAGGTGGATTTGCCCCAATGTGCACAATAGAATTAAAAATGGCTAAATTGGTTTGTCCTTCTTTATTTGAAGTCCCCAATAAATGCCCTCCTTTTATACCCGACAAAGAATTGATCAGAGAAGCTCTATAGCGGCTAGGCATTTCTGCAATCTCTTGTTTTTTTATTACTTGATAATTCACCGACTATAAAGATTTAATGGATGAAAGACCTCCATCTACTTGAAAAACCTGTCCCGTTATCCAAGATGATTTTTCCGATAATAAAAAGGCTGCCATATTGGCAATGTCTTTGGGTTGACCTATTTTCTTGAGCGGATGTCGTTCCACGGATGCCTCTCGCTGCTTATCGTTTCGAAGCAATCGAGCAGCCAAAGGAGTCTCTGTTAAAGAAGGTGCAATGACATTTACTCGAATATTGGGTGCCCATTCGGCGGCTAGTGAACGAGCGACGCCTTCTATTGCCCCCTTAGCAGCAGCGACAGAAGCATGAAAAGCCATTCCTGTTTGTACGGCGACCGTACTAAAGAGTACAATGGAAGCATCTTCCGATTTCTTTAAATAGGGCTGAAAATGCTGTAAACATTTAATCAAACCCAATACATTGATATTGAAATCGGCCTCGAAGTCTTTTATTTTAAGACTGCTAAAAGGCTTGAGGTTGATGGAACCAGGACAATAAACCAAGCCATCCAATCCTTCTTCAAATGAGGGAAAATTGGGGGCTTCGTCGGTTACATCTACTTGAAAATGTTGGTCGGCTTCGGAGTTTTCTGAGCGACTGATGGTCGTAATGCTGTATTCTTGTGGAGATAATGACTCAAGCAGGGAAGCTCCTATACCTGATGTTCCTCCAATAATGGCTATTTTTTTCAAATTTTCTTTCTGTTTAAATTGTTACGTCTTCTTTCTGAACCATTAAGGCATTTAGAAAAATAAGAGAATCAGTAAAGAATAAGTTGTGTTTTATTAAAACAATGGAATGAGATTTTGGTTTAGACATTCGCTTATTTACGTTTGTATGACAAGCAAACAGCAGCAATTACTTATATTTGAGTATTCAATTAACATCATCCCAACACCTGTTCTACTCTTGATATTTTTAATAGGACTATGTCAAATCGAAAAACCAAACTGTTAATTCCTTATCTATTTACTCTTCTTTTTGCAGGACAGTTTCTAGGCTGTGAGGATAAAATGATTGAAGAATCCAGTATTATCAAACCTATCCGTTGGGTGTAGCAAACACCCATAATATTGGTCACAATATTATAGGGGTTTCAGATGGTATTTTGCTAAATGCCAATGCGATTTGCTTAGGTGAAACGATTGACTTACCTTGCTATAAGTAGTCTGACAAAAATAAGTTAACAACTCTCTGTCATTCTTTTGGTGCCTTAATTGTTGTGATTTTTCCACGTAGCTAAGGCTATGCGGTAAAATAACGCCTCATAAGGCACTCAAAATAATTGGCAGTTAATTGTCAACTTATTTTTGTCAGACTACTTAAAATGCTAAAAACCGACTTTGAGGGAAATACCATTTGGGAAAAGCCCAAAGGAGGTAAATTCCAAGCAACATCAGGAAAAAAGGTGATACTTCTTATACTATAGTCCACCAAGGCTATATAAACAACAGAACAAGTCTATTGAACCGCTAAAATCATTGCCTCACTTTTTAATTTATTTTCGTCTTCATTTTCTAGTAAAACCAACAAGGTTCCATTGACCAAAACGAGGTCTTTTATGTCATAAGGAATTTTGATTTCTCTGGTTTTTTGGGTTTGTTTATTGTATTCAACAAGGCCTTCATGTACGGCATAATAGATGCAGTTTTCGGAAACCAAAAAGGAATACTCAAAAAAAGGATCACCCTCCCAATAACTACTTATAATTTTTAAGAGATCTTTATTGGGTGGAATGGTTTCGGCATACTCTGGCAGTAAGTTTTTTTCAACAGCATAAGGATGAGCAATATAAAATCTCTTAAAATCTTTGGTGGTCAATTCTGTTACTTTATAAGGTGAAACTTTTTGAATTTCTTTTTGGTTTTCAAATAGTTGTGTAAGTATTTTTTCTTTTTCTTCATTGGTAGGTTTCTTTGGAAAACCCTTGAATTTTTTATTAAGTTTTCCTGTTGCTAAATCAAAAGCGATATACTTTAAAACTTTTGTTCCATGTCCAAAGGATTTTTCACCTCGTAAAATCAAATGCCCGTCTTGGCAAAAATAGTCTGCATTGCGAATTTTGCAAGAGTAAGAATCGTAAACTTTACATAGGTCGGCTTCCCACAAACGTTCTCCATTTTCAAAATTAAGCGCAACAATACAGGTGGTTCTAACTACGAAAAGTATATCCTCAAAGGCAAAACAATCTTTAAACTCAAAGTCTATCTTATACTCTTTTTTACCAAATAGCTCTTGTACCTTATTGTAAGTTATGAATTTGTTTTTAATTATTTTCGAGAAAAACTTATTAGTTCCAAATGTATCATGATAGTAGCCTTTTTTTTCTGAATCGGATGCTTTCCAGCTATAGGAATCCATGACTTTTGACAGTTCCCCTTTGTTGTATTCTGTGTGAATGGTTTTACCCGTTTGGGCATTTACAACAACCGTATATTTGGCAGACTGTTTTGCAGATTGAAAAGAGATGTATTTTCCTGTTAAGACCAGTTGTGAGTATTCCTTTGTTTTTTTGGAGAAACTTAAAGAGCCGACTATTTTAAAATCTTTGACATCCTGTTGCAAACCTTGTTTTGGAGTAGTATCAATGGAAATCCATTTAGTAGAAAACGGCTTTTTTTTCTTTGCTTTTGCTTCTGCCTTTTTCTTTGCTTTTGCTTCTTTTCTAGCCTTATCCAGTGCTCTTTTTCTGGCTTTGTCTTCCTTTTCTCTAATTTCGTCTTCCTCTTTTTTTCGTTTTTCTTCTGCTACAATTAAAATGTTCTTTTTGTGCTGCGCTGTCACTGCTATTTTACCTGTTTCAAAAAAATCATAAGTCGGATAATGTTTTTGTCCAACTGCTTTATAAAACAGTTCTTCTAAAGCATCTCCTTCTTTATCAGGAAAAACATCCAATAATAATTCTTTGATAAAATAAACTCTTGGATATATAAAATTATTTTTCGGCTCAAAATTCTCATCATAAGGCAAAGGTTTATCTTCATATAAATACCATGTATCGTCACAAAGTCTTTTGAGGTATAAATCGAATAATTCTGGAGAAAGTCCTCTTAAATGAAGGCATTCTTTTACAAAATCTTGTGAAGGCATGTTCGTCAAATAAACCGCCAAATCTATTTTCTCAGGACCCCATTTCCACGCATTAAATACCCTTTCTATAGAATCTCCCTCGTCGCCTTCAGGGTGATTGAGGTCGAAGTGGTCAAGAATTTCTATAAAGTCCTTTATATACTTTTTTGATCTAGCAGCTTTTGAAGCATACTTTGAAATAATTTCAGCTTGTTCCATATATTTGATTTCTAATTGTGAGGTGTTTTATTTACAAACTCACTACTAGACATTAGATATGAGATATGAGATTTTAGACTTTAGACTTTAGACTTTGAAGTTTAAGCAAATCACAAAAACCCAAGGGTTTTTAGCGAAATTGAGTCTAGCGTCTCACATCTCAAATCTCAAATCTCAAATCTCAAATCTTATGTCTAGCAGTTAGATTTACAAACTAAAAAAGGCATCATTTTTTACGGCTGAATATTTTAATTGAAATCCACCATTTGACAAATACGGTCTTGAAGCAATTTTCACTCTATGTTCATCTAGGCTAGAATACCTCAAACAACTTTTAATTGCTTTGATTCCTTTTTCTTCATCTACGACCACACAAAAGATGGTCAAAGCAAACTTTTTATCTTCTCCGATTAGTTTTCCCATATCAAATCCGTCAATATGTCCCAAACCATTCCAACCTAATTCCTCATTCAAATATTCCACAACTTTATCTCTCAACCAAGCATCTCTTTTACTTCCCAACAAACTTTTCATAGGAAATTGAACGGCCAAAAAACAAGTTTCTTCCTCTCCTATTTCTTTATACCCTTTTGGTTCATATTTTTTCTTAAAAAATTCCACAAAATCTTCTTCGGTTTCAAAATCTTTTCCAAGATAATAATCTTTGATTCTCCCTTCTCTACCAACCTTACCTGAATGCATGGTAATTTCATTATTCTTCATCCAATACTCTGCATAAAGCAAATCTCCTTTATCATCCCTTTTATATAATTTAATCATTTTGTATCTCTTTTCATAGTGCTCTTTCTTGAAATATTGTTACCAAAACAGACTCTTCGACCACCACTGAGAACTGCCTTAAACATAGCGAAGACAGCGCACGCAATAGCCATACAAACTTCGTCTTGATTCACTGGAAGCGTACATCGTCATTGTCCCACCTTTAATTTTAATAATGCCGATGGTATCATCTTCACTGATGGTCCAATAATTTGAAACTTTCATAGGTATCCTGAATAATGGCTTTCCAAGTAGATGGTCTTCTTAAATCATTTTTCATATAAGTTTGGTTTTATGCTATTTGCGGCTACCCGTCTAAAGTTGCCTAATAATTTTTCCAATCCACCCCTCGGCCGCAGCGGCGGACCGCTACGCTCGGGGTTCGGACTAATCGTACCCCGAGCGTAGCCGAGGGGTACATGCAATGAAGCAGTTTGGCAACTTTAGACGGGTAACCCTATTTGCAATTTCTTTTCAAGTTACTGACTTCCCCATTTTTTTAGAATAAAAATTCTAATTGGTTGTCACTTTCAAATTTAATCTTTCATAAATCTATTATTAAGATTGAATATTCTTTTTCATCTGTTTTATTATTTGAACAAGCCATCAGCAAATAATCTCCTGATTTTTCTATAAAATCAATATCTGATGTCAAACAGTCATCATCTGTAAGTGTTGGATAATAAAAAGAGGTTTCTCTGAATTCATGTCCTTTGACAATTATATTTTCTACTGTTTGGTATCGAGTATCATACAATTTTATTTTAGATTCACAAGAGATTAGGATTCTATGGTTATCAAGGTAGAATATATTGTTGAGAAGAATAAATTCTTCTGGATAATCATATCTTTCTACCCTCTTTAATTCTGGGTAGGAATAAATTGATAAATAATCATCTGTTCCAACTACAAAACGATTCTTATTGGGATTTGGATTTATTGGTAAAGTATCGTATTCAACAAATTGCTTAATAATTAACTTATTATTCCTTAACTCAACTATAAAATTACATTGACCATCTTGTCCACCACCCTGCCATACAATTATTGAATGATCATTAAAGCCTGAAAACAATAAGCAACTACTCGAACCAAATAAATCTTCTATCTCTATGCTATCAATTAGTATCCAATTCAACAGTGAATAAACCTCCATATTCATTGTATCATCATCAAGCACTTTTACTGCCCAAAGATGTTCATTATAACAAAATACAGCATCATAGTTTCCTTCAATGTTTTTGATAATTTCATTTTGATAATTAACAATCGAAATACTTTCTTCATTAGCGGCAAAGAATATTTTATATTTGGAGGAAAAATCCAACGACTCCATTTTTTTTTGTAAATCTATTCTCTTTAACACATTTGCCTGACCATCAAACATTGTTAACTCCCCATTTTTATCTGATACCATAAATTCATCACCATCACTTCTCAGAAAATAAGGTCTATGATTTAAAGTTAGCGTTTTATACTCTTTTATAATCATTCTAAAACTGTTTTTTCATTTCCCCCATAATTTATCTCCATGATAAACATCGCTATATTCAATAGCACAACTGCAATCAAACTTGACTTTTTTTTCAGGAAAAAACTTTTTATATAACTCAAGTCGCTGCTCTAGAGGAATTCCTGTAAGTGGATCAGTTTTACCGTTAAGCCAATAGCCTACATTTAGTAAAGGTTCGTGAATAGGAGGTCTCCAACCATCATATATGCAAAATTCAACATGATAAATCAGACCCATTCCCAGTATTTTTCTGTCATAAATGACTGATTGAGTTCAGCGTAATCACTTTGTACGAATTCATCAAAATCTTTTAAAGCAGACTCAAATAGGTGATTTGAAATAATTGGTAAACTTAAACAAATTAATATTCCAAGTCCAAAAACGAAGATACTTAATTTTGAACTAGACAATCTTAACTCTTGTCTCAATATTTGAAAAATGAAAAAATGAGGAATATAGGTTAGTAATCCAATTCCAAGAAAAAGAATGGCTATTATTCCCAATAAATTCATTCCTTCTAGAAAAATCACACAATAAATGAACAAGCATAAAGAAACACCATTTATAAATGATACAACTAATCTTATAGACTTTTCAGGAGTTAATATTGGAATAAATATAACGTTGATAAAACAAATACCTATAACGATTAATGCCCAATTGGAAGGAATACAAAATACTTGGAAAAACATATTGCCTAAAATGGCAGCCATTAATAAAAGTCCATTTATTATTACTCGATTATTAGGTGTCGCAAATATATTTTTCAAAAATTTTATCATTTCAATATAAAATCTTATGGTAACTATTTAATTAAGGCGCTCATTAATTTTTAAGGAATCAAAAAGAACAATGGTCTAATGCTTCGTCAAGTTAATTCTGTCGATTTACTTTTCGCCTACAAAGTTGAGTGCAGCTTTTTATTTAACGACAACAACTTTCTCTTCTTTTCGCTCTTTGTCATTTAAAAGAACGAATATATACCCATCGTTTATATTTATACTTTTTATCCAACCGTCAAAAGAAATGGTTTTTACTGAGTTTTCCAATAAATTTATTTCTAATAATTTATGAAATCCTGCTATATAGAGACAATTTTTACCCGCACAGTAATCAACGATATAGAACTCATCTATTTTTACTTTATAAGTGATGGAAGCATCCTCGTTTAACTCATATAATTCACAGTTGTTGTCTTTATCCTTTAATAGTGCATAAACTTTTTCATTAACTAAAAATGGACCCTTTATCATTGCGCCCATCTTATCATTCTCAAAATAAGCTTGTGTCTTATTTTGTTTTATATCTACACTCTTAAGTATATAGTGATCGTAGGTCATATTCTTACCAAGATAGCTCCTTTCTTCTTTTATAAAATACCATATTTTTTTCTTTAGTAAAAGGATTGGACGATTTGCCAAAAAAACAACTTTATCTTTAAATTCTTCCTCCTTTTCTATTTTTCCTGTTTGAACATTTATACCAACCCAAGCATTTTTATCTTTTAGGAATCCATAAAAACGTCCATCACAAATTCCTAGACTTTCTACTATTTTAAGTTTTATCTTCCATAAAACTTTTCCATTCTCCATATCTAAAGCAAAGACATACCTTAAATTTGTGGCAATTAAAATAGACAAATAGCTACAAGCTAAGTATGATCTAATTTTTCTTTTCCATACCAACTCTCCTGTTTCAAATTTTACAGCATGCGTCTCATACAAATCGGACGAATATGGTTTAGACGCATCCTTTCTTCTTGTTGAACCAATAACTTTATCATCATATAGGATGATTGGGGTATTTTTAACGTATGAAACTCCTGTAATGGTTTTCTCAAAAATATATTTCCACTTCAAGTTTCCATCTAATGAATAACAAAAATTGTTTTTTATAATAATGCCGTAATGGGAAACATCAATTCCATCGGCATGAATTTTACCCAATTCAATTTCATAGTCAGCCAATTTAAAATGAATTACATCCTTAGGTTCGGTATTGGGATTTAAAACAATTTCTTCCATTATTGGTTGGTTTTATGCTATTTGTATGCAATAGTTTTTATTCATAATACAAAGTTGAACTTCCGTCCGAATTCAAAAAATATACCGATTCATTTTTTATACCAACAAGTCCATTTTTAGAAATCCAATCGTAATATTCATCCAACGTTTCCCCATTTTCAAACAGAATATTGAAGCGTTTTCCCTCTTGGAATATTCCAATCGAATGCTCTATTGATAAATCATGCATTTGAACACATTTATGTTTACTCGATAATATTACTTCGTTTTCTGAGCTTGGTAAGTCAAAATAAATCCATTCATTCCCTTTTTTCAAGCCTATCTTTTGGGGTATCGTATAATAATCTCCTCTTGAAAAAGTAAGGTCTTCATAATCGAATGGAACGAGATGCGCTCCTTTGGTATCTATGACACCTATTTTGTTGTTTAATTTAACTACAAAAAACTCCAAATGAATATCAAGAATAGAGTCATATTTGGCTTTGATAATTATCTCATCATCGTAATTTTTAATGCCATATTTTTTGTTTTCATTTCTAAAGGTGATAAAGTTGGGTCCTGCTGGTTCTAGGCAAATAAAATATCCATCTTCATTTTTGGCTCCAGTATTTAAATCAAAAGTCAATTCTTTAGAAAAAATTATTAAATGAGCGTCCTCCTCATAAGGTGGTAATCTGTAATTTTCGTATGTTGGTTTTATAAGGTAATTGCCCTTTAAGTCGATTATACCATATTTCCCGTTTTGTTTGATCAGAGCACTTTTTCCAATAAAAGGGTATGCTTCCTCAAACTCCTTTTCAAATTCCTTTTTGCCTGTTTGTTGATTGAAGTAATAAAACTTATCACCCTCTATTTGTGGCAAAATACTTTCTATTGAAAACTCTTTCTGAATAGATAAAGTATTCAAGTCAAAAGAAAATTCATTCATAGTTTGAGCATTCAAAATGTTAGGTATTATTATTAATATTAAAAAAATATTTAGGTTCTTCATTCTGTTTCTATTTTTTTTACAACATCCAGTATAGCATTAGTGTGACCGAATGGGAGCAGCTGCACCTGCTTTCTTCACTTTACTGAAAACGGATAGTCATTTATGATTATTTGAGTGTGTAACAAATTAGTGAAAAATAATGTTTTCCCGTGTTATTAGACCACCCCGTCCTTCGGACACCCCTCCAGCTGGAGGGGAATTTCATAAGGGAATCGCTACTAAAATTCGGCTCCAATGGAGAGGTGTCCGAAGGACGGAGAGGTCAAGTAACAAAGGCACACATAATTCGTCAAACAACTAAATATAAAATTACCACTAATTTGTTACACACTCTTATTATTTGGTGTCTTATACAAGTTTTATCATAGAATAAAATTATTCACATAAAAAAACTGATGACTTTCAAAAACTTCAAATTCATCATTCCTTATATCTGCACCTGGTTTCTCACAATAGATGGGCATATTTGTTTGTATTTTAAGATTTGTCCAATCCGCTACTTTAAAATCAGGAAGACCCATTGGGGGTTTTAATGGCTGATACTCCTTATACGTTTTTCCATTGTAGTATATTGAATGTTCTTTTACTTCGTAGTCCATTTCGTAATTTAATCTGGTAACAGCATGAGCAACTTCTGATTTCTCTTCATCTATAATGATGATAGAAGTATCTACTTCATAATGTGATGACCAGCCCATCGTTAATGTTCTTAATTCTTGAGCCTGAAAAATGTCTGGAGAAATCACCATTACCCAAGTAACACGTTCTTTGTAGCCATTTTCATATTCTAAAGTACCATTGCTATAATAGTAGCCAACCAAGACCTCTCCTTCCTCGTTAAACTTTTCATGTTCTTTATAAAAATGTTCCAAGAATTCTTTTCTATCTGTAAACTCTTTATAATAAGTTTTATCAGATTCACTTAAACCCAAAATATTCATTGGTGTTTCTTCTGGTGGATATTCATCACTTAACAATTCAACAAAGGGAACCCCAGCAATATGAAGTTTGTATTTCGGATTTTGATTGGAGCTGCTTTTTTTTGGTTTTTTCAGTAGAACTGTTTCATTTAGCAATTCTGGATTTAAGATTTCATTACGCTCCTTATTTTCAATTGTATTCAATGGATCTACTTCCTTTAATAAGAGGATTTCTGTTTTTTCTAAATCGACAGCTGCTTCCATCACTATTTCTTCTTCCATAAATGGGAGGTGATGTCTTCGTAGCCCATATTCTTTGCTTATTAAATCACCATACATCAATAAACGACCTTGGCTCATTGATTGGATATTGGCATTGTTTTCCTGTATAAAATAATAACCTTCTTTTTTAAATTCAGGAGTTTTAATGGTGTATAGTACAGACATTCTACCATCGTATCCTACTCGTCGATATTTAACATCAGTGTTATCAGCTTCTTCAAATTGCAACCAAAGGCAAGCCCTTTGTTCATCTACTACGATGGTTTTTATTCTATTTACAAAGGTGTTGTAGGCACTTGGATATCCTAAATTTTTAGCACCGCCTAAAAGTGTTTTTGAAAAATCAGTGCCATTATTTACTTTTAGGTCTTCTGGTTTGTATAATCGAACAGCAATAATATTTTCGACTTCAAAACTATATAAATCAAAGATCATTATTTTCAGATAGACCTTTTCTCCCTTTCGTTCTAAATCTCCATAATAAGGCATAATCCCTTTGCCATTTGTCAAATCCAAAAAAGGCTTGGGATGCTCTATACACTCCAAAGGAGCATTAGGAATCGTCTTTCGAGTGTGGGCACCCGTTTCGACTTCTATTAAATCGTAATGGTGAAAATACTGATTGAGTTTATCATTTTCATCGTTGTAATAGAATAAAAAATGATTCTTAAATTTTTCAAAATGGTGAACATACTCTGGTATAGGAATTTTGATTCCCCTGACAATACTAAAGTCTTCTAAAGACAAATAGTAAATATAATGATCTCGTCGCCTAAAATTTGCCTCTTCCGCAGTATTACTATACTCAATAGAAACGCCCGATATTCTTTTGGTGGAAAAGATGTATAGCAGCTTTTTATCTTCTGACAAGATCGCCTTGGTGTTAATAGAACTTCCAAAATCTTCTTGGTATAACTTTTCTTTGGTCTTAATATTAAAAGCAAAAAAAGCACCACCCCAACTCATCATCAAAAAACAATCTTCTGTGTAAAATTCAGATATAATGATTGGTCCTGGATTCCCAAATTCAACCTCTCCTAATTCTGTACGTTCAAATAAATTATTTTCTTCATAAGCTGTTGCGTATTTAATCTTTTTTGATAAATCGCCATCAGCCACTTCGTCTATTCTAATTCTAATGTATTTCATAGTTTTGGGTTTTTTAGGGACAGAGAATTATAATCACGTTCCTTTAAAAAACTCATAAGTAGGATAAATATTTTGTCCAAGTGCTTTATTAAACTGCTTGTATAAATCTTTTTTAGATTGGTCCTCAAAAACTTTGGCTAGAATCTTATCTATGCCAAAAAATTCTTGATAAATGTAATCTATTTTCACCTCAAAATTTTCATCATAAACCATTGCTTCTTTTTCGTGTAAATATACTTTTCGATCACAAAGTTTTTTAATAAAAGTATTAAAGACATCAGGTCTAATATCGTTATCAATGGGTATCCATTCATCTGCCGTCCATTGAGCAGGCGTACAAAAACACTTAACAGCCAAATCTATAATTTCAGAGCACCAATCCCATTCAGACAATACCTCCCATACATATTCCCGTTCCTGCCCACCAGCAGAAGCATGGTTTAAATCACGAGACAATAGAAACCGCCCAAAATCATTGATGTATTTTTTATTGGTTGTCGCCAGTTTTGTCATAATAGAAAGCCCTTCGGGTAATCCATGCCCATCGTCGCCAACTTCAGCTGACAACTTAAAAGCATAGTCAAGAACGGTATCTTGTAAGTTGGGATAGTTTTTAATGACGTAAGAGAAAAAATCATCTTCATCATAGATTGCTTCAAATTCCTGGTCCTCTTGCAATTTGCCAAATGCAATGTCATAATCAATGTTTTCCATGTCATCTTCAGTGAACAACTGACAAAGACATTCTAATGCGTTTTTGACTTCGGCTTCTTTCTTAATATCAACAATAACTTCTATTCCATCATCATCGACACTAAAAAAAACAGCATTTGCTTTTATTCCCAATAAAGAATCATAAGTCGGAGTTTCACCTGCTTCTAACGCTCTTTTAAATCGGTCATTCATATCTGTCTCAAACAGACAATCTAAAAAATCTTTATAAGGAAAAACCTTATTGAAAGTTGCATAAATATAAAAAGGCACATCCTCTATGTCATCTGTAATGGAATCTTTTTTTTGTTCTAAAGTAATCTTTAATAGGTAATCAAATAGCTCACGAGAAATGGTTGTAGGCAATTCTATATCGTCCTCTGCATAGATAAACAACTCATCACATCCCACCAGAAGTTCCATCATAGCTTTATCACAATTTGGGCTTGCAAAAATCCGATTGAGGCTATTTGTAAATTCTAAAACTTCATCATCTTCTTCATTATATATTCGCTTAAAGAATTGTTGAAAATCTTTGTAGTATTTTGAATCAACAAGAGCTAATTCCGTCATCGCATCAATTCCTTTAAAGGATATATCGTCTAATTTTTCTACAGGTATTGATTCAACATACTCTAAAACTTGTGACCTTATTTCTGGAAATTCTTTAACAATTTTCTCAAAAAATTTAGCTTCTTTGATCGTATCTACAACTTGTCCTTGGTCATCTGTTTTTTCATAAATAAAATAGAATATATCAGGCTTCTCAGCATGACCTTCAATGTTTTCTTCGGTATATTGGGTCATTTCTTTAAGCAAAGAACTTATTTGTTCAAGATTGTCCATCTTAGCTAAAATCTTGGTACAAGCTTGTTCTAAATAACTAAAAGTATTTTTCATAAATATATTTTTGCAAGTAAATTCACTACTGTCATTTCGCACGCATTCAACACAAGTAACGTGTATTGAGTGCGTACCTGATAGATATTCATTTTTAAAACGCTCCAGTAGAAAAGAATTTATAAGTAGGCGTTTTATCATTAGGAATATTGTTATACCTTTTTTCTAATAACTTCACTTCTATATCAGGAAATATTTCTGTTAAAATATCCTCTGGACCATACTCAAATTCTTCTCCACAATCAAAATGTTCCATTAATAAATTAAAGTATTCAGGACTGATGTTGGTCAAATTTATAAATTCTGATGGATGTTTTTGCCCAGGTGCATTAATGGCATAAATAGCAAGTTCTAATTTTTCGGGACTCCAATCCCAAGTATGAAAAACCTTTTCAATACAATTATAGTGTTCAAGTGGATGATTGAGGTCACACATTTTCATAAACAGGATGAAATCTTTTACATACTTAATATCTGTTTCTGCTAAAACGGAAATGGCAAACATTCCTGCTGGATCACCACTTAGAGGATTTAATTCTCGTTTGAAGAGTTTTACATACTCTAAAATTTTAGGCGTTAATTCAGGATATTTTACGACAACTGCTTTGAAAAAATGATATTCATTACGGTATTCTTTTATATAATCTCCTTGATTATTTATTAGACCAAACTTTAAGTTGAGAAAGTGACATTCTTTATAATTGAGTTTTTCTTTATTATCTTTAACTAATTGAATAAGTCCTTCAATAATGTTGGTCGTATGCTTGGCATTTTCCATATCAATTATAATCTGGGTGCCATTTTTTTTGATAGAGTGAAATACTTGGTTCTTCATATTTTCTGATTAGGTTAATTATAGCAAAGTTACAGGTATTGTTATTTTTTAAAATAACTGCCCCTAGTCCATTCTTCAATATTTACAAATCTTATTCCTTTCCCATTTACCGCTTCTATTGCATCTTTTACAGATTTGTGGTATAGTTTAATGGTACTATGTTCTTTTAATCTAAATACCAATCGATCATTAAGTGGAATTTCGCTTAGTACTTTCTTATCTAAAACTATTTTTTTTATGCGAGTTACAATTGATCCAAGTATTTTACAATCTGAAAGTTCCTCATCAATACACCGAATTTTTAATGGTATGTGAATCGCCCAAAATGGTTCGTGTATATTCCTATCAAAATCTAAAATTCGACTTGGTAATAGTTGAATTGAATTAATATTCATTGGTTCCAATACCTCATAAATCTTCTTTGAAACTATTGAATGTGGAGCCATCATGTGGTCAGTCAAAGTTGTAATTGTTATTGGATCTTTAAAAACATAAGTGAGTGTTCTTTTGGGCTCAATACGCTTGCCAGTTAAAAGAATGTCACTTCCCAAAATAGAGAGTGAAGGCCCTTTATTGGACATAATTACGTAGTATTCATATTCATCCATAAATAGATTGGTTGGTTTCTTCTGTTAAATATAAGTAGTCTGACAAAAAATATTATGTATTTTAGGGACAGCGAATTAATTATTCCATTCCCTTAAAAAACTCATAAGTAGGATAAAAACCTTGTTCGATTGCCTGATTAAATTTCTTATACAAATCATCCTGGTCTTGGTCTTCAAAAACCTTGGCTAGAATTGCGTCTATGCCAAAAAATGATAGATAGACATAATCTTTTTCAGCCTCTAAATTTTTATCGTATACCGTTGCTTCTTTTTTTTGTAAATGCCCTTTTTTGTCACAAAGTTTTTTGATAAATCGATTAATAACTTCGGGGCGAGTTTTTTTATCAATGGGAATCCATTCTTCTGATCCCCACTGAGCACCTGTGTCAAAACACTCTAGGGCAAGATCCATAATTTCAGGACACCAATCCCAGGTAGATAATACGGCATCTACATAGCCTATCTCTTGCCATCCAGAAGAAGGATGATTCAAATCACGAGACAATAGAAAACGCTCAAAATATTTGATGTACTTTTTATTGGTTTGAGCGAGGTCTGTAATAATGGATATTCCTTGTGGCAAACCCCAATCATCGTCTCCAAGTTCATCGGACAACATAAAAGCATAGTCATTAAGCGCATCGTGTAAATTGGGATAGTGTTCAATGACATAAGAGAAAAAATCATTTTCATTATGGCTTTGCTCAAATAGGTTGGGTCCTAGCTGCTTACCAAAGGTAATGTTATAGGCAATGTCTTTCTTGTTTTCTTTGAACAACTGACAGAGCAGTTCAATCACCTTTTTTACCTCCTCTTCTTTATTAATATCAACAATGACCTCTACTCCATTTTCATTGGCACTATAAAAAGTAGGCTTGTTTTTTATTCCTAGTAAAGAATCATAGGTTGGAATGTTTCCTGCTTGTATCGCCTTTTTAAATCGTCCTCCCAAATCTGTCTCCTCTTCACATTCAAAGAAATTTCTATATGGAGAAACTTTGCCAAAGGCTTCATGAATATAGAAAGGAGTATTCCATATATCATCTCCAATTTCATTTTTCTTTTGTTCTAAGGTGATTTTTAAAAGGTAATTGAATAATTCTTTGGGAATATCTGTAGGTAATTTTATATTATCCACATCAAGAACAAACAACTCATCTAATCCCATCAAGAGTTTCATCATTGCCTTGTCACAATGTTGAGTGGCAAAAATTCGATTGAGACTATTGGTGAGTTCTTTAATTCTATATTCTTGTTCTTTACTGATGTTTGTTCGCTTAAAAAACTCCACAAAGTTTTTGTAGTATATTGGATCAAAAAGAGATAATGCTGTCACCGCATCAAGGCCTATTGTGGTGTCCTTTAATTTTTCTACGGGAAGTGATTTAACATAGCCTAAAATCTGCTGTCGAATTTCTGGATATTTTTTAATAATTTGCTCAAAGAAAACGACTTTTTTAATTGTATTTAAAACTTGATTATTATCGTCTATTTCTTCAAAAACAACATTAAACAGCCCTTCTTTGTCAGCATAAATTTTAATATTTTCTTCAATATATTTAGGGATTTCGTCTAGGACAGCACTTATATGTTCAAGATTGTCCATCTTAACTGAAATCTTGGTACAAGCTTCTTCTTTTAAATAACTAAAAGTATTTTTCATAAATATTTTTTTGTACGTAAAAATGAAAATCAAAAGGCTATTTCACTACTTTCATTTCGAACGTAGAGTGGTGGGTAATTTATTTGGAGCGTATATCGATCTATATAGGAAAATTGTTTCATCTATTTTTTATATTATTTCTTGTGAGACTCCTTAAGCCTAAAAATTAAAGTTTTCTGATTATAACGGATTGCGTTGATAGTTGAGTTTAAAGCTAAAATTGCACATTTTTGTCCCAAATCGTA
>ENA-ORXT01003641-ORXT01003641.1-marine-metagenome-genome-assembly--contig:-NODE-3641-length-16757-cov-27.564808_pt1 | contig 16757 bp, 13 predicted proteins | sample MGYA00237868_ERZ511482 | MGnify/ENA metagenome assembly ERZ511482 | reverse complement strand
TTCTTTTCCCTTCTAAAAAACACAAAAAATAGTTCCGTAGCTATGGCTATGCAACGATTTTTTGAATTCTTTAGAAGTAAAAATTACGGCGCATTATGGAACAATTTATTTAATTTCTTTCACTAAATCTTATTTAGAAAGTTTGATAAAACGCTCGGTGGCATAGGTACTGTTACCGAAGTTTAATCGTATAAAATAAATACCTGCCGGAAGGTAATCGGTCGGTATTTGCAGGTTGTCTATCTCAACTCCCACAGCTTCCTGCGATAGTATTCTCCCTGATAAATCAATGAGTTGGACAGAACCGCCCTCACGAGCACCTTGAAGACCAACATTGATAAAATCTGTAGCAGGATTGGGTGATATCCTTATTGCCGAACCGGAGGATAATCCTGCATCATTACGCAATTCTAAGGGAACATAATTTTGTGGGCTATCCGTGATATCTACGGTGTAATCTTCAACTTCTCCGAAGTTAAAAGATTCGCAAGGCATTGATAGTCTTTGCCATTTCATGGATATCCTCATACGCGTCTTCCCAAGTTTTGCAGTTGATGGAATTTCTACATTGCCTAATAAAGCACTTGAACTGATATCGTAATAGACATTCTCTGTAAGGTTATCGAAAGTACCGTCTGCATTAAAGTCTATCCATACGTTCCATGCTTCATCATAGGCAATTTGGGAGAAACCCGGTACCAATCCTAATGGAACGATATCGCCTCTTCCTACAGTAGCTATTTGGTCGGTGTGATCGCCATAACCTTGGTCGTTACCGGAGACATTATCTACATTTCCAAATTTTACTCTGTCAATATATTCATAGTATGAATTATTACCTTGTGAATCACAGTATTCTAATTCACCTTCACAATCAGGGTCTGGGTTAGATGGGCATGGGTCTTCGGCGTCACATATGCGGTCATAATCAATATCTATATATTCACCTACACATTCACAATCCTGATCATAGACATCATTAATAGTACACACATCACCGTCATCACAAGAGGTTCCCGGGTCGCATGCAATGCAAGGCGAACAAATACCCCCACAGTCTACGCCGGTTTCAGTGCCATTTTGCACGCCGTCGTTGCAAGTCGGACAAGCCGAACAAATACCCCCACAGTCTACGCCGGTTTCAGTACCATTTTGCACGCCGTCGTTGCAAGCCGAACAAGCCGAACAAACACCCCCGCAATCTACGCCGGTTTCAGTGCCATTTTGCATGCCGTCGTTGCAAGTCGGACAAGCCGAACAAACACCCCCGCAATCTACGCCGGTTTCAGTGCCATTTTGCACGCCGTCGTTGCAAGTCGGACAAGCCGAACAAACACCCCCGCAATCTATGCCGGTTTCAGTGCCATTTTGTACGCCATCGTTGCAAGTCGAACAAGGCAAACAAATACCCCCACAATCTACGCCGTTTTCATTACCGTTTTGTATGCCGTCGTTGCAATTCGGGCAAAGCGGACAAGCCGGACCTCCGCAATCTACGTCGGTTTCATAGCCATTTTGTATGCCGTCGTCGCAAGGCGGGCAAGGCGGGCAAACACCTCCGCAATCTAAGCCGGTTTCAAAGCCATTGAACAAACCGTCGTTGCAAGTCGGAAAAACCGAACAATCCATACAGTTACCTCCGCAATCTATGCCGGTTTCAGTGCCATTATGGAAACCGTCGTTGCAAGTCGGACAAGGCATACAATACGGACCTCCGCAATCTATACCGGTTTCTTTGTCATTTTGTATGCCGTCGTTGCAAGTCGGATAAACCGGACAACCCCAACAGTTACCTCCGCAATCTATGCCGGTTTCAGTGCCATTTTGTATGCCGTCGTTGCAAGTCGGACAAGGCTCACAATCCCAACCTCCGCAATCTACATTGGTTTCAGAGCCGTTTTGTATGCCGTCGCCGCAATCACAAGGCGAACAAATCGGAGGGGTAGTACTTCCGCAATCTACGCTGGTTTCAGAGCCGTTTTGTATGCCGTCGTGGCAACTCGGACAAGGCTCACAATCCAAACCTCCGCAATCTATGCCGAGTTCAGTGCCATTTCGTATGCCATCGTCGCAAGTAGACGCAGGTTCGCCGCCGCCTCCTTCTACACAGAAATCAGTAGTTTCAGAAGAGTCAAATTCGCTACCGGAGGCTAAGATAGCACCATTTTCATCGACAACACTATATGAACCATATCCGTATGAACAGCAAATACCGTCTCCATAAGTATCATTGATAGTAAAACTATAGCAACCATCTTGGAGACATAGATTTTCCGTTACGGTGGATCCGCCGGCTTCGTCGGCATAAGTATCGCCAGCTATATTGTTACCGTTTTGCGTTTTCATTGTCCAACTAGTTTCTGCCGGAAGCTCATCAAAATTAATTGTAACAGCTACTGCATTGCCATTGCAGGGACAAATTGGGCAGAAAGAACCTCCACAATCTACGTCGGCTTCATCGCCGTTCTGAATACCATCGTTACAGGTAGGACATTCATCGGGACAAGAGCCGCCGCAATCTATGCTTGTTTCATCGCCATTTTGAATACCATCGTCGCAAGAAGGTTCTTGACACGCTGTAGTACAGGTGGCATTAGCAATCCTATTTAAAATAACATTTTGGACTTGGGGATGGTATCCTTCATTAAAATCAACATTAGGTGCACAGTAGCTCATAATTGTACCCGGATATACTGGTCCGGGATTGCTACAGTTTCCTTCAACTCCTCCAGCGCAACCGTCAATTGCTGTATTATTACCATTCCATGAACAGTTATGTGTATGGTATGAACCATACAAATGTCCTAACTCATGGCTCATCAAAAATACATCAAAAGAGTAAGTTGGCACTTGTTGGTATGTTCCACTATGTCCACCTATGGACTTGGATCCATCAGGATTTGGGTTACATATCCCTTGAATCGACGCTGCAACTCCGCCATTGAATCCGCTTTGATACATGGCGCAGTATGCTACGGTACCGTTTATTGAACCGGTAGCATACTGCCAATTGGTCAAAGTTGCATATCCATTAGCTGAATATGGAGCGGGATTTGAATTTGTCCATATTTTTAGCTCATTTAGGGTAACAGTAAAACCATCGTTACTACATAGTGTAGCATGATTATTAAACAGGCTTGTACCGTAATTTTGAGCTGCGTTTATTCCCCCCAATCTATCTGTAAGTGTATGATGAATACTAAATTCTATTTCAAGGCAATCTCCTTCTGTCTGCTCAAGAGAAGGGGGGGCATATAATTCATTATACAAGTATTCTACTTCATTATCATCAGACGTATTGCAAGTCATTTCTTGTGACCATTGTTGACTCGCTTCAGGATAAAAAATATGTGTTTTTTCTTCATTTTCAATTTTTCCGAGCGTATATACTACTCCTTCATATTGAACAATTCCAGACATTTCATTGTCGTAAAGGTTGATTGCAGCAAGAGATTCATTATCTCCCTCAACAACTCCTCTATAAAACAACCCTATAAAACTTTTGGCTCTCTCCTTACTATTCGGTGCCAGAATATCTACTTGGTATAGTTTCAAGGTAATGGTTTTTTCATTTTCTAAAGGTAGTTGTAATGATAAAAATTTAGGATTAGACGTTTTTATACTATTGACTTTCTCGGACTTAAAATCCATATAGCTAGCATCACTAATTTTAGATTTTAAAGTTGATGGTATTTCAGAGGACTTTTGAAATAATTTTACTTCTTCAAATTTTACTCCACTACTTTTAAGTGCTCTTATTTCTTTAGAGATAACTTTACCAATTTCTTGTGACTGTATTGTTCCAATACTAAACAAGATTATTGAGAGTGTAATGAAAAATCTATTTGAGTTCAGTGTAACTTTTTTCATAATAATGATATTTTTAAACATGAAATAATAAAATAATGACCAAATTTTTGTTGTGGATAACTGCTCATTAATAATTTGTTCTTTCATGAAGTCATTTAAGGAAAGTAAATAGGAGCTAAAAATAAACGACACTTTGGCTTTAAGAACAGGGTTTTAATAAATGTAGGTTTTTGACGACTTTATTTTTTTCTTTTTCAAGGCATGAAAACCGCGCATAGCCAAGCTATATAAGGATTTTCATAACGCAGAAAAAGGGAATACGAATTACGAATCACGAAAGTATGGCAGACAAAGATACATTATTAGAAGAAGAACCGAAGAAAGGGAAACTCAGCCGCGAGAGTTTCCGTGAGGCAACACAGGTTTTGAAATTTATTGCGCCTTATAAATGGTACTTTATTGGTGGTTTGATACTGCTCGTATTGGGCGGAAGTACGTTTGTTTTTGTGCCAAAAATCATCGGTGAGATGGGCAATGTCGCAACCGGAGAATCGAGCTGGCCTCTCACGCTTGGGCAATTGGGGATGCTGCTTGGTGGCTTGGCGGTATTGCAATCTATGATGTCGTTTGTGCAGATTTTGTTGTTTACCAAAGTCAGCGAATCAGGCATGGCAGACCTGCGGACGGCGGTGTTTCAGAAACTCATCACGCTACCGATTCCGTATTATGACGAGCGGCGGGTGGGCGAAATGACGAGCCGTATCACCAATGATGTTTCTACGCTTTCCAGTTTGTTTTCTTTTACGCTGGCGCAATTTGTTCGCCAACTCGTGACGCTTATCGGGTCGATTATTATGATTGGTTTGATGTCGCCGAAGCTATCCTTGATTATGCTTTCGACTTTGCCGCTGATTGTTTTGTTGGTGCGTTTTGTGGGCGGTCGGGTGCGTAGGCTCTCCAAAGCTCGTCAGGATGTGTTGGCAAAAAGTAATGTCATTGTCGAAGAAAACCTACATTCGATACAAATCGTAAAGGCTTTCGTGAATGAATTTTTTGAGAAAAACCGCTACGGCGGAATGGTACAAAACGTAGTCGATGCGAGTATGAAACTCGCCTTTGCACGCGGCGGATTGGTGGTGATTATCTTTGGAATGTTGTTTGGTTCGCTATTTTTTGTGGTGTATATGGGCATGGTGATGGTGCAAAATGGCGGCTTATCGCTCGGTGATTTTTTGGCGTTTGCGATGTACACAATGGTAGTGGCTGGGGCGATTGGTTCGCTTGGCGGGATTTATGAGCAAGTCCTGACGGCACTCGGCGCGACGGAGCGTGTTCGTGAGATATTGAACGAACCTTCAGAGATAGATGTCATCGGCGCAGCATTGACCGACGACCAACGTTTTCAAGGTGTTATAGAATACGAAAATATAGAATTTACTTACCCGACACGACCCGATATTGAGGTCTTGAAAGGGATTAGTTTGAAAATACAAGAAGGCAAAAAAGTTGCTTTTGTAGGCGCGAGTGGTTCGGGGAAATCGACTTTGGTGCGTCTCCTCCTCCGCTTCTACGAACCTACGGGCGGTCAACTCCTCATCGACGGCAAAGCGGCTACGGATTACGACCTCGCCACCTACCGTCAGAATATGGCGATAGTGCCGCAGGAAGTCATCCTATTTGGCGGAACGATACGCGAAAATATCCTCTACGGCAAGCCCGAAGCCACCAACGAGGAAGTAATGGAAGCGGCTGAAAAAGCGAATGCTTGGGAGTTTATCAGCACTTTCCCCGAAGCACTCGAAACGATAGTCGGTGAGCGCGGTGTCCAACTTTCGGGCGGTCAGCGTCAGCGCATTGCGATAGCACGCGCGATACTCCGCAACCCGTCGATTCTACTGCTCGATGAAGCCACTTCTGCCCTCGATGCCGAATCGGAGCGCGTGGTGCAAGATGCCCTCAATGTCCTCATGGAAGGGCGCACGTCTATCATCATCGCTCACCGCCTCGCTACTATCCGCGATGTGGATTGTATTTATGTGCTGGATAAAGGGCAAATTATCGAACAAGGGACGCATACGGAGTTGTCGCTGATTGAAGATGGAGCTTATAGTAATTTGGCGAGGTTGCAGTTTGATTTGAATGAGGTTTGAGAATGTGCTGGTGCTAAAAATATATCGTGTTATCGTATTATTATAGATTTCAAAATAATATGATAACAACACGTTAGCACCAATCATTTTCTATGGAGCAATAATAAAAGTTCGAGTAGTTTGCCGTTCTTTGATTAGTATTTGCAGACAATATATCCCCCCTATAATGCCATTTAGTTGAAACGATGTTATCTGCTCACCTTGAAGTTGTTGTGTATGTATTAATTGACCTACCGGATTATAAACATTCATCTGACCGTTTGAAATTTCATTTTCTCCTAAATCAATTGTAAGTTCACCCTTGCTTGGATTGGGAAAAATTTGAACAGGATAGACCAATTCAGGTTGAGAAGTGTTGATGATAGTTTCGTAATAAAAAATATTGCGATAATCATTCACCAAACCACCGTTGATCCACCTTTGAATGGTTTCCGAAATAAGTCTGTTTTCTACATCATATTCATAGACATTATACACATCATCTCTCCATGCCTCATTCTGCCACCTTTGAACATTGTATAAGGTTCTATTATTATTCGTATCGTACTCTAATTGCCATTGAATGGTATTTATCCATTCAAAATATTGCCATACTTGACGTAACAGTAATGTCCAGTTATTATTGGTATCATACTCATAAGTAGATTGGATGTTATTTACCCAATCGATACCATTCCAACTTTCCCTTAAACTTAGAGTTCTCATGTTATTGGCATTATACTCATAGGTAATTTGATTGGAATTTATCCACCCCCCATTATTCCAACCCTTCTCAAAAGATAATATTAAGTTATCATTTACATCGTACTCATAAGTAGTTTGGTTGGAATTTCTCCACTCTGCTCCAATCCACTGTTGTTGTAATTGGGATGTTCGATTATTATTTACATCATACTCATAAGTAGTTTGAAGACCATTTACCCAGTTCGTACCTTGTCCAGTTTGTAATAAGGATAGTATTTGATTATTATTTGCATCATACTCATAAATGCTTTGAAGGGAGTTCATCCAACTGCCATTATTCCAGCTTTGTTCTCGCCACAATGTCTGATTACCATTTGCATCATATTCAGATACTATTTGCTCACTATTTACCCATATGATGCTATCCCAGCTTTGAGTCAAACTTAGTGTTTCATTATTATTTGCATCGTACTCATAAATTATTCGATTGCTAAAGTGCCACACATCGTTTATAAGTCTTCTACGCAATCGCTCAATCAACATATCATTGTCATTATAATAATATTCTGATGAGTCTTTACTTGTCCAAGTCTCATTCTGCCAGTCATCATATCTCGATGCTAATAAAAGGTCATTTTCATCCCTAAAACCAATAGCTGTTCCATTATTATTAATTAATTGAAATTCAGAAGAATGCAATGGAAAGTGTTCTGCTTCCTCCAACAAATGTTCATTAGGTATTTGGGCAAAAAACAGTACAGGAAAAAGAGTTCCTATTAATAAAAATATCGTATAAAATCTTAAATTGGTCATAGTGTATGATTGTTTTATAACTGATTTTATCAAATAAAAAAAGGGTATATGCAGTAGTCAGATAATGAAAAAAGTATGGTGAGTTTGCTCACCAATTTGTAAGAGGAATGTTGGTCAATCAGGAGTTTCATGCCACTTGCCGAATAATTTTACTTTCCCTATTAGCCGCAAACCCCAAAGCCGCCAAAATATCCGCTTCCTCCAATTCAGGAAAATCATCAATAATTTCAGGGTGAGACATTCCTGCTGCCAGCCACGATAAAATGTCGTACACCGTAATCCGCATACCGCGAATACAGGGTTTGCCGCTGCGTTTGCCGGGTTCTATGGTGATTCTTTCTCTGTAATCTTGTTGTGTTGTCATAGTTCAAATGTAGTGATTTTCGACGATGAAAGCAAGTACGTAGCGCGACACTTCCAGTTCGCGTACTCGCGTATGTAGAGCCAATCTAATGCGGAACGAGCCGGAAGCGTCGTTTTACGATGACAAAGCCACCAAATTAAGCTAATTCAACAAACTTCCGCTTATAAGGTGCGTGAAAAGCCAGCACCAAATCATCTTTCGGAATACCCATTTTAATGAAATCATCCACCACGCCTTCTGTCCAGTCTTGACGAATCCATATTTTATCTTCCTTCAAATCAATGTGCAACATACATGAAAAAATATGTTCGTATTCATCCCATCCCACATTGATGAGATAATAATGTCCGTGTTCGTCATCAAAAGTTATCTGCGATTCATATTCATCATAATTGTGAATAACATTAGGATGATGATGCTTTTTAATGACATTCTTGATAGCTTCGCGGTATGTTTTTATCTTATCCATTTTGTAATTTTCTTTTCTTTTGGGTCGAAAACCAATAATTTTAGTTCTTCTTCCTCAATAGCATTTTCACCAAAAGGATGTTGAAAGAAAACATCATACACATCCATAGGAATAGCAAGAAATAGGACACGTTCCGGATTAGTATTTTTCAACATTCGACGGTAGTTGATGAATTGCCCCAAAGCCCTATGAAAAGAATACATCAGCGACTTATCCACAAAGCTTTTAATTTCAACAGCTATCAACTGATCTGATTTCACCGCCCCAATCACAGGTTCAGCCCCTAAGTCAATTTAGACATTTTTTCCTTTAAATGCAACATAAAGCGGGTCATCAGTGATTTCCCAACCGTCTTTAACAAGGGCTTCTTTAACATCTTCGTGAAAAATATCTTTCGCCATTATGAGTTGTAATTCGCTTTGATGACGTTAGAAAAAATAAGTTATTTAATACACTGTTTTATAAATTTATTTACATTTTTTGACGTTTATTTTGAAATGAATCGAATCAAAAATGACGCGAATACTCACTGTATTTAAGGATTTTTTGGTGAAGAGTCATTTTAAAAGAAATACTCAAAAAAGTAAATAAATTTGTGAAACAGTGTATTTAAGTATCAGGAACAAAATAAATGTATATTCTCGACTTGTTCTTTTTATTTTGTCTTGAAACGAAGTAAAGAAAAAATAATGAGTTCCACAATTTCGACGAGGTTATTTTGTACTCGGTTTTCTTCTTAAAAATGGGAGTTTACATAGAGTAATGATTGTTTTCAAGAAGGAAAATAAGCACAAAAGAAGCCGTCCAAATGTGGAAGCTATTGCTTTTATGCGATAAGTACCAAGTCGAAACTATCTATACATTGCGCCGCATACGCTAAGGGTTTGTCCTGATACGTAGGTGGACATATCTGAACCGAGGAATACGGCGGCGTCTGCGACTTCTTCGGCTTGTCCCATGCGTTTGAGGGGGATGCTGTCGAGTAAGGCGGTCTTGATGTCGTCGCTCAATTCGTCGGTCATTTCCGTCTCGATAAAGCCCGGCGCGATGGCATTACAGCGAATCCCACGCGAGCCGATTTCCTGTGCTATCGACTTCGTAAAACCAATCACACCCGACTTAGAAGCGGCGTAATTAGACTGTCCGGCATTGCCCGTCAGACCAACGATAGAAGTGATATTGATGATAGAGCCTGAGCGTTGTTTGAGCATCGGGCGCATCACATTTTTAGTCAGGTTGAAGACTGATTTTAGATTGGTGCCAATGACTTGATCCCATTGCTCCTCCTTCATGCGTAGCAGCAGATTGTCGCGTGTGATACCGGCATTATTGACCAGTACATCAATGCGTTTATAATCCTCAAAAACCGCTTTGGTGAGTGCTTCGGCTTGCTCAAACGAACCTGCGTCCGATTTGTACGCTTTTGCATTGCTGCCCATCGCTTTGAGTTCTTTTACCAATGCCTGCGCTTTGGCTTCGGATGCTAGATAAGTGAACGCCACATCTGCGCCTTCTTCGGCAAATCGAATTGCCATAGCTCGCCCGATACCGCGCGATGCACCCGTAATGAGGGCTATTTTTCCTTCAAGTAATTTCATAACGTAGCCCAGACATTCTTGTCTGGTGTAGGGTCTATTTGTGAAAAAATAACAGACAGAAACTAAGCGCGTTGAAATTTAGTAGAAAAGTAGTTGACACTTTTTTTGGAATTTAAAATGTAAAATAATAAATATGAAATGTAAAAGTGTCGATAGTATGCGTAGAGTATTTTTATTTTTATTTTTATAAAAAGTTTAAAATCAACTAATTATAAAGAAAACGTATTTGCCTCGCGTCTTACAACTTTTACATTTATTATTTTACATTTTACATTTTGCATTATTTTTTTGAAACCTAAAGTGTCAACTACATTTTTTAACATGCCCAGAGGTGTCTGAATTGCCACAAAAATAGCGAAAAATCGTACATTTACACTGTGAATATTCCATACATAGAATTTTTATTTCGCCCGTTGCGTTCAGAAATGCCGCATTACGAGTCGCTGGATGAGTATATCGACTATATTATTCCCAAGATTGCGCCCTATGGAGAGGACTTGTACGAAGAAGAATATTATACTGAAAAACTGTGGCGCGAGGTCAGCGACAAAGACAATTTTTTGAATGTCGTCGTTCATATTCTCAAAAAGAAAGGCGAGGAACATGACCTTTTCAATGCCTCAAGTGGAGCAGACTACATGATGTCTATCGATGGCGATATTATCAAAGGAAATTGGACGCGACCCGATGGGCAAGGCTCGAATATCATCACTCTAAAAATCGCTACGAAATACGAACTCTACCAAAAAATATTTATCAACGATGATTTCTTTATCCTAAAAAAACACGGCGATAAATGGCAAAATACCGGGCGTAAATACCTCGTCTTGGGTAGAGAATCACACATCAAAGATTTGGAATGGCGCGAAGTCGTAGAGCTTTTATACGATGTGTACCGCTATCGTATTCAGTTTATTCTGACGGTTTTACTCGCCGCAATTATTGTTTTCATCATATTTGCTTTGTCTTTTTACTAAATAATGAGATAATGCTGTAATGTTTAATGAATGAATTTTGAATGAGTGAGTGAATGAATCACACACAATTCATTCATTCAAAATTCATTCACTCATTCATTAAATATTATCGCATTACAGCATTGTCGCATTATGCTAAGAGAGCTACTTTCTTATATCAAAAACTACCGCCTACTCGTTGGCTTGAATGTCGTATTTAATGTGCTGACGGTTATTTTTTCTACCGTTTCGGTGGTTTTGCTCGCGCCTTTCTTGGAATTATTATTTGATATAAAGCAAGCCGTACTCACCAAACCCACGTTCGATTTGGGTGTTGATTCACTTATCCAATATTTCAATTTTCATTTGAGTTCGCTCATTGCCGAGCGCGGACGCGAGGCGGCACTCGTATTTGTGTGTATCGTGATTGGCGGCGTGTTTTTTATGAAAAATATGTTTCGCTACCTTGCCCTTGCGGTCATGGCACCTGTGCGCAACGGCATTGTGCGTGATGTGCGTGAGCGTGTTTTTTCGCGGCTCATTCACTTGCCGATGTCTTACTTTTCTGAAGAACGAAAAGGCGACCTCATCTCCCGAATGACTGCCGACGTGCAAGAAATTCAATGGAGTATTCTCAATATGATTGAGATTGTTTTCCGCGAACCTTTGGCGATAATCGCTTCGCTTGCAGTGATGCTTTATATCAGTCCACACCTCACGCTTTTTGTCTTGGTACTGTTGGTTTTTACGGTGGTGATTATCGGAAGTGTTGGCAAGACTTTGAAGCGTACTTCGGCAAAGGCGCAGGAGAGTTTGGGGCGGATTTTGACGATACTTGATGAGGCACTCGGCGGCTTGCGTGTCATCAAGGGCTTCAATGCCGAAGCAGTACAACAAGCCAAATTTGACCAAGAAAATAACCTCTATAAAGATACGATGAATCGCCTACTTTGGCGCAAAGATTTGTCCTCGCCGCTCTCCGAATTTTTGGGTATTTGCGTCATTGTCGTACTATTGTGGTATGGTGCTGCGCTTGTATTTGACGAGGCACTCAAAGCACAGACTTTCATCGTTTTTGTGACCATGTTTTACAACATTATCGGTCCTGCCAAATCCTTCTCTACTGCCTTTTACAACATTCAAAAAGGAGCTGCTGCCGCAGAACGTGTCAGTACTATTTTACAAACAAAAAATACGATAATAGATACTCCACAAGCATTATCCATTTCTACTTTTTCAAATAAAATAGAATATCGAAATGTAAGTTTTTATTATGAAAAAAATCGACCCGTTTTACAAGATATTAATTTGATAATAAAAAAAGGAAAAACCGTTGCATTGGTAGGTGCATCGGGCGGCGGAAAATCGACTTTGGCGGATTTATTACCCCGCTTTTATGACCTTACAAATGGTCAAATTTTAATTGATGGGGTAGATATTCGACAAATAAAATTACACGATTTGCGCGGATTAATGGGCATTGTCACGCAAGAAGCAGTTCTTTTCAACGATACCATTTATAATAATATCGTCTTTGGTTGGGAAAGTGCGACGCCCGAAAAAGTAGAAGCTGCCGCACGTATTGCGAATGCTCACGACTTCATTATTTCTACGGAAAATAGTTATCAGACCCTAATCGGCGACAGAGGCAGCAAACTCAGTGGTGGTCAACGCCAACGCCTCACGATAGCCCGCGCCATCCTTCGCAATCCACCGATTTTGATACTCGACGAAGCCACTTCTGCGCTTGATTCTGAATCGGAAAAACTCGTACAGGATGCCCTCACACGGGTCATGCAAGGGCGCACGTCTATCGTCATCGCGCATCGACTTTCTACGATTCGTCATGCAGATGAAATTATTGTTTTGAAGGAAGGAGAAATTGTAGAACGCGGTGTGCATGAGGCACTTATGCAAGCGAATGGCGTGTATGCGAGCTGGATAGAAATGCAATAAACGCAAGAAACGTAGAGACAGGGCATGCCCTATCTCTACGTTTCTTGCGTTTATGCGCTCATTTTATTCGCTACTTTAAAATTCCCAAATGTAAAATCCGTCCGCCGGTTTGATTAATCGGACTCGTACTTTTTCCAATAACCACACCGTTTTCGGGCGCGAAATATTGTTTGATGACATCGCCAAAAATATTTCGCATTGTAGCCACCACATCGCCTTTTTTGACAAGCTCCGTAACCTTTGGATGTACTGCCAACAAGCCACCCATATCGGTATAAATCCAATAAGATTTTTTACACAAAACCGTCTCGTCGCTATGCTCTTCGACCTCACAATCTGTGAAACCAAAATGCCCCAGTAAGTTGTGAATGCCCGTCAGGCCTTCTCGAATCATACCCTTTTGAAATAGGTTGGGATTGCCGACTTCGAGTGTGATGGCAGGGATATTCATGGCATTGGCTGTACCTCGTAATGTACCATCATTGGGCGGATTGTGTACGATGATTTGTGCATTTTGGAGCAGTGCCATTTTTTGAACCGTTTTGTCCTCCATATCGGCGCGAATGTAGTAGGAATTTATCCGCCCATTGCTCGCCGTATGTAAGTCAACAAGGTAGTCAAATTGCTCAATAATCCGATTGACAACACGCCACGCATATACCTGACTCACCGTGCCATTGGGTTTGCCCGGCATGATATGATTGAGGTCAACACCATCCAAAAAACGGCGTTTTTTACGTAGTAATGAAGGTACATTTATGACCGGAACGCCTACTATTGCGCCCTTCAATTCTGTGACATCAATTTCGCCAAAAATTCGTTGAATGACAGGGATGCCATTGAGTTCATTTCCATGTACTGCGGCGGTCAAACCAACAGTTTTCCCTTCCTCCATTCCTCGCGCTACGATAATCGGAACGCGAATCGGCACACCCATACCGTCATTGAGCAAATCTAACCAATAGCGGGTAATTGCGCCTTTAGGAGCTTTTGTTACATCAAGTTGTTTGATGATTTCTATATCTTCTTTTATGTTGGTAATCAATTATTTATCTTTATTTTTTAAAAAATAGTCCCAAATTAAATTGGCTGCTCTTGCGACAACAGGTTCGCCTGTCATCGCTTCTATTTGTGGCAAACCGCCGATGCTCGTCGTATTGATTTCGGATAAAATACGTTTGCCATCATCGTTTACAAGTGTATCAATGCCATACATGACGATGCCCATTTTGGATAAAAATGGGTTGATGGTTTGAGCGATATTGATTTCATCAAAATCAACTTTTGTTACATTAGAACTGCCACCCATCGACACATTACACAGCCATGAATCTTGCGCCGGAAGTCGCAGCGATGCCCCCAAAATCTGCCCATTGACGACAATGATACGCTTGTCGCCTTTTGATACGTTTTCCAAAAATTTTACACCAAGATATTCTATGTTTTTAGGGTCAATTTCTTGGATAAATGTATCAAAACTGGTCTCGATTTTTCCTTGCCACACTTTATCACCATCTATTCGGACGATGCCTCTGCCGCCGTATTCGCGCAGGGGTTTGAGTACGATAGGAAATTGGCTTTTGAATTGAATAATATCCTCTACACGCCGGCACAGTTTCATGGGCGGACAGAGTTTCTCAAAATTCATGAGAAATGCCTTAGTACCCGTTTCCAAAATGCCTTTAGGCGAATTGATAATGAATGATTTAAATAATTTTTTTTCTAAAAAATATAAAAAAGATTCGGATAGCGGCGGCGGCATTCGCAGCCAAATTAAATCGTAATCATGGGCGGATACCGTTTTTTTATCTTTTAAAAACCTACTACCTTCTGCATCAAATTGGAAATTTTCGTCCACTTTGCTCACGGTAATTTCGTCCGTTTTTTCCGAAAAAAAATCTACATTCTCTGGCAAATTTCGCGTAGCGACATCTACACACGCACTATGTGGATCCGCATACATGGCGCGCGCAAGTGCATACAGGGAGTTTTCCGAACTGTGGTTTTTATGGTCGGTGAGAATAAGTAATTTGTATGTTTGCATGATTTCAACCTCAACTTCAATTTCAACCTCAACTTCAATTTCAATCTCAACTTCAACCTCAATTTCAAAAAAAAAAATAAATTTATTTATTTCAACGGAGTTGAAATTACTTTTGAAATTGAAGTTGAGATTGAGGTTGAAGTTGAGGTTGAAGTTGCCTTTGTTATTTCATAATTTCTTCCAATAAACTTTGGTCATTATTGAGACTTTTAAAGAGGCGCATTCTGAATTTACCTTGTTTATTGATAAGTGTTTGAGACATTTTATCTATGGCGACCATCGAAAGAACGGTTTGTATGTAGGCTTCGATGAGGTCATCGAGGCCTACGCCGAGTTTGTTAAAATCACGCCTGTCCATGAGTACGAGTCGGTTGGTATCGCTGCCCCATGAGCCGTCTTCATTGAGAATGGAGAGGTTGGTACCGAGCATCGCCCAGCTATCCGAGCCGTCTTCTATATGGTCGATGAGCGGTTTGGGTGCGCGACGTGCATAAGTGCATAAAGGCTTGATGCCCTGTGGAGTAGAGCTGACCATCATGCGTATATCTGCGACAAATGTTTGGTTTTTTGCATTGGGAATGGTGCCGACGTGGTATAGTTTTCCGGCAGAGGTGATGCTGCTCCAGTTGGAATTTCCAATGAGACTTTGAACGATAAAAAGGTCGTAATCAAACTCCATTTCCATGAATTGCTCGAGTTCATCTTCGGTGACGATGGTGTATACGCCCTGCCCGGCATTGGAGTAAGGTACTTTGACAACGGCATGACCGCCCATTTTTCTGACCCAAAGCGGAATTTCGTTTTTACGGACATCCCAAATCGTTTCGGGCGTATTGATTTTTAAGCCATATTCTTGCAATTCTGTATTGAAGATATCGTAGGCTTTTGCAGCGACCATTTTGTTGCGACCGCCTGCAAGGCAGGCAATTACGGGGTTTAAGATACGTGTTTTGCTGTTTAGTGGCAGTCGATTCCAGGGCTTTTGGGTGAGGTAGCGAAAGGCTGCACGAATGGGCAACCACTCGCCTGCTTCGGTACGGATGTGCATGATGTCGTCCTCAAATTTGACGGAAGGGTCGGGGTCGTCTTTGTAAAATGGAACGTAGTGAACCTGTTCTTGCATCACGTCGGCGATGACTTCGGCGTAGCCGGATGCCTCCATCGGATTTTTGTCGTAGATGACTGCTAATCCGCCTTTTATCTTGCTTCTTAGGTTTTTGAGGTAAGGTTTGAAGGTGTTTTCTATCATCAAACGGTAACTGCCTTGTTCTTTGTTGTCGTCCACGAGTGGCATGGATTTCTGTCCGGAGGGGCAGGAGTTGTTTTCGATGACCACCATTTGCCGTTTGCCACCAGCAGAGGTGACATTGAGCAAATCTGCTCCCGCCCAGAGAAAGTGCTTGGCGCGGTGGTTGAGCATTTCGTGTAGTTTTTCGCTATTGACCGTGGGGTGCATGTGGCAGTAGCGTGTGATAATTCTTTCCTGACTGAGGTTGAGGAAAAAACTGATCATCGGGTGAATCGTGGCATTCATCGCTTTGGGATACCAATGCTTGTGCGCTTCAAATTCACCGGGTTGGATAGTTTTTGTTTCGTTCAATTTTTATTTTTTTTAACCTAAATGAAAGAAAATAAACACTACATCTTGACTTGTTCTTTTTTCTTTATACTTCACCAAATTCTCCTTAAGTAACCCGTTATTCGCGTCAAATTTGGCTCATGTAAAGAAAAAATAACGGCGTAAAGGTATAGCATTTATTATCTTTTCATCCTTAAATAGTCATTCAAGTTAATACTGTTGAGTAATTTGGCGAAATTTATCCGATTAGGGAAGACGAAAAAAATAATCTACCCGTCTGAATTGTTCTTTTTCTTATATGTTTCACTAAATCTTCCTTATCCCGAATCAAGTA
>ENA-ORXT01003640-ORXT01003640.1-marine-metagenome-genome-assembly--contig:-NODE-3640-length-16758-cov-7.268929_pt1 | contig 16758 bp, 18 predicted proteins | sample MGYA00237868_ERZ511482 | MGnify/ENA metagenome assembly ERZ511482 | reverse complement strand
GGGCGAGCCGCTCTCGGGCGGGGGCAAGTCCTCCGGCCTCATCAGCTTCCTGAAGATCGGCGACCGCGCGGCGGGGGCCATCAAGTCGGGCGGCACCACGCGGCGCGCGGCCAAGATGGTCATCATCGACGCCGACCACCCCGATATCGAGGAATTCGTGGACTGGAAGGTGAAGGAGGAGCAGAAGGTTGCCTCCCTCGTCGCCGGGTCCAAGCTGCACCAGCGTCACCTCAACGCCGTCATGGCCGCCGTCCGCGCTTGGGATGGAGGTGAGGCCGATGCGATCGACCCAAAGAAGAACGCGGGCCTGAAGACGGCGATCCGCGAGGCGCGCAAGGTCTGCATCCCCGACAATTACGTCCAGCGCGTGCTGCAATACGCGACGCAGGGGTACGAGAGCATCGAGTTCCCCACTTACGAGGCCGATTGGGATTCGGACGCCTATCTCAGCGTCGCGGGCCAGAACGCGAACAACTCGATCCGCGTGACCGATGCCTTCCTCGACGCGGCGCAGAAGGGCGAGGACTGGAATCTTATCCGCCGCACCGACGGCAGCGTTGCCAAGACCATCCCCGCCGCCGCGCTTTGGGATCAAGTCGGCCACGCCGCATGGTCCTGCGCCGATCCGGGCATCCAGTATCACGACACGGTCAATGACTGGCACACCTGCCCGGCATCCGGCCCGATCCGGGGGTCGAATCCGTGTTCCGAATACATGTTCCTCGACGATACCGCCTGCAACCTCGCCTCGCTCAACCTGCTGGCCTTCCGGGGCGAGGACGGGGCGTTCGACATCGCGGCCTACGAACATGCCGTCCGCCTCTGGACCCTGACGCTCGAAGTCTCCGTCCTGATGGCGCAATTCCCGTCCGAAGCCATCGCGCAGGGATCCTACGACTTCCGCACGCTCGGCCTCGGCTACGCCAATATCGGCGGGCTGCTGATGACGATGGGTCTGGGCTACGACTCGGATGAAGGCCGCGCGATGTGCGGCGCGCTGTCGGCGGTAATGACTGGCGTGTCCTACGCCACCTCCGCCGAGATCGCGAGCGAGGTCGGCCCGTTCGCCCGCTACGAGGAGAACGCGGACCATATGCTGCGCGTCATGCGCAACCACCGCCGCGCCGCCCATGGCGAGGCGACCGGCTACGAAGACCTGCGCACCGCGCCCGTGCCGCTGGACCATGCCAACTGCCCCGACCCGCGACTGGTCAAGGCCGCGACGAAGGCGTGGGACAAGGCGGTCAAGCTGGGCGAGAAGCACGGCTACCGCAACGCGCAGTCTTCCGTCGTGGCACCCACGGGCACCATCGGCCTCGTCATGGATTGCGACACGACCGGTATCGAACCGGACTTCGCCCTCGTGAAATTCAAGAAGCTCGCGGGCGGCGGGTACTTCAAGATCATCAACCAGGCGGTCCCCGCCGCGCTGCGCAGCCTCGGCTATACCGACGCGCAGGGGACCGAGATCATCGATTATGCCGTGGGTCGCGGCACGCTGAAGGGCGCGCCGGGCGTCGACCACGAGGCGCTGAAGGCGAAGGGGTTCGGTCAGGAGCAGATCGACGCGGTCGAATCGGGTCTCGGCTCGGCCTTCGACATCAAGTTCGCCTTTAACCAGTGGACGCTGGGCGAGGCGTTCTGCACCGGGACGCTCGGCATCGACGCCGCGAAACTGACGGACCCGGCCTTCGACATGCTGCGCGCGCTGGGCTTCAGCCGGGCGGAGATCGACGCGGCGAATGGTTACGCTTGCGGAACGATGACGCTGGAGGGCGCGCCGCATCTCAAGGACGCGGATATCAGCGTCTTCGACTGCGCCAATCCGTGCGGGCGCAAGGGCAAGCGCTACCTGTCCTGGGAAAGCCATATCCGCATGATGGCGGCGGCGCAGCCGTTCATCTCGGGCGCGATTTCCAAGACGGTGAACATGCCCAACTCGGCCACCATCGAGGATTGCAAGGCGGCCTATATCCTGTCGTGGGAACTCGGCATCAAGGCGAATGCCCTGTATCGTGACGGCTCCAAGCTGTCGCAGCCGCTCGCGTCCCAGTTGATCGACGACGACGAGGACGAAACCGATCTGATGGGTGCCCTCGCCGCCGACCGCCCCGCTGCCCTGCGCGCCGAGGCGCTGGCGGAGCGCATCGTCGAGAAGATCGTCTATCGCGACGTCGCGACCCGCACCCGCGAGAAACTGCCCCAGCGCCGCAAGGGATACACCCAGAAGGCGATCATCGGCGGGCACAAGGTCTACCTGCGGACCGGCGAATACGAGGACGGACGCATCGGCGAGATCTTCATCGACATGCACAAGGAGGGCGCGGCCTTCCGGGCGATGATGAACAACTTCGCCATCGCGGTATCCCTCGCGCTGCAATACGGCGTGCCGCTGGAGGAGTTCGTGGAAGCGTTCACCTTCACCCGGTTCGAGCCGGCGGGCATCGTGCAGGGCAACGACTCGATCAAGAACGCGACCTCGATCCTCGACTACATCTTCCGCGAGCTGGCCGTCAGCTATGCGGGCCGCAGCGATCTGGCCCATGTCGACACGGGTGGCGTCCGCTTCGACGAACTGGGCAAGGGCGAGGAATCGGGGTCGAATATCCGCGAGTTCAAGGAAAACGGCGTCGCCCGTCCCGCGCTCGACATGGTCAAGCAACTCGCCTCCATGGGCTATCTGCGCACCAAGCTGCCCGAAGGTTTCACCGGCGACCTCGCCGTCGAATCGGTCAGCCCGTCGGCGGACGGCTCCAGCGCCGTCGCCGAACGCGCCGCCGCGACGACAGAATCGGTCAGCGCGAAGGTGCTGGACCGCGTGGCCGAGGCGAAGATGAAGGGCTACGAGGGCGACGCCTGCGGTGAGTGCGGGAATTTCACGCTGGTCCGCAACGGGGCATGCCTGAAGTGCAATTCGTGTGGTGGGACGAACGGCTGTAGCTGATCGCGTCCTGACGGAATGACCCGAAAGCGCCTCGCCATCGTGCGGGGCGCTTTTCATTCGGGCGGCGGGCCATATCTGAGACGGATGGCAAACAGGAAAAACTACCCCCGCACCCCCGACGGTCGCTATTTCCTCGCCAAGGGCATGCTCTGGCGCTGCACGAACCCGGCCTTGCCGGAAACCGAGCGTAAGGCGCAGGTCAAGGCGCTGATGCGCGGGCGTCTCGGGGTTCGCAATGCGAAGACTGAAGGTGAGACCCGCGCGGCGCGGGCCGAGGTGGACGCTGCCAAACGGGCCTTAGGCGAGCGCGGGCCGGTCTGGTGGGATGACGGAATGGAGCCGGTCGACCGCAGGAAGCCGAAGAACACGCCCTATGCCGAGTGGTGGGCGGGCCTGTCCGACGCGGAACGGGCGGCGGGGGAATGATCCGCCCGCCGCCCGCTCTGTCTTGACGCAAAACCGAAGCGATTACGGCAGCAGGACGCTGTCGATCACGTGGATTACGCCGTTGGACGTCAGGATATCTGCCTGCGTCACGCTCGCCTCGTCGACCATGACACCATTGGACGCGTCGATATCGACGGTCGAACCCTGAACCGTCTGCGCCATCACGCGCTGACCGACGAGCTGGTCCGACGTCACCTTGCCGGGGACGACGTGATAGGTGAGCACGGCGCGAAGCTGATCGATGTTCTGCGGCATCAGCAGATTCTCGACCGTCCCGGCGGGCAAGGCCGCAAAGGCCGCATCCGTCGGCGCGAAGACGGTGAAGGGGCCGGGGCCTTTCAGCGTGTCGACCAGACCGGCGGCCTGCACGGCGGCGACCAGCGTGTTGAACGACCCGGCCGAGACGGCGGTATCGACGATATCGGGCGTCGTGCTGGCGTACTGGAGAAGGGACGGGTCGCTCTGCATCGTGGTGTACCCGAGAGTCCTCTGCGACGCGGGCAGGGCGTAGCTCTGCACGGGCGCGGGGGTGGCCACCGACGCCTGCGACTTGTTGGACCAGTCGCAAGTGTACCCGGCGCCGTAGCCGCTACCGGCGAGAGCCGACGTGGATGCGAGGGCGACGATGCTGAACAGTGCTGCGGATCTGAGCATAGGGATTCTCCATGTCTATCGGTTCGGGTGTCGAAACGATGATGAGGAAAATGCTGTCCGGACAGTCGTTAGAAAGTGTCAGTTGGTCGCAGCAAGATAACGTCGCCGTGAGCGCGTCAATTCGTGGCGGCGTTACTTTGCAGATCGGCCAGCCATCGCTCCACTCTCGCCTTGTTTACGCCCATATCGCTGTACCCGTAGCGCGAGCGACTGAAGAACGAGAGGCGAGACCCGTCGCCGTCTGGTTCCGCATGGACGGAGATGTAGTCGGGGAAACCGAAGAGAGCGCTGCGCTGCACGTATGTCGCCATCGTCCCGTTCGCTTCGAGACGCGATGTGCGGGGTTCGGCGAGCGCCATGGCATCGACTCGCGCGAGCGCGTCGGTCGGGGATAGCGGTACCCGCACGGCGTCGTAATCCGCGACGAGATAGCTGTTCGGCTTGTCTTCCGGCTGCGCCGTCCTGGGGTCGATATGCCAGCGCTCGACGTCGTCCGATGCGATGCGCGGCAGGACGAGCGCCACGACGAGGCCGAGCATCAGAACGGCTAAAATCCATTTCAGCACAGGGGTTTCTCCAGCAGAATGGTCGTGCCATGGCGCAGGGCGCGGGGGTGCGGGGGCAGGGTGACGCGGTCGGCTTCGGTGAAGCCCGCCCGTTCGTAGAACGCCCGCGCGCCGGTATTGTCCTCCCACACGAAGAGCGTCACGCGCTTTTCGCCGTGCTCGCCCGCCGCCTCTTCCATCGCCTGCAGCAAGGCTTGCGCGGCGCCCTTGCGACGATAGGGGGCCAACACGCCGATGCGGGAAATGTGGAAGGCGTCCGTCGGCATCGCCGCCTTGATCGGGTCGAAATAGGCCAGTCGCCGTGCCGCCTCGCCGGTATCGGTCGCGGGTTGCACGAGCGAAACGGGGCACCCCCCGGCGGCACCGACGATATCGTCGTCCTCCGCCACCCACGACCACTGCCACGAATCCGTCCCTTCCCGCGCGTAGATCGAGGACAGGACGGCACCGACCGAGCGGTCCTCGAACAGATCGTCGAGCAGGAAAGTGGCGAATTCGGGGGCGGTCATCAGCTCGACGGCGGCGAGCGACGGGGCGTCCGTCTGCCGCGCCCGGCGTATCGAGAGCGTCACGGGCGTACCGTCATTCGGCCGCGACCGCCGCTTCGCGTTCGCGCGCGATCTCATCGGCCTTCTGTTCGACCAGACCGACGATGTGGTCGACGATCTCGCCATTGTCGATCTTGTGGTCCTGAAGGCCGGAGAGGTAGACCATGCCGGACCCGGCGCCGCCGCCGGTGAACCCGATATCCGTCTCGCGCGCTTCGCCGGGACCGTTGACGACGCACCCGATGATCGAGAGCGTCATCGGCGTGCGGATATGGGCCAGCTTGTCTTCGAGCAGGGAGACGGTTTTGATGACGTCGAAGCCCTGCCGTGCGCAGGACGGGCAGGATATGATCGTCACGCCGCGATGGCGCAGGTTGAGCGATTTCAGAATCTCGAAGCCGATCTTCACCTCCTCGACCGGGTCGGCCGAGAGCGAGACGCGCAGCGTGTCGCCGATGCCCGCCCAGAGCAGGTTTCCCATGCCGATGGCCGACTTGACCGACCCCGAAATCGCGCCACCCGCCTCGGTCACGCCCAAATGCAGCGGGTAGTCGCAGGCGTCGGCGAGCGCCATGTAGGCGGCGCTGGTCATGAAGACGTCGGACGCCTTCACGCTGATCTTGAACTCGCGGAAATCGTTGTCTTCGAGGATGCGCGCGTGTTCGAGGGCGCTCTCGACCATCGCGTCGGGGCACGGCTCGCCGTATTTCTCCAGCAGGTGACGCTCCAGCGAACCGCCATTGACGCCGATCCGCATCGAACAGCCGTGGTCACGCGCGGCCTTCACGACCTCGCGCACCCGCTCGGCGGAGCCGATATTGCCGGGATTGATGCGCAGGCATGCGGCCCCGGCCTCGGCGGCCTCGATCGCGCGCTTGTAGTGAAAATGGATGTCCGCGACGATGGGCACGGTCGTCTCGCGCACGATCTCGTGCAGGGCGGCGGTCGAGGCTTCGTCGGGGCAGGACACGCGGACGATATCGGCCCCGGCCTCGGCGCAGGCGTTGATCTGATCGACGGTCGCGGCGACGTCATGGGTCAGCGTGTTGGTCATCGTCTGGACCGCGATGGGGGCATCGCCGCCGACGGGCACGGACCCGACCATGATCTTCCGGCTCTTGCGCCGCTCGATATCGCGCCATGGGCGAACGCTCATCGTTCGATCCTTTCCGTGTCATGCCTTGGAAGCCCAGTATCGCCCGAAGCTTTCCGCCGTACAAGTCATTGCGGGGGGAGGGCGGCCCCTTGTGTGGTAGCATTCCGCGATAGATTTCGGGGCAGGTTTCGCGACGAGAACGACGGACCGCGTGTCACCCCATGCCCTGCGCCCGGAACGACCGCGCGATGTCCTACTCGGTCACGGTCTGCGACAGGCGGGGCGCGAAACGGTCCAGAAGGGACGCGCGCTCGACGGGGATATTGCGCGCGACGGAGCCGCTGGCGCCGAACGGCCCGTACTGCACGCCGTCCATCTCCACCATCAACCCGCCCGCGTTGCCGACCTTGAGACGAAGCGGGTCGCCGGCAGGAATGTCGAACGCGTCGCCGGGCGCGAGGATGCCGGAGAACCGCACCCTTCCCGAGGGGGCGGTGACCTGGATCCATGTCTCTTCCGTCGCGACGAGGGCGAACGCGCGCGCGGTGGCGGCATCGACCGGTACCGCCGCGTCGGAGACGATCGCCTCCGGTTCGGCGAGGAGGGCCGCGCGGGTCTCGGCGGCGATCTCGGCGACGACGGCGGGCGCATCGGTGGTCAGGTCGAGCGGCGCCGCGTTGCGCACCAGCGCGCTGCCGCCCATCATGGTCCGGTGGGCGGAAAACAGGCCGACCGTCGCGACGTCGATATCGGACAGGGGACCGTCGGAAGCCTGCTCGCTCTGCGGGAGGGTCCAGTAGGGCGGGGCGCCGAGCTTCGCATAGCTGAGATCGGCGGGGCGCTCGATGGTGTCTTCCGCGTCGCCCCCGTCGATGGCCTGATCCGAGATATTCGCGGTGAAGACCGGCGGCTCGATATCGGCGGCGCCGATCACGCTGAGGTTGTCGGGGATGATCCCCGCCTCTCGCGCCGCGATCACGCCGTACCAGATCGCATAACCGAGGCCGGCAAGCACGACCAGCGGCCAGAGCGAGACCAGCCCCCGCGCCACGCCGCCCGTCCCCGATTCGCCGCTGGACCGTCGCGGAGGGTTGTAGCCCGCGAGGGGATTCTGAGCGGATGCATCCTTGGCGGGCTTAACCCGACCGAAACCTTTACGCGGAATAGTGGACGAATCGGATTCATTATCGAAACGGGTCAGGACCTCTTCGGGATCGAGCTGAAGATACGCCGCGTAATTGCGCACGAAGCCGTCGACATACACCTTGTCGGGCAGGGCGGTGCGGTCGCCGCTTTCGATCGCCTCGATGTAATAGGCCTTGATTCGGAGATCCGCCTCGACATCCGCGACGGAGAGGCCGCGCGCCGCCCGGGCTGCGCGCAGTTCGTCGCCGAGAGACCCGGGGGTATCCTGGTAGTTCGCCGTCGATGTATCGATATCAGCCGTCATTTTCTGCTCGCGACGGGAGTGCCGCTTTTTAGCGGTCCATTCATGGCTAGTGTACGCGACAACATCCATCGGTTCAACGTCCCAGTTCGAGTTCGATGCGCGTCTCGTGCAATACCGAAGACCCGTCGGAGCGGTCATTCAGATTGCGGAATCCGCTTTCCAACATCAATAGGAATTCCCCGTGCAAGTTCCATGACGATCCACTATTTGCAAGATGTTTCGCTACCGGAGAGTTGAATCGATACGCAGTGTGCTCCCGTGTCTAGTAGATGTACCGGATCTGATCGCTCCAGAAACGTTCGAGACTCTTGAGCATGTCGCCGAGGCGCATGAAGTCGTCTTCCTGCATGACGTCGTCATCCGCGATCTTTTCCAGATGGCGCGCCCAGAGTTCGGATACGATGACCCGCATGTCGCGACCCTTTTCCGTCAGGCTGATGCGCACCGCGCGCCGGTCCACGGAGCACCGTTCGTGCCGGATGTATCCCGCCTCGACAAGCTTCTTGAGATTGTACGACACGTTCGATCCCTGGTAGTAGCCGCGCGATTTCAGTTCGCCCGCCGTCACCTCGTTGTCGCCGATATTGTAGAGGAGCAGCGCCTGTACGCTGTTCACGTCGATGACGTTCAGCCGCTCGAACTCGTCCTTGACGACATCGAGAATCAGTCGGTGCAACCGCTCGATGTAAGAGAGCGTATCGATATATCGCAGGAAGGAATCCGATTTAGCGTCTGATTCTTCACTGGTTTCCGGCATAGCCGACTCAGCCTGCTGGCCCATACCCTGATCCTCGTCACATGATATCCAAGGAGGACAAGATGGACGGGTACCGTAAAGTTGTACTTAAGTTTCCTGAGTTTGTGCCGCTTGGATGAGGTGAAACGATCCGATTATCCGCTCGACGATCCCGCGCTCGTTCGCTCGCGCGTCATCGGGAGGCGTCGCGGAGGCGCTCGATATCCAGCGGAAGAGCTGCTGGTCCTGCCGGTCCATGAGCGTCTCCAGCGCGTCCAACTCGTCGTCGGACAGTGACGGGCCTTCGGTATCGACAAAGGTGCCGAGGATGATGTCCATCTCCTTCATCCCGCGACGCCACGCGCGCATGCGCAGACGCTTGAGGCGGACGGGGCGGTCGAGGGCGATGTTGTTCTCTGTCATGGGATCAGTCCATCGCGGCGAGGGCATCGGCGATGCGGGTGATCCGCTTCTGCAGGTGCGCCTGCACGGTCACGGCCTCGCGCAGTTCGGCGACGAGGCGCATGCGGACGGCCCGGCCGTCGAACGCGGGGTGCGTCTCGTCGGGGGACGACACGCCGTCGCCCGCGCCCGAGATCAGCCACGCAGGGGTCACGCCCAGCACGCCGGCGAGCATGGCCAGCGTGTTCGCGCGCGGCTCGGCCCCGTCGCTCTCCCAGTCCTGGATCGTCTCGTCCTGCACCGCCAGCCGGGCGGCGAGTTCGTTCTCGGACAGACGCGCATGATCGCGGGCCACGCCGATGCGCTCGCCCAGGGTGGAAACGCTGTCGCCGTAATAATCGCACTCTTGCATCGTCATCCCCTAAGCAGGTTTTCAGAAAGGTGGGCACCGGTTTTCGGTTAAAAAACCTGCAAGAACAAAGAAACTAGGCAGGCATTCGTTGGCGAAGCCAAGAATGTCTGCTTAGTCGATCCGTTTCCCTGGCGCGTAGCTATCACAGCCGCCCGACCATGGCCACGCGAGGGTCGCGCGTCATTGCGGCGCATGGATCCTTTCGGATATGGACAGCGCATGACCGATCCATCCGCTCCTTCGCCTTCGCCGATTCTCGTCGCGGCCTTCTATCACTTCGCGGCGCTCGCCGTGCCGGAGGACGTGCGCGGGGTTCTGACGGCGGTTTGCCGCGAGCGGGGGGTGAGGGGCACCGTCCTGCTCGCGCCCGAGGGGATCAACGGGACGATCGCGGGGGATGAGGGCGCGGTGCGCGCGGTTCTGGCCGTCATCCGCTCGCTCGACGGCTTCGCCGATCTGGAATGGAAGGAAAGCGGGGCGGACGCGATGCCCTTCAACCGTCTGAAAGTGCGGCTGAAGCGCGAGATCGTCACGATGGGGCGCGAGGATGTCGACCCCGCCGCACGGGTGGGGCGATACGTGGAACCGGGCGACTGGAACGCCCTGATCGCGCGGGACGACGTGGTGATGATCGACACGCGCAACGCCTACGAGACCGATATCGGCAGCTTCGAGGGCGCCGTCGACCCGTGCACCGATAGCTTCGGGGAGTTCCCCGACTGGTGGGCGCGGCACGGGGAGGAGCATGCGGGCAAGACGGTGGCCATGTTCTGCACCGGGGGCATCCGCTGCGAGAAGGCGACGAGCTGGCTGGTGGGGGAGGGGGTGAGCGATGTCGTCCACCTCAAGGGTGGCATCCTCAAGTATCTGGAGGAGGTGCCGCAGGAGGACAGCCTCTGGCGCGGGGAGTGCTTCGTCTTCGACCAGCGGGTGGCCGTGAAGCATGGGCTGGCGCCCGGCACGCACGGCATCTGCCACGCCTGCCGCCGCCCCGTCGCGCCCGATGCGGTGAAGCACGCGGCCTACGAGCGGGGCGTGTCCTGCCCCGCCTGCATCGACAGCTTCACGGAAGAGGATCGCGCCCGGTTCCGGGAGCGACAGAGACAGGTCGACCTCGCCGCCGCACGGGGCGAGCGGCATCTGGCCGGAGAGTGAAGCGCGCTACTTCGCGAAGACGCTTTCCTTGCCGAAATGCTTGGTCAGCAGATAGTAGAGGACCGCGCGATACTTGGTGCGGTTGGACTTGCCGTACTTCTCGATGGCGGCATGAACGCCGTCCATCGCTTTCCCCGCATCCTCGATCCCCAGTTTCTTCATGACGAAGTTGGTGCGCACCGTTTCCATCTCCGTCGCGCTGCCGCCCGAGATGGTGGAGGAATCGCGATTGTAGATCGACGGGCCGCACGCGATGGTGACTTTCCTGAGAAGGTCCATATCGGCATCGATATCGCACTTGGTCTTGAGGTCGGCGGCGTATTTCTCGATCAGATCGTCGCGCTTGCCCATGGTGCTGTTCTCCCGGTTCCAAATCTATTGCGTGTGCGTGGACGTCGAATGCATCGGATCGGGGAAATGAAGAGGGTCGGCCCGATTCCGAATGGTGGTCGAATACTACGAAACGACTAGAAATGGTAGCCGTAGTATACCCCGACATTCGTCATCCCGTCATTCGGGCCGTCGCACAGGATATCGCCATGCGATGCGTGGGAGATGGAAAGGGCGAGAGCGTGGTGGCCGTTCCGGTAGCCTGCCGCGGCGCCTTCGCGGAACAGGACGGTACAGCCGAGGTCGAGACCGCCCGCATCGCGCGGCGTGTCGGCGTCGTGGACCGCCAATCCGAAGAAGCCCTCCACATAGAAGAAATCGGTCAGGTGATAGCGGGCCGTCGCGCCGGCATAGGCGGTATTGGTATCGCCGCTGAAATTGACCGTTCCGCCCACCGTCGGCAGCACCTCGATGGCCCAATCGCGGCCGAAGAGGGGGCGAAAGCGCAGTTCCAGTGCGCCGTCGATCCCTCCCTCCGCATCGTTGGCGACCTCATGGGCGAGAGCGCCGACGGTCACGCTGTCGATCGCGCCAACCGGATCATCCTGCGCGTGCAGAGCCGCCGGTGAGAGAAGAGACGCTGTTCCCATCAGCGTGGCAAGAAAGCGGTGAAACATGAATACTCCGTTACAAGTACAGGAAGTCGGAACGAGCTTACCAAGGTAGAGAAACAACTCTAACCCAACTTCCAATACTAGACAACGGGTAGATCAAATCGAAAAACTGGTGCCGCACCCGCATGAACTGGTCGCATTGGGGTTCGCGACCGAAAAATGCGCGCCGATCAGTTCGTTCTTGAAGTCGATGACCGCGCCGTCGAGGAACGGTTGCGATACGGAATCAACCGCAACGCGAATGCCGTCCTTCTCGATGACGACGTCATCCTCCGCGACCGTCTCGTCGAGGTCGAAGGTGTACTGGAAACCCGAACACCCGCCCCCGAGCACCGCGACGCGCAGCAGCCTGGCCGCGCCATCCCCGTCGAGGATCGCCGAAAGCTGGGCGAAGGCAGCGTCGGTCACGCCGATGCCGCCTGAAACCGTGTCGGGGGTCGCCGTCGTATCGCTCATGTTTCGCTCCCGCGCAAAATCTGTCACACCCATGATCTATGAACCCGGCACCCGAGTGCAAGGACCGACATGATCGAGACCGACCGTCTGCGCCCCTATGCCGTATCCCCCGACCGTACCCGCGGGCGCTACGCACGGGAAGAGGAAAGCGCCCACCGTTCGCCGCACCAGCGCGACCGCGACCGCATCCTGCATTCGGCGGCGTTCCGCAAGCTGATGCACAAGACGCAGGTCTTCGTCGCGCATGAGGGCGATTACTACCGAACGCGCCTGACCCATTCGCTGGAGGTCGCGCAGATCGCGCGGTCTGCCGCCCGCTCCCTGCGCCTGAACGAGGATCTCGCCGAAGCGGTGGCGCTGGCGCATGACCTCGGCCACACGCCGTTCGGCCATGCGGGGGAGGATGCGCTGGATGCGGCAATGGCGGAATATGACGGCTTCGACCACAACGCGCAGGCGTTCCGCGTCGTCACGCATCTGGAGCGGCGCTATGCGGGCTTCGACGGGCTGAATCTGACATGGGAGACGCTGGAGGGGCTGATCAAGCATAACGGGCCGCTCCTGAAACCCGGCGAGGCGCAGGGCGCGCTCCCTTTCGCGATTCGCGGGCTGGATGCGGCGTTCGACCTCGAACTGCACACTCATGCGAGCCTGGAGGCGCAGATTGCCGCGCTGGCCGACGATATCGCCTATAACGTCCACGATCTCGATGACGGGTTGCAGGCGGCGTTCTTCACGCTGGACGAGGTGCGCGAATTGCCGCTGATCGGGCCGCTGGTGGCGGAGGTCGATGCGCTGCATCCGGGGATCGAGCCGCGACGGCGCAAGCACGAGGCCCTGCGCCGCCTCTTCTCGACCATGGTCGCCGACCTGATGCGCGAGACGGTGGCGCGGGTCGAGCGGGCGGCGCCGGAAGATGCGGAAGCCGTGCGCCACCACCCCGCGCCTCTCGCCGGGTTCTCGGACGAGATGATCGTCGGCATCGACGGCATCCGCGCCTTCCTCAAGGCCCGTATGTACCGCCATTTTCGGGTCAACCGCATGACGGTGAAGGCCCGTGCCGTGATCGCCGAGATGTTCCCGCTGCTGCTGGGCGAGCCGAACCTGCTGCCCGAGGACTGGGCGGCGGAAGCGGCGACGCTCGACCGGGCGGGCAAGGCGCGGCTGGTGGCGGATTACATCGCGGGAATGACGGACCGCTACGCGCTGGACGAGCATCGGCGGATGACGGACCCTTATACGCGGTGTTAGCCGACGCGGTGTCAACCGTCCCGTTTCGCCTCCCGCATCGTCGTTTCAAGCCGGTCGAGGAAGCGCGAGCGGTCGGCCTTGCCGAACGGCTTGCCGCCCCCGCCGCCCTGATTCAGCGGATTGGCCGCGCGCAGGTCGGCCATCAGGTCGCGGGTAGCGAGTTGCGAGCCGATATTCGCCTCCGTGAACGCATCCCCGTCATGGCGCAGCACCCGGCCCCCCGCCTCGATGCATCTCGCCGCCAGCGGAATGTCGCCCGTGATGCAGATATCTCCGGGCACGATCCGATCGGCGATCCACATGTCGGCCACGTCCGGCCCGTCCGCCACGACGATGGTATGGACCAGCGGATGCGGGTTCGGGCGGATGCCGCCATTGCTGACCACGAACACCTCGACCCCGTGCCGCTCGGCCACGCGCAGCGCCTCGGCCTTCACCGGGCAGGCATCCGCATCGATGTAGAGTTTCGTCATGCCGCCATCCCCGCTACCCATCCGCTCGACCACGCCCACTGGAAATTATACCCGCCCAGCCAGCCGGTTACGTCCACCGCCTCGCCCACCGCGTAAAGCCCGGGCACGGCCCTGGCCTCCATCGTCTTTGCGCTCAACCCGTCGGTGTCGATGCCGCCAAGCGTCACCTCGGCCTTGGCATATCCCTCGGTGCCCGACGGTTCCAGCCGCCATGCATTGAGCTTCGCGCCCAACTCGCGCAACGTCTTGTCGGGCATATCCGCCATCCGCTTCGCCGGAATTTCCGCCGCGAAGGCCCCCGCAAGCCGTGCTGGGAGGATCGTACCCAGCGCCGTCTTCGGCTCGCCCCGCCCGCGCTCCTTCTTGGCCGCGACCAGCGCTTCGCCCGCGTCCCGCTCCGGCACCAGATCGAGCGCGATGGTCTTCCCCTCGCGCCAGTAGGACGACACCTGGAGGATCGCCGGACCGGAAAGCCCGCGATGCGTCAGCAGCATCCCCTCGCGAAACGCCATTCCGTCGCAGGTCGCGCGGCAATCGAGCGACACGCCGCTGAGCGGGCGCATCATCTCCAGCGCCTCCGAAGTGAAGGTCAGCGGCACGAGGGCCGGGCGTATCTCGGTCAGCGCCAACCCGAATCGCCGGGCGATATCATGGGCAAATCCCGTCGCGCCCATCTTGGGGATCGACAGGCTGCCCGTCGCCAGCACCAGCGAGGCGGCGGAAAAATCGCCCGCATCCGTCGCGACGCAAAACCGCTCGCCTTTCGTCACCTCGCCGATCTTGCACCCCGTGCGCAGGACCACGCCCCCGGCCTCGCATTCGCTACGCAGCATCGCCACGATCTCCCGCGCCGACCCGTCGCAGAAGAGTTGCCCCAGCGTCTTCTCGTGCCACGCGATGCCGTGCTTCTCGACCATGGCGAGGAAGTCGTATTGCGTATATCGCGCGAGAGCGGATTTGCAGAAATGATTGTTCCGGCTGAGGAAGTTCTCAGGCTCGCAGTGCATGTTGGTGAAGTTGCACCGCCCACCGCCCGAGATCAGGATCTTCTTGCCCGGCTTGTCGGCATGGTCGAGCAGGAGGACGCGCCGCCCCCGCTGCCCCGCGATGGCGGCACACATCATCCCGGCGGCCCCCGCCCCGATCACGATCACGTCGTAACTCTTTTCCATCGCGCTTCCCTATGCGCCCTCGCGCCGGTTCACAATCGGCTTGGGTCGAAATCGTGATGTGGCAATCGACCGCCCCCGCACGGGGCTGGATGCATAGAGGGAGGGAATTTCGGGTGAGCAGATCGATTCTGGCGGTAGTTGCGCTCGCCGCGCCTGTGCAGGCCGCGCCCGTGCAGCCCGCGCCCGTGCAGGCCGCCGAGGGAAAGCGGATCGAGATCAAGGGCGAGCCGATCGATACCCGGTGCCATTTCTCCGGCGTCATGGGCGGGTCGGACGCGGTGGTCGGCACGGTGCACCATATTTGCGCCATGGGGTGCGCGGCAGGGAGCATCCCGGTCGGCCTGCCGGGCGAGGATGGCGAGGTCTACACGGTGCCCAGGCCACCCGGCCAGGACGACGCGAATGGCGGAAATCGCGATCGGGTATCTCGAAGGGCGCTACCCCTCTTCGCCGATGGCCAGCGTCGTCATCATGTCCGACCCGAGCGGCTGTCCGTAGCCCCCGCTCCCGTCCTCGCCGATGGCATAGGTCGGGGCGAAGGAGGGCGGTCCCGCGCCGTCGCCGATGCCGCCATCCGGCTCGACGGGGATCGGGCCGGAGCCGTCCTCCTCTCCGATGGCCAGCGTGGTCGCGAAACCGGGGTCCACGGGCTGTCCGTAGCCCCCGCCATCCTCTTCGCCGAGCGCGAGCGTCGTGGCGAAGGGGGGCGGCCCCGCGCCGTCGCCGATGCCGCCATCCGGCTCGACGGGGATCGGGCCGGTACCGTCCTCCTCTCCGATGGCCAGCGTGGTCGCGAAACCGGGGTTCATGGGCTGTCCGTAGCCCCCGCCATCTTCCTCGCCGAGCGCGAGCGTCGTGGCGAAGGGGGGCGGTCCCGCGCCGTCACCGATGCCGCCATCGGGTTCGACGGGGATCGGGCCGGTGCCGTCCTCCTCGCCGAGCGTAAGCGTGGTCGCCATGCCGTCGCCGGCGCGGTACCCCTGGTTCGCATACCCGTCGACCGGGACCGGAGAGACCGGCACGCTCACTTGCGGATCGTAGATCGTCGGCGAGACGGTCGAATTGCTCGCGCAGGCGGATAATCCCTGCAAGGCGACCAGGCTGACGCCGCCGAACAGGGCGGCGCGCTGCGAACGGGTCAGGGGGGGCAGCGGGGTCATGGCGCTCTCCTTGAGGTAGCACTCGTATGCGTGTTGCATCGTGAGACAGGATACGGAAAACGACACGGATTTCCAGTATCGAAAGCATGCAATCCGAGGAAAAGTGTTCCGTTGTGGGGGGCGCGTCCCTCCACGATTCGCTAAGCCTTTCGACTCTCTAATCGAATCGTACGATCTCCTCGCGGATGATCTCGATCCCCGCCGCGATCTTCTGGCTCACGATGGCGGAATAGCCGATGCGCATGTATCGCGACGCCCCCTTGCCGTCGAAGAACGGCGCGCCCGGCTCGATCAGCACCCCGCGCCCACGCAGCCGTTCGGCGAGGATGGCGGTATCCACGGTCCTCGGCGCCTCGATCCAGAAGCTTGCCCCTCCGAATTGCGGCGCCCGGGCATCGCCCAGTCCGGCCGCATCCAGCGCCTCCTGCATCACCGCGCGCCGTTCGGCGAAGGCGTTGCGCAGGCGGTTGATCAGCGCGTCGTGATGCCCGAGGGCGAGGAAATAGGCCGCCGTCCGCTGCGCGTGGCCGGGCGGATGGCGCAGCATGAGGAAGCGCAGCGCCCGCGCCTGGGCGATCACCGGTTCCGGCGCGGCGACATAACCGAGGCGCAACCCCGGAAACAGCGATTTGGAGAAGCTGCCGACATAGATGACGCGGTCCGACCGGTCGAGCGACTTGAGCGCCGGGGCGGGCTTCTGGAGAAAGCCCATCTCGAAATCGTAATCGTCCTCGATGATCGCGAAGTCGTACTCTTCCGCCGCCGCCAGCAGCGCGCGGCGCCTGTCCAGTGGCATGGTCGCGGTGGTCGGGGCCTGATGGCTCGGCGTCAC
>ENA-ORXT01003639-ORXT01003639.1-marine-metagenome-genome-assembly--contig:-NODE-3639-length-16759-cov-3.698058_pt1 | contig 16759 bp, 18 predicted proteins | sample MGYA00237868_ERZ511482 | MGnify/ENA metagenome assembly ERZ511482 | reverse complement strand
CAGAACATTTTAATTAAACTACATTATACCTGATTATAAGTGCATTAGTTCAAGGGTGTCCCATTGGCGAAAACAGGTGCTTGTTCATTCTTTACACGCCTAAGAACAAACTTACGTTTCTTTTTCTCTTTAGAGTCTATATGGTGTTTATGTGTGTTAAAGAAATTGCCTTTCAAATAATAAAACTTTTAGTAATCTTCTCTGATCTATATCTGATTTGATATTGAAAGACACCAGTTCCAGACAGCTCATCCTGTTTAAGTTCTATGATGTTTTCGCCTTGTAGAGCGTTTATCTTTTTGTTTATTAGAACTTGACCTTGGCTGTTAAAAATATGTAGAGAGACAACTCCGGCTTCAGGAATCCAAAACTTAATGTTTGTTTTATCAATAAAGGGATTAGGATAATTTTGAGAGACAGAAAATATTGGATTCTCTCTTTCTGCTTCCGCAAATTCTAAGTCAATAGCTAAAGGATGGGAATCTTCATCAATATATAGTTCTGAAGCTAACCAATTCTGATGAAGTTGAATAAAGTCAGATATTTTCCCTGATTCTTTTGACATTACATCAATTGAAAATAAGTGCGACTTGGCTACATCTTTGCGACCAAACCAACTCATAAAGACAGTTTTATCTTGAATGTGATGAACCGCTAATTCTTCATCTAATCTGCCACCATTAATTTCTTGAAGCTCTAACTTGTCGTATTCGAGAAATAATTGCATTCCATTAATCGACCTACTTTCATTGGAATTAAAATGGAGTGTATATACTTTACCTTTTTCAATGTACTGATCATGTAGACTAATCACTGTCCGATTATGATTTCTCGACTCCACACTTTGCAGTGTCGCGGGATCTGCATTACCTGAAATATCGCCTAATTTGACACCAATAAAATCATTGTGAAAAGTGTCTTGGCTCAAATTAATAATATCAATGTGATCAAAGAATGGCCAAGGATTATTTTCATCTATAAAAATTTGGTTTCGGTCCACGAAGACCCAACTTTTTCCATTTTCAAATTGGTCCCGAACGCCAATTAATATTTTCACTAGATCTATGGCGTCTGTTAGATCAATATTCTGGTCTTGATTTACATCCGCGGCGATATAATCGTATGGACTCAGATCATCAGCAAAACCAAAAATGATTTGAACAATTTTAATTACATCGAGTGTACTCAGCCCATTATAAATATCAAAATCTCGACTAGGCGATATCCGATAATTGAAATCAACTGCCTGATTCTGAAAAACATATTTTCCATCTAAATCTGTCAGTATATATTGAGGATATTCTGGTTGAATCGATTCCAGTTCTACAAATACAGATTCTATAGGTTCAAAAAATTGGGTATAACAAGATCCACCAATAGTACCTGATCCAGTACATGGAGACATTGTGCCGGAACCAGTACCAGGCATTCCTGTTGTGCCTGATCCGGTAATGGCATATGTGGCGTTCATTACTAAGTCCAATTTATTTATCGCTTCAATGTCAATGTATTCTGAGCAGTCGACACGCTTGGCAAACATCTGCACAATGATCAATTGACACAATAGAATACAGATAACTCTCTTTCTGTTTAGCATAGGAGATCTTATTATTTTGGGATAGAAATATATTCTAGGCTGGAAGTATTCAGGGAATTAAGGAAGAGAATGAAACTGATTTTGAGTCACTAGACTATGTCATATTTCACAAAGTCAGTCACATCTCTTTTAAAAAACATGATATGACAAAATTAAGGTGGAAAAAGTGATTCCGAATTAAGGTTTAACCTGATTTTGATACTAAGGGAAACCCTAATTTTAGTAAGAGGGCGACATTTGAGATTATTTTTAAAATAAAGATGCTTGCAGTCCCATGGCTTTAGGCTGCTCCAGATGTAAGAGTCGCCTCTTCATATCTAATCCATGAGCATATCCTGTGAGGCTACCATCAGACCCAATAACGCGGTGGCACGGCACGATGATCGCGATAGGATTTCGACCATTGGCAGTGCCAACAGCTCTAATCGCTTTGATATCTCCTATTTTGATAGATAGTTTCTTGTAAGAGGTCGTCCTACCATATGGTATATTCAGCAGTTCATTCCATACTTTTTGATAAAATGGAGATCCTGCACTAAGGTCAAGATTGACTTCAAATGAGTTTCGATTTTGATTGAAATACTCATCAATTTCCGTTTTTGCTTGAATGATATGCTCATTTGTGTCTTCTTTTAGAGATTTTGCGCTATCTACGGCAAAAGTAAATTCTGTCAATCCGAGTTCAGAAGCCTTTAAAATGGCGATTCCGAAGGGAGTTGTAAATAAAGATTGAAACATTCGCAGGAAAATACGAGATAATTCTTGGAGTAATTAAAAAAGAGAATAAATTTGCGGTCTATTTCAACGGTGCCTTGGTACAGTTGGTCCTTGCCTGCCGGCAGGCAGGGAGAAATAGTCTGAACAAAGGTTTCAGTGAAAAAGCAGACGTAACTGCTTGTAAAAACTAAATACGAAAACGGTGCCTTAGCTCAGTTGGTAGAGCAATGGACTGAAAATCCATGTGTCCCTGGTTCAATTCCTGGAGGCACCACCGGAAGCCCTGATTACGAAAGTTGTCAGGGTTTTTTTATTTCTCTTATTTGGAATGTGAACTCTTACGAAAAGAACAAGCCCTTATTTTCTCAGCCACGCATTTAGCAAAATACATCCGTATTGGATGACTTTGGTTAGGGAAAATTAGAATTTCTAATTCAAATGGGGTAACAACTTTCCAATCCATTGATACTACCTGAAAAGAATTCAAATTAAAACTTAAACAATGAAGACACTTTCAGAAATCAAAAAAATTAAAGACAGTATCGAAAAAGAACTCCTTAAACGAAAAGGAGTTACTGGTGTAGATATTCAAGAGAAAGAAGTAAACGGAAAAAAGACGGGCGAACTTTCGATCCAGATTTACGTGGAAAAGAAAAAGCCTGTAAAATCTTTAAAAAAATCAGATCTTATTCCAAAGACAATTAATGGTGTGAAAACAGATGTCAAAGAGGAAGAATTCTTTGCACATTATGAAAAAATGTCACTTGCAGATTTTAGAGCTAAAGTCGATGCAACAAAATACGCTACCCTTCAAGGAGGAATGAGTATTGGACCATGCAGAGCCATCAACAATTTCATCTTTGTCGGAACTTTAGGATGTATCGTGACAGATAATGTGTCTGGTCAGGAAATGATGCTCAGTAATTTTCATGTCATGTCAGTCGACAATAACTGGTCTCCTGGAGATACATTGGCACAACCAGCTAGAAATGATGGCGGAACTTGCGCTACTGATGTAGTCGGAACATTACAACGATCTATTTTAAATGCAGACATTGATGGTGCTGTTGCAAACATAAGTGGCAGACCATACAACTGTGAAGTCTTGGATATTGGAGAATTGAACGGGACAAATGTCGCTTCAAACAATATGGCTGTCAGAAAAAGAGGTCGAACAACTGAATTGACATATGGGACAGTCACATCTACAAATCTATCTGTCAATATTCCTTACGGCCAAGGTGTAGGCAATCAAGTCTTAACCAATCAAATTAGAATTGAGGTGGATGCTGCACAAAATGCTCAATTTGGTATCGGTGGTGATTCTGGATCTGTTGTGGTAGATGAAAATAACAATGTCATTGGCCTATACTTTGCTGGTAATAATGCTGGAACTGTTGGCGTAGCAAATCCAATCGGTGATGTGTTAACTCAGTTGGATATTGATATTTATCAGTGCCCTAAAAAAATTGAAATTAAGGAAACAGGAAAAGAATTTGGAAAACATGAATTCAAAGAAGGCGGGAAGGAATTTGGCAAAGTAGAGATTAAAGAATTCGGCAAACTTGAATTTAAAGAAGGAGGAAAAGAATTTGGGAAGTCGGAAATAAAAGAGTTTGCGAAAATTGAAAAACTTGAAAAGGAAAAAATCGAAAAGCCAGAGACAAAGGAATTCAAAGAGAAAGATTTTGAAGATCCAAAACATCTAGTAGAAGGACCTGGTGGCTTAGCACCTCCAAGATTTCCGTTCAACTCTAATTCATATTTGGAATCAATGAGACAACATTTTATTAATCAATCACAGCGACCTAATTTAAACAAAGGTGCATTGAGAAATGAAAAAGATTGTTAATCATATTTTTTTGAGAAGCAAATATACATTTCGTATTTGCTTCTCTTTTTTATTTTAAAAATCCTACTCATGATCCTTATAATTTGCCATAGTTATGATATGGAAGCTATCGCTTTACATCAACAATTAATTAAAGACAAGCAACAGTCAACGATCATTTTTATCGAAGCTTTATTTTCAGAATATAAGCTCAATTATCAGTCTAGTATTTATCGAACAACATTTGAACTTATCCATATTGAAAATCAAATTCAGATTCAGTCAAAACAAATAAAAATTTTTATTAATCGAGTATCGAATATTCAATATCCATTTACAGAATCTGACCAAGCTTACGCTAATCAAGAATTATTTGCCTTATGGTGTTCGTTGATATCAAGTTTAGAATGTACCGTTCTGAATAAACCAGATTGTATTTCTTTTTTCGGATTTGGATACAGTCAAATGGAATTAGAATGCATTATCCTAAAGTCAGGATTTGAATTAGCAAATGATTTTTCTTTTCATAACAATGGAAAACCTTTATATGAATGCACACATTTACATGTCCTGGAAAATGCGATAAATACTGATGATATAGCAGCAAATAAACTCATGCAATTGGCAAATTTAATTCAATTATCAAATTTTGAAATTGCGCTAAATAATGAATCCAAAATTAAATGCATCAGTGCATTACCTAAATATTCAAACGCTTATAAATTTTACTTACAAGAATTTAATAAAATAAAAATGGCATCATGATTTTAATTTATGGAATCCCTTCAGAAAATCCGATTCAATTATTAACCACTGAATTGGATGAATTATGTTTCCCGTATTTATTATTAAATCAACGAGATTTCGAAAAAATAAATATACAAGTCAAGGTTACTAAAGATGGCCCTACAGGCTATATCGAATATAATAAATTGGTTTACCCCATTCAACACTTTACAGGTGTGTACTTACGTCCTATGGATCCATTACACATCCCAGAAGTCGAAAGATCAAACAAGCAAAAAGAAATGGCTGATCAAGCCATGAAACAATCGTTGACCTTATGGGAATTAACTGATATCATGAGTGGGAATATCGTCAATCGAAGACGCATGATGGCATCAAACGGATCTAAACCATTTCAGGCATTACTCATTCACGAAGTCGGCCTGAAAACACCAGAAACCTTAATCAGCAATAACCCAGAAGATATACTAGCGTTTAAAGACAAACATAACGGAGAGATTATTTATAAATCAATTAGTGGTATTCGGTCCATCGTCAAAAAGTTTTCAAAAGAAGATGAAGACCGTTTGAAGTATGTACAAAATTGTCCTACACAATTTCAGCAGTGCGTAGCCGGAACAGATTATCGCGTGCATGTCATCGGAGAAAAAACATTTGCAACTCGTATTCTATCAGAAGCAACTGATTATCGATATGCAAATAGAGATGGAAAGTCAAGTGAATTAGAGGCTACTGAATTGGGATCAGAATTAGAAGCAAAATTAATCTCGCTAAATAAAAAGCTAGGCTTAAGTTTTTCAGGGATAGATTTAAGAATTGACGAACAAGGAGAGGTACACTGTTTCGAAGCGAATCCGAGTCCCGCATACAGTTATTATCAATCACAAACTGGGCAAAAAATATCTCATTCTCTCGCTGAATATTTAGCGAAACCGGCATAGAATAATTTTTGGACTAAAGATTTTTAGGATTACGCGTAATGGAGAAAATGCTATTGTTTTTTCCACTCCATAATCAACCAGCAACTCGTTCCTATCTGCATTCCGATTGGAATGAATGTTGCCAAATTTCCATTTGCAAAGCCCCATTCAGAGTAAAATTCATCATAATTCTCAAAGTATTTTTGCTCTCCCGAAGCTACGATGGGAGCTGGTGGATCTACAGTGTAATCAAATGTGCCCGGGATTTGTATTTGTTTAATTTCTAGAACTGAGCCAGTGTGACAATAATCTCTAACACACTTTCCAGCTTTTTCTGCGGCTATGCTTACCACGTTCGGAGAAGTACACCATACACGCACCTCAACCATGTCCCAGGTCCCTTCATAAAAATGATCCGGTGTGTCTTTGTTAAAACCTAGATTTAGTTCTGTAACAGGCGTGTCATCATAACAAGATGAAATCATAAAACTTGACACGAGTAGAATTAAAGCTAAAGTCAGAAATGAGTTAGAATTTGTCATCGTCGTTTTTTTTTATATAAACGAATTCAACTTAAAAAATGTCTATGTAGTTGGTTTACTGGCTAACCTCGCTCCTATAAAAGCCATCGGAATATAAGCAAAAGTAACATCCACAATCCAATACCAAATCGGCGAACCCAACATCATATTAGCTGCAATGCCTCCCAATAAAAAGTATACACCAACAATCAAAGCACAGACCACATGACTTGTAGAAGAAAATTTTGCGGCAATAAACCCACCGACTAATGTTCCTAATGCGTGGGCAAGAAATGGAATAATATAATGTTTTGGTTGAAACAAATGTATGACCGATTTAATATCTTCTACCTGAGTCGGATCGATACCTTCTGGAGGTGGAATGATTGAAGGACTTAACATGATTAAGCCCATATTGACTAAGCTACCGATTGCAACTCCACCTACAACGGCCATTATATTTCTAATGATTGGATTCATTTTCTAATTGTGTTTTATCTAATATAGCGATAAGCTATTTATTAATACGGCAAGAACTAAAATATAGATCTGCTTCAGCTTCCAGAAAGCCTTTAGGGTATTCTTTCGATATTAATGTATGAAATTTTTTATCGCCTCAGTGGAGAGAATTGAATTAGAAAAACAGCATTGACATTATATTCTATAGCTAATCAAAGGTGATAAAAGACAATATTAATAAGGTATCACACTCATTTTCATTATACACTAAACATTCAACATTCAACACTCCTCATATTTTTCTATCTTGTCATAGAAATTGATAAAATAATTAGATTAGTCTAAAATTAAAATTATACAACACTGAAATTATGGCGATTGTAGAAATGAAAGTTCCGACTATTGGAGAGTCTATTACTGAAGTCACATTATCACAATGGTTGATAGCAGATGGCGCTTATGTCAAGATAGATGAGCCTATTTGCGAATTTGAATCTGATAAAGCGACATTAGAATTTCCGGCTGAAGCCGCTGGAAAATTAGTCCATATTGCCAAAGAAGGTGATGATATTGAAATTGGGGTAATCGTAGCGACGATCGACACAAGTGTTGAAGCCCCAGCTGAAAGCGCTCCTGCTTCTGAAGCTGCAGTCGACAGCAATCCGCCTTCCACAAGTGAATCGTCTTCCGCAAAAGGACATCCGTCTCCTGCAGCAGCAAAAATAATGCGTGAAAATGATCTAAGTTCATCAGATATCAAAGGCACCGGAAAAGGAGGCCGTATCACACAACAAGATGCGGTATCAGCTGCATCAGCTCCAAAACAAAGCACCTCACCTACCGTGACTACTGAACAAGATGAGGCATCGTCGCCGAGTGTTGCCTTTAGCAGAAATAAGCGAAGAGAGAAAATGTCCAGGATGAGACGCACTATCGCCTCAAGACTCGTCACAGCGAAAAACAGTACAGCGATGTTGACGACATTCAATGAAGTTGACTTGACTAATATCATGGCACTACGTAAAAAGTATCAAGAACAATTCGTAGAGAAATATGGAATCAAACTAGGATTCATGTCATTGTTTGCGAAAGCTTGTGCCAAGGTCTTGATGGAAATGCCTCAAGTGAATGCACAGATTGATGAAAATGAAGTTATTTATCACGACTACGCAGATATTTCGATTGCTATCTCTACGCCGAATGGTTTAGTCGTCCCACCAGTCCATAATGTAGAATCCTTACACTTTTCAGATATCGAAAAGAAGATAAAAGCATTGGCATCAAAAGCAAGAGACGGTAAATTGACATTAGATGAAATGGCTGGAGGTACATTTACAATTACCAATGGAGGGATATTTGGATCGATGATGAGTACGCCTATTCTTAATCTGCCACAGTCTGCAATTTTAGGTATGCATACAATCAAAAAGCGTCCTATCGCTGTGGATGGGGAAGTGAAAATTAGGCCGATGATGTATTTGGCTTTATCGTATGATCATAGAATTATAGATGGAAGTTCTTCTGTTACCTTTTTGGTCAAAGTAATTGAATTATTGGAAGATCCAACTAAGTTGCTTTTAGATCTGTAAGTGGCGATGTTACATACACATATTTTGTGTGGTAAAAGATTAGATTAGTCATATTATAAAATTCCTATATATTTTAGTCAATACTTGATAAACGTCATTACTTTAGGTAAAAGTTTTTGTCGCGTAATAACAGCTCAATGAGGTCTAAGAAATAATTTAATTATCTCAATAAAGTGATTGATAAACCAAGGGATTCTAGAGACATATCTTACCTTTAAGAAAAGTAAATCATGACCCTACAAGAGTTTTTGGATTCATGTGCTCAGAATCCTTCGCTTATAATATTATACTTTTTGTGTTTGCCTTTGACGGCATTTTTAGCTTCCATCTTTGGTAAAGGTGAAGCTGATATATCGCCCTGGAAATATTTATATTCAGTGTTGATGTATCTTGCATGTATCCCAGGTATTTTTGCGATTACACTCAATATCTATTTATTTTTATTTGAACGTAGGTCTGTTTTTGAAGCAGATATTTTCTCTCAGATTTTACCGATTATCATTATGATAATCACTTTATTATTAATCCGTAGAAATACCTGCTTTGAGGATATTCCTGGATTTAATAGATTAGGAGGCCTATTACTAATCATTGGTTCCTTATTGAGTGCGATGTGGTTCCTTGATAAAACACGCATTGTCGTGTTTAGCTACATGCCATTTTATGTTGTGCTGATTATATTAACCGTCCTCTTAATCGCTGCACGCTTTGGGACAAAAGCATTTTTTAAATAATTTAATATTTATTTCAATCGACTCATTGCCATGACAATTCATACAATTATATTCTATGCGTTTTTAATCCTCTTCAGTGGTTTTTTTATTTATGCTGGAATTTCACATTTTAAAAAAGCGTGGTTTTTTTATAAGATAACACCACCCTATTTACAAAAGTGGAAAAAGCCCATTAATGTCATCGTCGGTGTCGCAGAAATTTTAGGTGGTATTGGTTTATTAATACCTCAAACAAGATCAGTGGCCGCATGGGGAATTATATTATTATTATTCGCAGTATTTCCTGCAAATTGGTATATGTATAAATCAAAAGGCGCAGGAATGAAAATCGGTCAGACATTTTTACTGATTAGACTACCACTTCAATTGGTCTTACTTGGCTGGGCTTATTATTACACCCTTCATTGAGACAACATAACTATATACATTAAAAAAGTAATCCCTACATAATCGCTGGATATGAATTCTTCTGAACATCAATTTATTGGCACCCAAAACAAAGCTATACATTACTTCAAGTGGGAAGGAGAAGAAAAAAAAGCTGTTGTCCAAGTTATTCATGGCATGGGAGAACATGCTGCTCGATATAAAGTATTAGCAGAGTCATTAATACCAAAAGGTTATATCTTATATGCCAATGATCATCGTGGTCATGGTCAGACGGCTACTACTATCGAAGATATTGGGTATTTTGATGATGGTGACTTTTGGGACAATACGCAAAGTGATTTAAAGCAGTTTACGGCATTGATTCAAAAAGAAAATGAAGGATTACCGTTTTTTATTATCGGCCATAGTATGGGCTCTTTATTAGCGCGAGACTATATTTCAAATCCGATTAATGGTTTAAATGGAGTGGTGTTATCTGGTACTGGCGGCAACCCAGGATTACTGGGGACAATCGGTCTGATGATTTCAAAATTACTTGCTACGATTCATGGAAGAAAAAAGAGAAGCGAATTTTTAAGAAGTATTTCTTTTGGGAAATTTAATAAAGAGTTTTCGCCGATGCGTACAAAAGCTGACTGGATCAGCAAAGATGAAGCTGTCGTCGACTTATATGTAAATGATCCTATGTGTAGTAAAACGTTTACAAGCGGTTTTTGGATTGATTTATTATCTGGAGTTAAAAGAATAAATCAGAAAAAAACATTTGACTCAACTCCAAACAACTTGCCAATTTATATGTTTTCTGGTGATCGTGATCCTGTCGGTGATAATGGTAAAGGTGTCACTGAGGTTTTTGAAAATTATAAAAAATCTGGAACAACTGATATTCAATGTACTTTATATCCAAACGGTAGACATGAGATGTTGAATGAAGTGAATCGAGATGAAGTGATTGGTGCAATGCTGGAATGGTTTGAAGATAGACTTTGATTTATTTTTTTGAACCACATAGAATGATAGATCGTTTTCCTGCATTCTCTTTAAACCAAATAGTCCTATGGAATATAGAGAGCCCAATCTAATCATAAAGTGAAATCAAGAAATCCATTAATCCTAAAAATCATGATTCCAACAGTTAAGCCTTAGCCACAGAGTCGATTGGACTATAAAGAATCTATTCTAACAACAAAGTGAAATCAAGAAATCCATTAATCCTAAAAATCATGATTCCAACAGTTTAGCTTTTGAACCACACAGATCCCATTGACGTATTCTTAGCCCAGTGCCTTGTCAATATCTCCTTTTATATCGTCAATGTGTTCTAGTCCAACTGATATTCTAATTAAACCATTTGTAATTCCATTTTGTATTCTTTCTTCTTCGGGTACTCTGAGGTGAGTTGTTGATGCAGGATGTGAAGCTATACTTCTTGTATCTCCAAGATTTGCTGTCAAGGACAACATACTTAATTTATTTAAAAAGGAGACACCTGCTTCTATTCCTCCATTTAATTCGAAGGTGACAATGCCTCCACCTTTTAGCATTTGTTTTTTTGCTAAGTCATATTGAGGATGATTCTGCAAAAAGGGATAATTGACTTTGGCAATACTTGGATGATTTGTCAGCCAACTTGCTAAAGCATATGCATTGTCGCAGTGACGGTCCATTCTGACAGCTAAGGTCTCCAAACTTTTAGATAATATCCAGGCATTAAACGGTGATAAAGAAGCTCCTGTCCGTCTGATAAATTGTAAAATTTGTGTGATTAATTCTTCTCGTCCAGCTACTGCACCTCCCAATACGCGACCTTGACCATCTATAAACTTAGTTGCAGAATGTGTAATTAAGTCGGCTCCATATTTAGCTGGTTGCTGTAAGTATGGTGTCGCAAAGCAATTATCTACATTCAAGAGAAGACCACTGTCCTTACAAAAGGATGAGACTCTCTCTAAATCAAATACCACTAAACCTGGATTCGAAGGAGATTCTATATAAAACATTTTTGTCTGTGGCGTCAAACATGCTTCCCATTCTGAAGGATTAGAGCCATCAACAAAACTTGTCGTGATGCCATACTGGCCAAGTGTTTGATTAATAATCTGAAAAGAAGATCCGAATACTGCTCTCGATGCGATTAAATGATCTCCCGCTTTTAAAAAAGTCATAAAACTTGCGAATACAGCTGCCATACCACTTGCAGTAGCCATCGCTCTTTCGACACCTTCTAATTGTGCTATTTTTTGTTCGAATTCATGAACAGATGGATTTGAAAATCTGCTATAAATATTCCCCTTTTCCTCACCTGAAAACAGTGCTTGCATTTGTGCTACATCATCGAATACAAAAGAACTCGTTGGATATATTGGTGTACTGTGTTCTCTATGCTGGGACCTCTCAGTCTGTGTCCGAATCGCTTTTGTTTCAAATTTCATATGTCAATATTCTAAGTCACCATAGACTTGTTTACAATAGACACACTTAAAAAGAAATAACGGAGAATCATTGTCAGTAAAAATCTGACGTCTCTTATCTTAATCGCAATTTGCGATCAGGAATTAGCACCTTATTTGAGTAACAGGTTGCTAAGGTATCAAAGGGCCTTTCCCTCCACCTTTCTTGATAAGTATGGCAATGAACTGCAACAAAGGTATATAATTTATTTGAACCGCATAGCAACATGAAACAAACTCATGATTCAACACAGACGACGTCTCTACTAAGACTTCAATTCTTGTAGAACTAAGTTAATTTCAAAGCCCTTTCGTTGGAGATGTGCTAAAGTCTTTTGGATGAGTTGTCTTTTATCAATGTTTGGATTTGCTTTTTGAAATTTTTTGATTAGATAGACTAATGTCTCATGATACTCTTCTTCGTCTATTTCAGTCATTGCTTTACGAATACAATAGTCAGAGACTTTCCTTTTTTTAAGTTCTTGAGTAATCTTATATCGGCCCCATCTTTTCATTCGGAATTTCCCTCGTGCGAATGATCTTGCAAATCGTTCTTCGTTTAGAAAGTCTTCTGTAATGAGTGCCCCTATTATATCTTCTAGATCCTCGCCATACACTTTTAGAGATAATAATTTTGATCGCACTTCTTGATGACAGCGATCTTGGTAGGCACAGTAATGTCTAAGTTTTTCTAAAATGGAATCGATTATCAAAATTATTAAACGATTTAATTAGCTTGATTAATATACCTCTGTAATTGTTCTGTGATTTCAGTTTTGGGATCATGTCTAATTGCTTTCAAGCCTGCTGCTATTGCTCCATCAATGTTGGATTGGAGATCATCAATAAATAATGTTTCCCCTTTCACCAATTTATTTTCCTCACTTATATGATCAAAAATATCTTTGTCTGGCTTTCTCATTTTTAAATGCTGCGAATAATAGGCCTGGTGAAAAAATTCCTTATGGAAATCTAAATCCCCAAACATATCCTCAACCATAATCGTCATCGCTCGATAATGGATATGATTTGAATTACTTAATAAGTAAATGCCATAATCTGACTTTAGTTCCTTCAACATCATAAACCGTTCTTTGCGAAGTCTGATCATCATAGAATTCCAAGCATCAATAATGGGACCATCTGAATCGATCCGTTTATTTGATTTATGCTTTAATTGATTGATAAAGTCATCTTCGCCGACCCCATCTTTTTCAAATTCTTTAAACAGTTCAAGAAACCAATGCCGAAATTCTTTATCTTTAAAATCAAAGTCTAAGACTTCAGTTAAGCCTTTTACTGTTCTCATAAAATCCAAATCCATTAACACGCCACCGAAATCAAAAATGATATGTTTTATCATGGTACAATAATAATCGATAATTCTTAAAATTTATATGTCCTTCACACTTTGATTTGAGATTTAAATGTATTATTTTTAATAGAGTACTTACAGCATGAAAAAGACAGTGACACTTTATCTTAGACTTAGCTTCGTCTTTCTATGTCTAATTAGTTGTATCCACACCGCCTATTCTTGTACTTGCGGATACGCCCCTATCTCCTTTTGTGCCGCCGCAGACACATCAGATATTATCATCCAAGCCGTTGTCACTGGAAAACCAAGCAATGATTTTGTTGAGATAAAAATCTTGGAAAACATTCATAAAGAAATAAATGCAGATACGATCTTAGTCCTTGGACAAGATGGAATAAATTGTGGTCAAGTTTTAGATATTTTTAATATTGGAGATACCGTTATTTACAGTTTATATTTCGATGGCTTAGAAGACTCTGAAAATGATGAAACTTATTTCTGGTATCTAGATGGATGTGATGTGAATTATCTGAGATATGAAAAAGACTATGTTTTTGGTGATTTAAATGCCACTGAAAATGCAATGTCATTGACGGACTTTAGACATGAAATACTTAATTGTATAGATTTTAATGTCAGCATTAATGATTTAAATGATTTTTCAGCCATAGATGTGTTTCCTATTCCTACACATGATGTGATTACAATTGACTCAAGTAAAGACATTATTGAGGACATAAAAGTATTCAATTTGAGTGGCTTGTTACTCTATCAAGAAAATGACATTCGAACTTCTCATTTCGAAATTAAGACATCTCATTTAAAAAGCGGTATTTATGTATTAAAAATAAAAACGAGTCAAAGCATGTCCACTCATAAAATTGTCAGGTACTAATGTACAGAATGTAAAAAAATGCTTATTATTCGTTTATAAAGGCATAGTGATGAATATACTTGAAGCATTAACAGAGAGGAGTCATAACAGCTGTGAATTGTGTACCGCAACAAATAATCTTATCATTCATACAGTCACACCGCACAGTGATGAAACCATGGATCATAGTGTACTAATCTGCACAACATGTCAAGATCAAATTCTCAATCCTGAATCTGCAGATAGCAATCATTGGCGTTGTCTCAATGATAGTATGTGGAGCCAAGAGCCTCAGGTCCAAGTATTAGCATATCGTATGTTACACGAATTAAAACAGGAGGACTGGCCAAGTGATTTAATTGAAATGATGTATCTTGATGACGAGACTTTGAAATGGGCTAAACAAGGAATGGGAGATGTCAAAATAGTCCATAAAGATGCACATGGCGCGACTCTGACACAAGGAGATACAGTAGTCCTCATTCAAGATTTGAATGTTAAAGGAGCTGGCTTTACCGCTAAACGCGGGACCGCTGTCAGGCGAATTTCGTTAGTATCTGACAATGCAGAGCATATTGAAGGAAAATTAGATGGACAACATATTGTGATCTTGACGAAGTATGTTAAGTTGAAAAAATAGTATTGACTGTTTAATGTTGGGTATATTTTCACTTTATTCAATTCAAATAAGCGATCATACTATATTTACTTGCTCAAAAATAACTCTGGATAAATTTTTAGTTCGAAGCAGACATATTAAATTTAGAACTTCAGTATATTTAGATTGAACAAACAATTTTACGAATGAACTTTACAAAATCGATTTCGGATTTTATGGATTTATTATATCCCAGTATTTGTCCAGGCTGTAATGAAGCTGAAAAACCTGAGGAAAGTCTTTTCTGTGTGAGCTGTACATTTAGGCTACCTTATTCAAAGACATTACAAAATCCCTATGAAAATGAACTGATAAAAAAGTTTGATCCTTCGTTTAATATTAACCATGCGATAGCGTTATACACGATGGATAATAGAAGTATTATTGAACAATTAATCAGACAGATCAAATATCATCATCGTCGATTTTTGGGACCTGAAGTTGGTGAAATATTTGGGAGAGAATTAATGAGACGGAATTTATTTAACGATGTAAATCTACTATTGCCCGTTCCATTACATAAAAAGAAATTACATAAGCGTGGATATAATCAAAGCCTTATGATCTGTGAGGGCTTGTCTACAGTTTTACATATTCCTATTGACAACAAGTCAATAAAAAGAATAAAACATACGAAGACACAAACGGCTATGTCTAAATTAAATCGGACTAAGAATATGGCGAATTCATTTGAACTAAATTCAGAAAAGAACTTAATACATAAACACGTTTGTATCGTCGATGATGTCATCACAACTGGCTCAACTATTACAGCATGTATAGATCAAATGAAAGATATTCCGGGTATTCAATTTAGTGTGCTCTGTATAGGATTGCCGATAGATTTTTAAAAAAAATCTGATTAAGCATATGCAAAATTTCACAACTTAATTTTTCACCTTACATACACAAAATCAGAATCCGTACATCTATACTATAATTTTTTAGAGAAAAGCAAGACTTGAATAATTTATATACAATTATTTTAAACTGTCTGGGCATCCACTGATGCTTGTCCCATAATACCGATATTTATTACAAGTATTTATGTCTGGCGCTTTGCCTTCTTGAAACAACAAAATGATATCAGAACCTCCAAATAGGAAATAACCAAACTCTTCGCCTTTGGCTATCATTTTATTTTTAGTAGCACTCATATGTACACCTGATACTTGACACATCCCTACTGGCACTACGCCAACAATTCCTATATCGCCATCTTTAGAGTTACTTGTGTCAATCGTTATGATACCTCTTGCCTGATTGAATTGATAACCAGTTTCTGGAGCTGCAGGTGAGTCAGAATTATCTGGTGCATCATACTGACCATTTGCGGCAATGTTTACTTCTAAGTAAGTCAATCCGTTTACAGCTCGACATTCATCGACCATTCCTGATACAGGCGCGTGAAATCTATGATAAGAATAAGGACCTAAGAAGTAATGCACAAAAGTTCCATTCGCAAATGCATCTGCATGAGGGCTGCCGTCTAGCAGATCAGCGATGTTACCGATGACATGTGTTTTCTTTATAATGGTTTTATGTCCTTTGGAAATTGCGAGAGCTTTTCCATCTGCTCGGCAAGGCTCGCCTTCTTCATCGCGCCCCATTCACGGGACTGATCCGGCATCCCGAGGCTGTGCAGGACATCGAGCATGTGCCCCTTGGAGACGCGGGACCAGTACCCCGCCGCCGTGGGACGCCAGATCGCGCGAAGGCTCGGAATGGCCTGCGCATACACTGCCTCGGCGAGGCCGGTGGCCTCGTCCTCGGTCCAGAGCTGCGGCGTCACCTGCGCCGCCACGACATAGGAGAGGATGCGCCATTTTTCCTGCGAACCGAGCGCGCGGAAGGCGTCGAACTGCTCCGCCTCCGTCAGGCTCGCATCGAAGCAGGAGAGGTCGAGGGCGTCATACACCGCTGCCAATCGCTCTGCTGCCTCCGGCAGCTTCGC
>ENA-ORXT01003637-ORXT01003637.1-marine-metagenome-genome-assembly--contig:-NODE-3637-length-16776-cov-5.677645_pt1 | contig 16776 bp, 14 predicted proteins | sample MGYA00237868_ERZ511482 | MGnify/ENA metagenome assembly ERZ511482 | reverse complement strand
GCCAACCCGAGTAACGTCAGCGCACTTGGCTCAGGAACCGCTGCTGTCAACGTTGGGTTGATTGAACCAAAGGTTCCGGCGAGTGTTGGTGTCGAATCGAACGTGCCAGAAACAGGCGCTCCACTTTGGTCGTAAATTGTTCCGTCGTTTGGCTCGTTGATCGCGAAAAAGGAACCGGTTGAAGCGTCACGGAAAACTAGACCAGGTTCATCGCCGGTGTAGCCAAGATCAACACCGCCAATTAGTCCCCCATATAAAGTCATCGCAGCGCCGGTGCCGTCGGCGATTCCAACAGCATCCAAAATTGTGCCGAAAGATGTCAGGTCTAGCATGGTGCCATCGTTGTTTGGGTCGATGTCATCACCAGTTGATCCGGTGAATGAATCGGTTAACACATAAGTGAATGAGGGATTCTCAAGATCGGGAACTGAAACGACGGCTAAACCGTTGGCATCATAGGTACCCATTACGTTCGCAGCACGATCGATGTTTCCGTCGAAACCATCGTTGTCGATTGAAATCAACCAGAGATCAAATGCAGCGCTGGGAGTGCCGTCGCTTAGCTCAACGCTGACTGTTGCGGGATCCGCACCAGCCGGATTGGGTTCGAACTCACTTATAAGGTCGGCTGATGCCGGATTCGCAACGGCCATCAAAGCGGCAATTGCCAAGAAACAAAAATCCTTCTTCATCACTTCTCTTCTCCATCTGAGACTAGACATACTCCTAAATTTTTTAATATGTAACTACTACCACCTAGATACGATTTAGACGTCCAGCTTCGGGAGATAAATCTGGTTTCAGCCCCGTTTTGAGTTTGCCCAATGAAACGATAGGGGAGAATCGTTTCTATTGTATTTATGAATTTGATCCGTTTAAATTCCTTAGATGAGAATAACCTCATTTTTCAGTTGGTATCTTGGACCGGCTGGACGCGAATCGTTTTCAAAGACCAATGGCATTTACTTTAGAATCTTTTTGTGGCGGAAACCCAAAATACGAACCCCAGCGCCAGCAAGTGAGTCCCGGCGCACCGAAAAAACTCACTCGCTGGCGCGTCGGGTTTGTATTGTCGAGACCTGGTCATTTAAAATAGGTGCCCAAACGGCTAACGTACTCAACAAGGCGAAAACGATCCGGCAAACCACTTCTTGATTGGGTAAGTCACAGATTACAATAGCTTGATAGACGAATACTGGTGACGAACTTTAAGGTCCTCGATGCACGGTCACGAAATTTTATCAACGTTTACGATCGCTGCGGCGACTGGCGTTTGCTTGACGATGGTGGCTTCGTCGCTGCGGACTTCAGCGATTGTTGTCTTGCTGATCGGCGGCGTCCTGGTGGGGCCCCAAGTTCTGGGAATCGTGGATCCGGGGGTGCTGGGGCATGGGCTGAGCACAATTATTTCGTTGGCGGTTGCCATCATCTTATTTGAAGGCGGGCTAACGCTCGACCTAAAAGGCTACCGAACAGTCGGCCGTGAGATTCTCAGCATCCTGACGATCGGCGTTTTGGTGACTTGGTTAGGCACGACGGCTTTATTGAAGCTGATTTTTGATTTCGATTGGGCGTTTTGCTTTCTGGCCGCCAGTCTTGTCATCGTGACGGGGCCGACGGTGATTGGGCCGCTGCTTCACAGAATTAATGTGACAAAAAAACTTCATCACATTCTTCACTGGGAAGGCGTGCTGATTGATCCCATCGGCGTGTTCATCGCGTTATTAAGTTTCGAATACTACGTCAGTACCGCAGGGGGAAATCAAACTCCGGTCCAGGACTTCTTATTACGTTTCACGATGGGTGCGATTCTTGGGGTCATTTTTGGCTATGGTTTGCATTGGGTGCTGAAGCGAAATTGGGTAGATGCGGGACACACCAATATTTTTGTGCTGGCGATGGCGATGTTGAATTTTGCGATCGCTGATTTAGTGATTGCCGAATGTGGTCTGCTGAGCGTAACCGTGGCGGGGCTGGTGTTAGGAAGCCAAACAGTGCCGCAGCTGAAGGGTATCATCAGTTACAAGGTTGAGCTAAAAGATTTTTTGATTGGCTTACTGTTCATCTTGTTGGCCGCGAATTTAGATTTGTACTCGTTCCTAAATTTTGGCTGGGGGCTGGTGGTGGTTGTGGTCTTGATCATGTTGATTGTTCGGCCGCTGAACGTGTTCCTTTCGCTCATTGGAAGCTCGTTGGATACCAAGGAGAAGTTGTTTCTTAGCTGGATCGCGCCGCGCGGTATCGTGGCGGCTTCGATGGCGTCGGTGTTTGCGCTGGAGCTTTCTGCTCATGACGCCGATCAAGCCCAATTTTTGGAGACGTTCACTTATTCGGTGATCGCTGGGACCGTCTTGGTGCAAGGTCTGTCGGCGGGTTGGGTAGGACGTCAGCTGGGTGTTTTATGTCCCGCGCCCCAGGGCTGGATCATTGTTGGCGCTCATGCGATCGGCCGCCGTATCGCGCATTTCCTTTCCGGGCATGATATTGATGTCGTTTTGATTGACACCAACCCGCGCGAAGTTCGAGTGGCTCATCGGGAGGGGCTAACGGCGATTAATGCCGATGCGACGATGATCAATAAAGATGATCATGTTGAACTTTACGGGTGCGGAAATTTGCTGGCGATTACTACCAACCAAGATCTTAACCGAATCGTTTGTCAGCGTTGGGCTGAGTTGCTCGATGGCAAGGGGCTGTTTCGCTGGGAAAAGATGAGCGCTGAAACAGAAGGAGACAGACAACTCAGTGGTCAGTTTATGAGCGGTGAAGCGATTTGGCGAGATCTTCCGCTGAGCCGTTGGATGCAAGCGGACTGTGATTCGCCCCCGATCTTCCTTCGTCAGATTGATGCCGACGAAGTGAACAAGGGTGCGGAGGATGACGAGAGTCGCGCGGGACAGCAAACGCTACTAGGTGGACACGCACTGCTCACGCTGAGCAATGATGCGACGTTAAAGGTAGGGGCACCTGCATCCTACGGTGCCGGAGATCACTTGTTGGTTATCGATACGCGTGGCAGTCAGCGCGGGTGTCCGCTGCCGCTGGTGCCAACCAACGTCACTCAATCTACACAGACAGAGCTGCATGGACTGTATGAGCAAATGCTGAACCATCTTCAAAGTCAATCTTACAATGTTGATCCCCAGACGACGCTGGCCGACATTTGGAAACGCGAAGAGGCTCACACCAGCCTTTTAGGTCATGGCGTTTCCCTTCCGCACTACTGGTCTCCCGATTTAGAGCGTTCAGTCCTGATGGTTTCTCGTCCCGATTCTGCGGTGTTTTGCCCCACCACCGGAGAACCCATCAAATTAGTGTTCTTGTTATTGAGTCCCAACGGAGATCCGAAGACTCATCTCGAACATCTGTCTTGCATTGCAAGGTTGATTGGTTCTGAGTCACGGCGTTTGCAATTGTTAGGTGCCCGAGACACGGATGAACTTTTCGAACTGATCGTTTCCAGCCATTAGCGGGCTTGTTGATTTAATCAGCCGCCAAGGGGAAAGTGTCTGGTCTACCAATGGTAATAACTTTAGACGAAACCTGGGATCATCTCATCAGCCGCCAACGGAAAAGCGTCCGGTCCTACGCGCTAAAACCGGACGCTTTTCCGTCGGCGGCTGATGCGCTGATGCGTTGCATCAATCTAGAGTAAGTGCCATTGGTCTATCGCCCCGCGGCTGATTTTTGCTTTGCAAAATTTGACTCAGCTAACAGCCCTGCCCTTAGCTCTTGCTCAGGTTCGTAACATTTTCCCCGCCACCGACCACCAACCGGGTTGAACCAATTCACGATACGGCGAATCGTCGGGAAGCTCTTGCATGAGATATTCATGGGCAAAGGCTAAGTTATGGTAAGGCAAAGACGGGAACATGTGATGCAGCGCGTGGTATTGAATTGCAAACGGAAAGAACAGCCACGTTAAAGGATCGCGTCCGACGTAATTGCATGAATCCATGATGTGTTCCGACACGCTCAGCCGATCCCCGTCGCCTTCGAAGTGGTGATCGGCAAGCTGGCGGAGCTGGTTCATGATGACGACGGTAGCGCCCAACGAATACAGCATCAGCATGTGCGTCCATGGCCTTAAACCTATTACGATCGCCAACGGGATCAGAAGCGCTCTGAGAAAGCAGGCAAGTTCCAGCCAAGCAAAAGTTGTTCGTTTAATAGAACCGATGGGCCGGTGGTACTTATAGTTAAATGTAAAGGCTGAAAGATGACGCAGCGTGAAATTCCGCACGCGTGGAGTCACAAACGTAAGCGGCGCGAGAAGAAATCTTAAGAATACGATCAACGGGAACGCGGCCACGAACAGAAAATACAAAATTAGGTTGCAGATGCTACCCCGAGGGCAGACGTTGACCACGTACTCGGGATCCGATGGCGTGCCGTAGACCTTCTGTGAATGATGATCTCGATGGTGACCTGTGAAAAAGGTCGAAGGGGTCAACGTTGGAATTCCAATCAATAGATTCCAAGCGACTTTAAATGATGTCTGTTCGTGACCACCCAAATGAGCCACTTCATGGACCAACGAACCGACACGATATAGCCAAAACGAAGCCATCAAATATCCGACCAGCTGCCAGCCAGAAAAGGGCTCAGCGGTCATAAATAAAGCCGCGGACGCATAGGCGACCGCACCACTGACAATCATGTCTCGCCAATAAATGTGGGGTTTTACTTCGTGGAAGTCCTGATCGGCGTCTTTTAGTTTGGCGCGAACGGCGCGCACCCAGTCCGTGGGCGGAGAGGCAGTGGGCATCAAGATTCCTAAGATGAACGAGAGTTGGGGGGGGAGTGATAGTTGTCACTCATTAGGTCAGTTTTGTCAAACAGCCCTTACCCTTTGACACGTTTGTTATATTGCGTCATTTAGATAACTTATTCTGAAAACTAATCTGAAGCAGCTACCATATGTTACAAGTGTAAACTTCGGTTAGCCTTGAGGAGGACACTTGAGCGAGTGTCTTGCAATCTTCTTCTCACACTAAATACAAAAAAGAAAATGAAAAACGTGATCAACAATTTCGTCTTATCAAAAGTATTGGCGGTAGTGCTATCTGCTACCTGTTTGACAACTTTGTGTTGTACCCAAGTCGCCAATGGTCAAGGTGTTTTGGATCCAATCGTTGAATCTTCGACTCACTTTAATGAAGTCGATGGCATGGTCGCGGTTGAGGCCGAACACTATTTTCAGCAAGAGATGGAGGACGTGCGCGCGTTTTATTTAACCAGCTCCGACGTGACGCCCAAATTTGAGCCCGATGGTGATCCAGCCCACGTGGGCGGCGCGAGCAACGGTGCCTATTTGGAAATTCTTCCGGACAGTCGCCGCAACCATGGAGAGAAACTCGTGCCTGGCGAAAACTTCACCAACGCTCCGGGCAAGTTAGCGATCGTTTCCTACAAGGTAAACTTCACCAATACGGGACGTTACTACGTCTGGGTTCGGGCCTTCTCCAGCAATGGCGAAGACAACGGTTTACATGTTGGCATCGATGGGACTTGGCCCGACAGTGGACAGCGAATGCAGTGGTGCGAGGGGAAGCATCAATGGTGGTGGGAGAGTAAGCAACGTACCGAGAAAGTTCATTGCGGCGTTGCTCATCAGATATTTTTGGATATCGAAACTCCCGGCATTCACACAATTCAATTCTCAATGCGCGAGGATGGTTTTGAATTTGACAAATGGTTGATGACGCGCGATCGCGATTTTCTCCGGCCGACAGACAGTGGACCTGTGTCGACCAGTAACGCGAATGATCTGCCTACGTTTAAGTTAATGGAAGCTGCTGCCGTTCCGGCCAAACCGCCTGCTAAACCTAAAGCCCACAAACCTAACGCCAACACAACCAAACCGGCGACAAAAGCACTTACGATCAAGGCGACGGATTTTAATATCGATGGCTCGAACTACTACGTCGATCAAGGCAAGTGGCTCGCGATCAATCCAGATGAAAATAAAACGGCCACTGCTTCGATGAAATTTGATTTGCCGGCTGGAACCTATTCGGTCGCTTTGCGAGCCGTCGGAGAAAATGATGGGTCGTCGACGTTCGATGTTTCCATCGGCGATCAAAAGTTGGATACCTTCACCTGTCCGATGTCGACTGACACCTTTGAAACCGGCGGTAAGTATCATGCAAAATGGAACAAGATTAAGATTGCTGAGGACGCCGCGGTTACGGTGTCTTCGACGATCGCGTCGGCCGATGGCCAGGAATACAGCCGAGCACGGTGGGAAGCGATCGTGTTTAGGCCTATAGATAAGGCGACGGCGGCGGCAGTGGCGCCGTTGCTGGTTAAATCTCAATCTAAGAAAAAAGTGGCCTCTGGAAAACGGAACGGAAAAGGTGAGCAAGCTGACGGTCGAGATCGTTCGACCAGTCCAACTACGCCCGTAAGTAATGAGCCTTTGACCCAGCCCCGTCAGCCTGATGGCGATGGGACAGTCGTGGTCAGTGGCGAACTAAAGCAATGGCATAAAATCAGTCTGACGATGAACGGTCCATTCGCTCACGAACATGACAACCAACCGAATCCATTTCTTGACCTTCGGATGGAAACGAAATTCACGCACGCTGATCAAACGACTTATGTCGTGCCGGGCTATTTTGCCGCCGATGGAAACGCTGGCGAATCTTCGGCTCAATCGGGTACTCAGTGGCGAACGAATTTTGCACCGGATCGGACAGGCGTTTGGAAATACCGTACCACGATCGTCAAAGGCAATCGTGCCGCGATTGATCCCCAAACAACGGTGACACCGATGTTTGAGAGCAGCGGTGAGTTTGTCATTACGCCTTCGGATAAATCGAAGGGTGATTTCCGCAGCGAAGGTCGTTTGAAATACGTGGGCAAACGCTACCTGCAGCACATCGGTTCAGGCAAGTACTTCCTCAAAGCGGGTGCTGATGCGCCCGAAACGCTGCTGGGCTACGTCGACTTTGATGCCACGGTCGCTGGTAAAAAGGGAGTGCCGCTGAAAACCTTCTCGCCGCATCTTGGCGATTGGAAAATGGGTGATCCTGTTTGGAAGGGATCTAAAGGAAAAGGCTTGATCGGAGCGGTCAACTACTTATCAAGCAAAGGTTGCAATGCGTTTTCGTTTTTGACGTATAACGCAGGGGGCGATGGTGACAACGTTTGGCCTTTTGTCAATCGCGATGACAAACTTCATTACGATTGCAGCAAACTGGACCAGTGGGGGATCGTATTCGATCATGGTACGGCGAAGGGTATGTACTTGCATTTCAAAATGCAAGAAACCGAAAATGATGACCACCGAACGGGCCACAAGAAAAATAACGGCTGGGTACCTACATCGTTGGATGGAGGCAATCTTGGCGAACAGCGGAAGCTGTACATTCGTGAATTGGTCGCCAGGTATGGCCACAACCTGGCCTTGAACTGGAATCTGGGCGAAGAGAATACTCAGAGCCGGCAGCAACAGATGGACATGGCCGATTACATTAGCCAAACCGATCCCTACGATCACAACATTGTGCTTCACACTTACCCGGGGCAGCAAGATGAGATTTACAACGGCTTGATTGGTGACAAATCAGCGTTAACAGGTTTGTCGCTTCAGAACAGCAACATCAAAGACACCCATTGGCAAACCGTTAAATGGGTTCGGGCTGCGCAGGCCAAGGGCAAGCCATGGGTGGTGGCGTTTGATGAATCTGGTTCTGCCGCGCACGGCCAGTGTCCTGATCTAGGCTATCGTGGATTTGATGGGCACGACAATGATGGGAAGTTTGCTTACGACCAACATGCAGTACGTCGGCAGACGTTGTGGGGAACGATCATGGGCGGCGGCGGAGGTGTCGAGTACTACTTTGGTTACAAGTTCGCTGAAAACGATTTGCTGTGTGAGGACTGGCGTTCGCGCGATCAAAGCTGGGACTACTGCCGAATTTGCTTGGAGTTTTTCGCAAACAACAATATTCCGTTTCAGGACATGATGCCTGCGGATGAATTGGTCGGCAACGATGAATTTAACAATGACAAATATTGTTTGGCTAAGGCCGGCGAAGTGTATTTAGTTTATTTGTCCAAGGGGGGATCGACAAAACTGGATCTTACCGGCGTCAAGGGGAAATTCAGTCTACGGTGGTTTGAGCCGGCCACTGGCGAGTATATTTCTCAAAATAGTGCGGCCGTAACATTGGTCGACGGTGGAGGCAAAGTCACTTTGAATTCAGCGATTGAAAACGAACAGGACGTGTTAGCGATCGTTCGTCGTTAGAAGGGCGTCTGAGATAGAGACTCCTTGTTTGTCCTTGGTTGGTCCTTGGTTGGTGATTTGTCTAGATGAGTCTTAAGTTGTGGTAGAATGGAATTTCATTCCGATTTTGTAGGTGTCTTTCGGATTAAACTCCAACTTATGGTTCGCGCAATCTCAAAATCAAGCTGTTGCAGTGCCTTAGTGATTTTGCGCAAGTTTCATGCCAATCATCTTGCGCGAAATACTGTGGTTTAATGGATAAACACAAGTTGGGTTCGGGCCCAGAAGAACTGCAAAGTTCATTTCAATGGTAGCGCACGCGGCGCAAGCCGTATGGTTTTTCACGCACCGGGAAGCTTGCGCCTCACCGCTAAAATAAGACTCTGCAGTCTTTCTGGTTCCGGACTGCAATGATTGAAAAATCAGTACAACGCCGCTAAAATTTGGGCGTTGAAACTTGCTAAGGATGCCCTGTGACACTACAAAAAAATCAAATTCATCAAGGGGACTGTGTTGAACTGCTCAACAAGGTAAAACCAAAATCCATAGATTTGGTGTTTGCTGATCCGCCCTTTAACATTGGGTATGAGTATGATGTCTACGATGACCAGAGGCAGGCCAATGAGTTTTTGAAATGGTGTCGCCAATGGATCGACGGTGTGTACAGCGCGCTCAAAGACGACGGCACTTTTTGGTTGGCGATCGGAGACGAATACGCCGCTGAACTTAAGATCGAAGCGCAAAAGTCTGGCTTCCATTGCCGCAGTTGGGTGGTTTGGTACTACACTTTCGGCGTCAATTGCGTTAACGGATTCAGCCGATCTCACACGCACATTTTTCATTTTGTCAAAGACAAAAAGAACTTCACGTTCAACCGAATCAACCCCCAGATCCGCGTGAACTCGTCGCGGCAGTTGGTTTACGCTGACAACCGCGCCAACCCCAACGGCCGTTTACCGGACAACACTTGGATCACGCGTCCCCAAGACGCACCACCGAGTTTCAGTCCAAGTCACGATTCTTAGTACATTCCGCGGGTGGCAGGAACGTTTAAGGAACGCGAAGGTTTTCACGGATGCCAGATGCGTGAGCAGTTACTGGCGCGGATCATACGTTTCACAAGTAAACCACAGGATCTGGTGCTGGATCCTTTTGGCGGCAGCGGCACTACGCTGTGCGTTGCCAAAAAGTTGGCGCGTCAGTGGATGGGGTTCGAGTTGTCAGATGACTACGTTCAGTACATCAGCCAGCGACTGGAACGCACCCGTAGCGGCGACCCCATTGATGGACCAGAGGATCCGATCGAAGGCGCCCCTAGCACTGCGAAAGGAAAGAAGCAGAAAAAGCCCTTCAATGAAAAAACGGAAAAGGTGGTAATTGAATCCTTCCAAAGTGTCAGCGGCGGTAACACGGCTGACTATTTGCTGTGCGACAAGGACCTCAACAAAGCGTTCACCGACCCGTGTCTCAGTCATGGGATCGGTGGCAATGCCTATGTTTGGAACCGGTATCTTTTGCATCTGAGGAAATCCGGGAAGTTGCCACGGTCTACAAAGCGTGCCGCCAGAATCACCGACGCGCAAATGGATCGGTTCGGTTTCGCGAGCGAAGTTGCGTGGCGTTTGCTGGCGATTGACTATCAGAAGACGTTGGATGAAATTCTTTGTTCGCCCGATTTCGCCGCTGAGTTTGATCGGCTTGCCGCCGAGTTTGGCCCGATGGATCAGACGGTTACGTCGTTTGAGTTTCGCAGGGCGGCGCTTTCGATTGGGAAGCGATCGCATGATGTGCGGGATACTGCCGCCCAACAGTTCAGCCAATGGTTAAGCAAGAGCAAGAGTCTTCAACGTATCGCCATCGACGGTCCGTTGGATGCTTTGGAGATTCCAGGCGTGTTTGTCTTGTGCGCTGGCGACGTCGGATTCTTTGCTGGCGAAACGCCCAATATGCGGCACCGCGTAGAGCAAACGCTGAGCAATCCGCGCTGGGATGACTTAAACCCTGACTCCGTCGCGTTCGTTCCCAACGATGGTAATCTCTCCACCAAATACGGATTAAAATCTGCGTTAGTAACGCGCGAAAGCCCGTTGCTTAATTGTCGACTGCTCAATCACACCTCTGAGCTACCCCCTGTCGGTAAGGTAGCCGCCGTTACTTCGAGTCTCATGTTTCTATGATCGAGAAAATGCTATGTTAAGAGGCGAGGGAATTCTTGAAAGAGGATGTCGCTGATCTTGAGCGAACAGAGGGATGGCACAGGCTTGATCCTGACCAACAAATCAGTATAAAAAAAGGGACGCCAGATGGCGTCCCCTTTTAATTTTCAGATTACTCATGCTGGATAGCCAGCAGAACTTTTTATTCAAAAGCTTTGAGTTTTTCCATCAAACCTTCGACAGCCGGCTTCAGTTTGGCAAGGATGCCTTCGTCTGAGATTCCGTCCATCGCTGCAGTTACCGCACCGCTGAACTTCGAAATCACTCCACCAACGGCGGTCTTCGCAGGCCCCGTCAGCTTATCGATTCCCATGCCGTCTACGGAGTCGCCGAGATCGGTAACCTTCGCTGACAAGTCGTCAGCATTTTCTTCTGTTACATCTTTGAATCCGTCGGTAACGCCGGTGAATTTTTCTTGTAGCCCTGTCATGTCAAAGCCACCGAAGTCGATGCTGGACATGTCTACCGCTTTGTCCTTGGCTTTGTTTGCCATGTCGGTGGCTGCGTCGCATCCGGCGAAGACGACCATCAATCCCAGTAAAAGTACGCTAATTTGAGTCAGTTTTTTCATCGTTAAAATCCTTGTGATCTTGTGAATAAATTTTAGGTAGTTGTATCCAGAAACGGACAGGTTAAGCCATTTTTTCGATAGTGAATAGAGGCCACGGCACTTAATTGACAAGGGCACCGATAAACAATCCAACAGTGGCGAAGATTAACGATTCTGATGGCTGTGAGTATAAAAATTGAGGAGTTAGCGAACCAATTTTGAAGTTGTTCGTCTATTCGAGCGAGCAGTGGGCTACTAGAGGTTTGGATTGCAAGTCACGGACTTGCCCGCGGTGGTACCGTTTTTTCGTGTCTTGAACAAGCTTAGAAGAAAAAAGAGAAACATCAGAGTTGCAGCTACGCATTTGTGAGACGAATACCGCAGGGTTTCATTTGGCTTCAGGTGAGCTCGCTGGATTTTTACGCCCGAGAGTTTAGGTTCGCATTCTACACAGGATGCTATGGCCATAACACAACTGCGAGCGGCAAGGCGATAGCCGCCGGTTTCACTCGCCATTGACCGGCGGCTAGAACCTTGCCGCTTACGTTTCTAAAAGCAGTGCCTAAGCGCTGTCTGTAAGACCATTGCTCGACATAGTGGCCTCTCTGTTTGAGCTGAAAAAAGCACTCTGCAACATCGGGATAGACTCGCCAGTTAATCGGGTCGGCGAAGAAGTCCCACAACGTTATGAACAACTCGGTTGTTTTCGCCACGTCGTCGAAAACGAATTCGATAAAGCTTCGCCATAAATCTCGTTCGATCCCGTCGCTGGAAATCAGTGCGCCCTCGATTTGATCATTGGCCGATGTATCGACCGCAAACAGCGTTCGCCTAGCCGCCTTGAATCGCCGCTTGACCTCAATCTCGTCTAGCGACGATCCGAACTTCCGCCCGTGCTGATGGTAGACTTCGATAACGCTTGGATATGTTTCGATCACCGTCGAAACAGCATCTAGCAAAACAACTTTGGGGGAAGATAATTGACTAAGTACCCGTTAGTTCAGATACCCGTTGAATTACCGCTGTACGGTTGCTTCGTCCGAGTTTAGAACATCAATCGACGATGATGTTGTGTCTTGTGCCGTATGACTGTTTGTCTCGTAGGAACGTTTTTGGCTTTGCGTATCTCCGATGACGTTGGCTAAGTTTTTCAACGACAAAATCGAAGCCGATGAAACCGTCGTTGCGCGAAGGATTGGCACGCGTGGAGTCGTGGTCACTGTTTGGTTGCTGGCTGCATCTGCGGTGCGAGTATTGCTCTTTAGAAGTTCGTCGCTTGGGATACTGTGATTGGTATTTGATTGTGGCAACGGCACCATGTTCGTCTTAGGGGTAAGAGCAGGAACTGGTGAAGTCTCTGATACCGGTGGCAGCGGTTTGAATTCGACTTCCGTGTTCGTGTTTTTGGCTTGCCGATAACGGCGGTCGTCCAGTTTCATTGGCTGTTGGCGAAGCGCGTTTTGTTGGCGGTAGTACGGTTTATGGCTGGCTTGTACCGTTTCCAGAGATTTCTGCGTGGTCGCCAACTGTTTGTACACGTTATGCGATTGAGCCGGACGAGCATGCAGCGTTAGTATCTCTGGTTCTTGCTTCGCTGCCCTAGGTTCATTTTGCGCCAATTCTTTAGCGGCATCAAACCTAATCTTAGATCGCTCAATCAATTCAGCCTCCTCGAAAATGCTCTGATCTTTGTCGCGTTGACCATCCGCGATTTCTTCTTGGCTGTCGATTTCGAAGTCATCTTTTTTCTGTCCAAGCGGTTCGAGAGTTCCCTCGGTGTCAAGATTCTTGAAATGGTTATCGTTCACTTCGGGCTTTAAATCGTTATCGTCCAATGGCAGTGAGAGATCATTGACCCCAGGCAGGGCATTGGCCCCAGGCAGGGCATTGACCCCAGGCAGGACATCGAAGGCTGAGTCAACCGGCGGTGAAAATACTTCGCTTGGCGGTTGTACCGTAACTTCGTTGACCATTGGCGGTTGTTCAACGGATTCACGTTGAGGCATATAGAATTGTTGAGTACCAACAACGCTGCTGTCGCCCGCGGCACATCCGCAGTCGTTGGTGATGGCCGTCGGAGCGCTCTGGGTCATCGTGTAGCTGTCGATCACCACTGGACCCGAAGCCGGTGTTGGTTGAGAACCAAATGTTGGCAACGAAAGGCCCGTGTTTCCGATCGGCGTCTTGGTGTAGGTTAATTTTTGCTTAAAGATGTTGGCTCTTGATTTTCTCAGTGCGTCCACGACGCCCAAGTTGAGAAATCCACCACCCGTGCTGGTGCAGCCGCTGAGGATGGCAGTCGAAATTCCGAAAGCGATTAGGCTTTGATATTTTAAGCGCATGGTTTTCTACCGAAGTATGATGTCCGTTGGTTCACAAGATATGACCTGCGACCACTTCCCGTGCAACAACCGGCACGAATTCAATAGAAGTATCGACCTACACAACCCTGCTCATCGGACTTTGGAATTCCACAGCGCAAACCGGAACAACCGGTAGTAGACGCACGGTAATCAGAATGGTAAAAGAAAGAAAGGTTTCGCCAATCGGCAAATCTTGACTAAAGCTGTAGCGGTGGCGGGCCTTAAACGGCGACAATCTGCCGATCTACAAGCAGATGGTGGCAGCACTGATATTTAGAGCCTGCCCGCCGTTTGCCTTAGCCCGGTTCGCTGGTGTGTCCGAGAGTGTAATTCTGGTTGGCGATACGCCTGGGTTGGAGCTCCATTCAGCTCAGATGAGGAAATATACTGGCTGGGTGAAGTGGACTGCGATGATTACCCACTGGCGATCTTTGATGGAAGTGGTTAGCCTCTAAACTCACGAGATCGCTAAATTCCGCGTTAAATTTAGGTAGTAATTTGGCGATCCTCCCCATGATGTATTTAGCGATGCCTGCAACGCGAAAGAGATTTAATGAGTCAATTCTTTGATGCTGCCAAAAAGTCTGAAATCACTGACGGTGGAAAGTTACTGGTCGAAGTCGACGATCGATTAGTTATCCTTTTCCAGGTAGGTGACAGCTACTTCTGCATTGACGATGTGTGCACACACGACGGGGGCACGTTGAGCGACGGGGAATTCGAAGGATTCGAAATTGCATGTCCTCGTCACGGGGCGAAATTTGATGTCCGCTGTGGGAGTGTTACCTGCATGCCGGCGACTCAAGCGACTGTGGCTCATGAAACCAAAGTAGACGGCGACACGATTCAGGTTAAAATAAACGAATAGTCACATCTGTTTTTATCCAAGTAGAGAGTTTTGATCATGGCACTGCATGAAGATCACGTCCGCGAAGCACTGAAGCAAGTGATCGACCCTGAACTTTTCGTGAACATCGTCGATCTTGGATTGATTTATGTCGTCGACGTTTTGCCCAAAGACGGCGAAGAAGGTCGTTACAACGTCAATATCGAGATGACGATGACCAGTCCGATGTGTCCAGCCGGTCCGCAGTTGGTTGCTGAGACCAAAAAGTATGCGGGTGAAATTGATACCGTTGACGAAGTCGAAGTTAAAGTCGTCATGGATCCGCCATGGACGCAGGATATGATGACCGATGACGCTCGAGATCAACTGGGCATCTTTTAGTCCCCAGCCTGACAGAGACCAATCAGAAGATGCCTAACAGCAGGTTTTCAACCTTAGGTTTAACCACAGATACTGGGTATATTTTTCAAACCGAAAATGAGTGTCGTTTTGGATTGAATTGTTTCTTTTAATTTTGGATTTTTAAAAACTGCAGTGGGTTGCAAAACCGACCCCAAGTTGTCAGCAGTCGTACAGCAGCGTAACCGTAAAACACATGAGAGCTTGTTGTGGCCCATGGGAACCAAGTACTTGCCAGCCGTTATCGGTCTGACAGATGTCTGGGACCGAGCCACAGACACGTTTGAGTTCCTAGAGCACGTGAAAAACGGGTTCCACGGCAATGAGGCGCTACTGATTTTTATCGTTCGCGTTTGCGAGTTCGATCCACCTGGGGCAGAGAAGCCGGTTCAATGGACGTTGCTAACCAATAAGCCGATCCACACATTCAAGCCCGCATGGGACGTGGTGGAGATTTATGAGAAATGATGGATCATCGAAAAGGTTCACCAAGCAAAGAAGACATCACGGTCCATGAGTTTTTTATGCATTGGCTCGGTTGGGCGGCCACCAAAATCGAAGCGCTGATTATTCTCCCGGATGGATCGACGCCAAGTTCGTTCGCATGTTCGACCACCCAAGCAAAAGCCACGCGGCCATCGTCGACCGATGCCAGCGGGCTGGTGTCAAATCGATTCTCCGTCCGGTAGTCCGGAGCAATGCCCACCATGCCGTTGCCGGCCGCCCATTTCACAATGGATGCCGACTTTAGTGGAGTACCTTTTATCCAACCTCCGCCGAAAAAAAACAAAGGCAGAACGTTTGTCGTCGGCTTTCCAGCCTTGAGGCTTGTAAACGCAGAGGTCCATCGCATTTTCGCCATCGCGATAGCTTATTTTTTCCGCGCCTGGCATGCTGTCAGGAGTTCGCTCTGTTGAAGTTGAGGTGAAGAAGACGTCTCCGCAGCGGGGTCACCAGACTAATGTCCTCGGGAATACGGACTCCATTAGTTAACGCATATTGATGGGCTCCGCGCGCCATCAACCCGTTGTGACAGATCCAAGCGGTCGGGGCTTGTGACCGGTTGCCGTCAAAGCGCTTCATCAACTCAGCAGCACAGTCGAAGCCTTCCTGACGATCCGTTTTATCAACGCTGACAATACATTGGTCGTCCAGGCCTAATCCGCGAATCGACAAACACTCGCGCAACGCGCTGAGCCTTAGTTGGTGGCGGCCAAGGTGTCGGTTGCCGCCCAGCCAAGCAAAACTTTCGTGCCCGAGACCAACGAGATGGTCAACCAATTGCTCCAGTGACTGTTTCTCATTGGGTGTGACCGAGTGGCATAGGCCCGGCGTGCTTCCATAAACACAGATTAACGAGATTCGCAGCGCACCAAGGGCTTTGAGAAAACGGACTCTCACCTCACCGAACACGACGATACACTGCAGTGGATCACGTTGCCCGAGCAGATCAAACAGCTTCTTTTCGTTCAGATCTCCTTCGCTGCCGAGAAACGTCGTGCTGATGAAAGATTGCTGCAAGACTTTAAACAGCCCCTGTTGGACATGGCTGAATGTATTACTGGGCTGATCGAGTTTCAATCCGCCACGATGCACAATCCCGACATAGTTACGACGGGCCTCGGGGGCGTGGACCGGTTGCATGCCGCGGGGCACATATCCGCTGGCCTCCGCCGCCTCCCAAATCTTGTTGTAGGACCTGTCCGAAATGCCGTCACGACGCCCGTTGAGAACCAGCGAAACTAGTGACTGTGAAACCCCTAAGCTATCTCCGGCATCTGACAAACAAACTCGAAAGCAAAAATAAATCCAGCTTGATGACCAATAGAACTTGAACGCTTGAAAAAAACGCTTTGGGCGAGAGCACAAAGGCCACGATCTCAAATAGAATGTCAGCCTCTCCGCGAAAGACGACTATCCCCAATAAACGGATTGGTCTTTTGCATAAAACGATGTATAATTCAGTGTTCAATTGAGCAACGTTTGAATTCTTATTTGAATGCTGCCGCTGATTGGGCTTGAAAAGGGGGCGAATTGGAATCGACCGGATCGTTCGAAGTGAAGATGGCGTGTCGTAGCTGGTCAGAAGGCTACGTAAAAATCTGACCAAAACCTTTATTTGCAGAAGATAACTCTTTCGCAATGGCTGCCTAGAAATAGGTTGC